>Ga0164294_10003919_pt1 | contig 13139 bp, 9 predicted proteins | sample GEODES005metaG_FD_111479 | JGI IMG/M metagenome (GOLD analysis project Ga0164294, IMG submission 111479) | Oligotrophic lake water microbial communities from Sparkling Lake, Wisconsin, USA - GEODES005 metaG | ecosystem: Environmental > Aquatic > Freshwater > Lake | place: USA: Sparkling Lake... | reverse complement strand
TTCGGGCGATTGATGAGCATCGCATCGACCGCCATTCATTTGTGGCAGCCATCGGTGGCGGTGCATTTTTAGATATGTCGGGCTATGCCGCCGCCATATCTCACCGAGGAGTTAAATTCATCCGCATCCCCACCACCGTTTTATCTCAAAACGATTCAGGTGTCGGGGTCAAAAATGGCGTCAATTACCTAGGTAAAAAGAATTTCTTAGGCACCTTCGCCCCTGCTGTGGCGGTGTTTAATGATATGCATTTCTTACGAACGCTTGGAGACCGGGATTGGCGATCGGGTATAGCGGAAGCAATTAAGGTAGCTTTAATTAAAGATTTGGCGTTTTTTGAATGGCTAGAACAACATGCGGCTGATATGAACGCGCGAAACGAGCCGGTCATGATGGAACAAATTTACCGCTGTGCCGACTTACACATGCAACATATTTCCTCCGGGGATCCTTTTGAATTAGGTTCGGCTCGTCCTTTGGATTTTGGGCATTGGGCCGCACATAAATTGGAATACCTAAGTAATTTCGAAATCCGCCACGGCGAGGCTGTGGCCATTGGAATCGCTTTAGATTGCGTTTATTCGCATTTAAAAGGGCAAATCTCCCATGAGGATTTAGATCGAATCATCCATTTAATTCGCACCTTAGGATTCGATTTATTCCATCCGGCTTTGGCAGAAAATGATAAAATCAATTTACATAAAGGCCTTCAAGAATTTCAAGAACATTTAGGTGGTCATTTAACGATTACCTTATTAGTAGCCCTAGGTAAAGGCCAAGAAGTTCATGAAATGGATTTTGATATCATTAAAAAATCGGTGGATTATTTAGCCGAATTAAGTTAATATGAAAACAGACCAAGGCCATTTGAGCTATTGCAGCAATATCCACCCGGGTGAAATCTGGGCCCTACATTTTGCTGAATTACAAAAAAATGTCCCCCTAGTCAAAGCCCAAGTCTGCCCCAATCAAGCCATGGGATTAGGCCTGCGCATCGCGAATCAAGCAAGCATCGACTTACAGGATTCATCCGCCTTCGAGGCATTGAAATCCTGGTTAGGCAAAGAAAATCTTTACGTATTCACTTTTAATGGCTTTCCCTATGGTGGTTTCCATGATACCATCGTAAAAGATCAGGTGCATGCGCCCGATTGGACCACGCAGGAACGCTACGATTATACGCTTCGCTTAGCACATTTATTAGCCAAGCTAATGCCCGAAAACGAACATGAAGGTGGTATTTCAACCTCCCCCATTTCTTATAAATATTGGTGGAATAGCCCCGAAAAGCTACACGATGCGACGAAAAAAGGAACGTTGGCTCTTTTGGAACTCGTTGTCGCCCTAGCTGATTTAGAAAAATCCACCGGCAAATGGATTCATATTGACATCGAACCCGAACCGGATGGGATTCTGGAAAATCACGGGGAATTCGTGGATTGGTATGAAAACGTGTATTTGCCCATGGGCATCGAATTTTTAGGCAAAACAGGGATGGCAAGTTCGGAGGATTTGTTGCGCCGACATGTCCAATTATGCTTCGATATTTGCCATTACGGCGTCAGTTTCGACAAACCCGCTACTTGCATCCAAGAATTAGTCGACAAGCATATACCCGTCGGGAAAATTCAAATCTCCTCCGCCCTCCGCGTGGATTTACGAGAAAATCCCCTAGCCCAAATCGAAACGCTTAAAAAATACCATGAACCCGTTTATTTGCATCAGGTAAAAGCTTTGGGCAAAGACGGGACATTTATTCAATACCGTGATTTAGATGAGGCCATTGCTGATTTCAATCCGGATCGAGATGATGAATGGCGCGTACATTTTCATGTACCTTTGTTTTTGGAAAATTATGGGATTTTGGGATCGACCCAACAAGAAATTCGGGAAACCATGGCCATCCAAAAATCAAATCCGTTTACCCGACATTTGGAAATCGAAACCTATACATGGGGAGTTTTACCCACCGAATTCCAGGTACCTATGGACCATTCGATTAGTCGGGAAATCCAATACATTCAAGGTCTTTTAAAATAATTGAGATGCAAAAAACTGTTGTCATCGACATCGTTGGTCTTTCCGAAAGCATTATTTCGGATTATACCCCCTTTTTAAAATCCTACATCGCCAAAAACCACATCAGTAAAATAAAACCCGTGCTTCCTGCGGTAACCACCACTTCACAAAGCGTCTATGTCACCGGAAAATATCCGAAGGATCATGGTATTGTAGGGAATGGTTGGTACGATCACACGGATGCCGAGGTGAAATTTTGGAAGCAATCCAATCATTTAGTTGGCGCCGAAAAAGTATGGGACGAAGCCAAAAAACGAAATCCCTCCTTTACCTGCGCGAAGATGTTTTGGTGGTATAACATGTATTCGACGGCTGATTATTCAGTTACACCCCGACCGCAATACCATCAGGACGGTGTCAAAGCGCCCGATTGCTATTCCTATCCGGCCGAACTTCGCGATGAATTACAAGCAAAATTAGGAACATTTCCCTTGTTTAGTTTTTGGGGACCGAACGCAAACATCAAATCCTCGAAATGGATCGCTGATGCTTCCATGCATGTGGATGCGCTTTATGACCCGACCTTACAGCTGATTTACCTGCCTCATCTGGATTATTGTCTACAAAAATTCGGCGTAGACTTGCCCAAAATCAAAAAAGAATTAGGCGAAATCGATGCGCTGATTGAAGAATTAGTCACCTATTTTGAAGGCAAAGGTGCTGATATTATTTTGATATCTGAATACGGGATCAATAATGTGACAGAACCGATTCATGTGAACCGGGTATTGCGCCGACATGGCTATTTATCCATCCGAGAGGAACAAGGACTCGAATTATTGGACCCAGGTGCTAGCGCAGCTTTTGCGGTTTCAGATCATCAGATTTCACATATATACGTAAAAAATAAAGCACAAATTCCTGAAATCAAGGCGCTTTTATCTGCAATTCCGGGGGTAGCGAAGGTGCTAGATGCCAAGGAAAAAAAGGAAAATCATATTGATCATTCCAGGGCGGGCGATTTGATTTTGATTGCGGATACCGACAAATGGTTTACGTATTATTATTGGTTGGACGATGCGAAGGCCCCAGATTTTGCTCGTTGTGTCGAAATCTTCAAAAAACCAGGCTATGATCCCGTGGAAATGTTCATGGATCCGAGTAATCCATTGATTAAATTAAAGGCCGGTTATAAGTTGGCCCGCAAACTCAGCGGTTTCCGCTATTTGATGAATGTCATACCTTTGGACGCGACCTTAATCAAAGGTTCCCACGGAAGTCCGGATTGTGCCAAAGAATTTTATCCGGTTTTCATCTCAAAAAACAAGCAAGTGGACGAAATTGTGCCAACTGACGTGTACAATTTAATTTTAAATAGCATTTTCTAATGTTTTTTTAATAGATTTCCGACCTAAAAAAATAATAACATGAAAAAAATAATCGCAAGTTTGGCAGTAATGGTAGCATTGCTAGCTTACTCAAATGAGGTTTCTGCACAGGACTTCAACCCACAAATGATGGTTCAACGTCAAATGGAACGGATGAGCACTGAATTAACATTAAGCAAGGACCAAGAGAAAAAAATGGAACCGCTTTTATTAGCTCGTATGGAAAAAATGATGGCATTCCGGGAGGCAGGTATGGAGCGTGAGGCGATGCAGGCGGAGATGAAAAAGGTGAATGATGCCCAATTGGAGCAATTGAAAGCTATTTTAACGCCAGAGCAATTGGAAAAATACAAAACAATGCAAAGCCAAATGCGTCAAGGCGGCGGCGGTCCAAGAAACTAATATGAACAAAACTACATTCCTCTTCATTTGCTTATTGGCAAATTCCCTTTTCGCTCAATCCATACCGAAAGTAAACGGTGTTCCTTTGGGCATGGTATCTTATACATACCGATTTAGCCTTCAAAAAGACATGCCAAAAACCTTGGATTCACTGAAATCCTTGCAAATTTTGGATATGGAATTTTCAAGTTTATTCGGTAAAAAGGCCCAGGAAATTCGCCAATTATTAGATGAACGAGGAATGTATTGTTCTTCTTTAGGAGTTAGTTACCAAGAGGCATTGAACAAGCCTGAGGAAGTTGCGGCCAACGCCAAAACGCTCGGTGCGAAATTTGTTCGGGTCGCCTGGATTCCCCATGATAAACCGATGGACCTGGCACTAGCCGATAAAACCATCGCTGATTTTACAAAAATCGGCAAAGTATTTAAAGAGCAATATGGACTTGAATTCTGCTACCATAACCATGGATTTGAGTTTACCCCCTATCTAGACGGCACCTATTTTGATTACATCGCTAAAAACACGGATCCCAATTATGTGAATTTCGAAATGGACATTTTGTGGACCTTTTTCCCAGGCATGGATCCAGCCAAAATCTTATTACAATACCCGAAACGCTTTAAATTGATGCATGTCAAGGATTTAAGAAAAGGGATTGTTGGGAATTTCTCAGGACAAACCTCCCCAGAAAATGATGTGGCGTTGGGCACGGGTCAATTAAACCTACCCGCCATCATCAAAGCGGCTAAAAAGGCGAAAATCCAACACTATTACATCGAGGATGAAAGTTCGAATCATGCGAATCAATTGCCTCAATCCATTGAATATTTGGAACAATTGCGTTAATGCCACCTAGCCTACTATCAGATGAGCAGCTTTTCGCCGCCTTTAAAAAAGGCGATAAGCGTGCATTTGAAAAAATCTACCAAAGCTATTTTTCAGCCTTAGTATTTTATGGTTTTAAGGTTTGCCCGGATCAATTATTAGTTGAAAATGCCATTCAAGACCTATTCGTAGAACTTTGGCGCCGGCGTGAATTCATTTCCGAAGTAGAAAACCTGAAATTCTACCTGATCAAATCACTGCGAAATCAATTAATTCGTAACCAGCGCCATAATCCCTTCGACCGATCCGAAGACATCGATGATTTCTTAGATTATTTAGGGACTTTGTCAGAAGAACAGAACATCGTCAACCAAGAAACCGATATCGCCCGCCAAGGAAAAATTCGTTCGGCCATCGATAAATTATCTCCCCGCCAAAAAGAAGTTATTCACCTTCGCTTTTATCAAAACTTATCCTTGGATGAGATTTCCGAATTACTCCAATTACCTAAACAGGTCATCAAAAATCTACTTTCAAAATCCTATGCGGTATTACGCATCTACTTGAAATCCATTGGAACCTTCGTTCTCGCCTTTTTTTTGGCCTGATTTTCAATTAAAATTTAAATAATTACATTTTTTGGAAAAATAATTTTATTTCAATGGTTACTTTTTAACCATTTGTATCCCTTTTAATTAATTGGCATAAACCAAGCATGGAAAAATTTACAGATTTACAAGATTTCTTATCAAACGAATCATTTATCCAATGGGTATTAAATGGAAAGGCGTCCGAATTTTGGGACAACTTTCTAAACAAACATCCCGAAAAAAAGGTATTGTTTGATGAGGCGAAAAACATGGCACTTCGTTTGCAAGAAGCGGAATCGAGTCAAGACCTGCCATTGAACCAAGATAAAATCTGGAATCGCATCGAATCTGAAATTTCAATCCTACATGAAAACCCGAGATGGAATTCATGGGTCTTAAAAATTGCAGCCCTAGTTCTTTTGGTCGGAAGCTTTGGGTTTTGGATTTTAAACCAAAAAACGGAGCAAGAAAAAATTACTTATTCTGAATTAGTCAAATCTTTTGAAACGCCTAATCCGCTCATCGAGGTACAAAATAATTCAAACGAAGTTAAGCGTGTTTATTTGGAAGATGGAAGTACAATTTCCCTCAAGAAAAATAGTAAAATTTCCTACCCAAGACATTTTGCCAAAGAGAACAGAACCGTATTTTTAAGCGGAGAGGCCTTTTTTGAGATTGCAAAATACCCTAAGAAACCCTTTTTCGTATATGCCAATGAAGTGATTACGAAAGTTTTGGGTACGAGCTTTACGATTCGCGCCTTCGATAAGGATGAAAACGTAACGGTGTCCGTGAAAACGGGTCGAGTAAATGTGTTCAATCAGCGCCGAATTAATGTAAGCGATCCAGAAACGAATGGAATTATCTTAATTCCGAACCAGCAAGCGGTATTCAACCGGGAATCGTCCTCGCTTAGTAAGGCCTTAGTGGCTATACCGATGCCGATAATTTCCTTGGAATCGAAAGAATTAATCCAGCGTTTCGATGAAGTTCCCGTTTCCCAAGTGCTAAATTCCTTAGCCCGAAATTATGGAATCAAGATCTTATACAATGAGGATATCCTGTCCAAATGTATTATTACCACAAGCCTTAAAAATGAACCTATATATGATAAACTGGATTTGATATGCCAATTGATCGGTGGTACGTACAAAATCGTCGACGCTCAAATCATCATCGAATCCAATGGATGCCAATAAAACCTCTAAACCTATTTCATTTATGAATAATTAAACCTTAAAACAATTGAAAATGCCCAATAAGGCAGTCCATTAAACTTTATAAAACAAAATATGATGTCTACAACTTTATCAAAAAAACAGATTTTCAAGATGATGAGAGTCACAATCACGCAGCTCCTGATGGCTGTATTGGTGGTGAGCATAGGATATGCTCATTCGACCAATGCCCAAGACATGCTACAAGAACGGGTTAATTTAAACCTCAAAAACGGAAGTATGAAAGGTGTTATTCAAAGCATCGAGAAACAAGTCGATGTAACGTTTTCCTATCAAAAAGGGGTGATCGCTCAAGATGAAAAAATCAATTTGAGCATTTCAAACGAAACCTTGGAGAATGTGATGAAAAAGGTCTTTGCACCTCGAAACATCAAGTACCAGTTTCAAAAAAACAATCAATTTATTCTCGAAAAGGGGAAATTTGGGGAAACAGAAAATTCAAATGCAGAAGTCGCTCCCCTAGCAAATATTGAAGTCTTGGTCGCTGACCGATCGATTTCAGGAAAAGTAGTCGATGATAAAGGCGAAGCTATTCCCGGTGTGAATGTGCGCTTAAAAAACACAACCAAAGGGGTTGCAACGAGTGATAAGGGAACTTTTACGATTTCATTACCGGAAAAAGGAAGTTCGACATTGGTTTTTTCTTTTGTTGGGTTTAACACACAAGAAATCGTGGTAGGCAATCAATCCACCATCACGGTTAAAATGGTTCCTAGCGAGGAAACATTAAATGAAGTCGTGGTTATCGGTTATGGATCTGTGAAGAAGAAAGATGTGACAGGCGCAGTAGGAACAATCAGTTCCAAAGAAATCGTCCGCGGAAATCCTACGAATGCGACGCAAGCGCTTCAAGGACAAATTCCAGGGGTTGTCGTTACCAAGATGAGTAATAAACCGGGCCAATTGTGGTCCATCGCCATTCGTGGAGAAAACACGATTACAGCGAATCCGAATGCGGATGGGGCGGTAAACCAAACCTTAGTGAGTAGTTCACCACAAAATATGAATACGGAACCTTTGGTGGTCATTGACGGGGTCATCGGTGGTAAATTACAAGACATTAACCCTGCCGATATTCAGACCATCGATATCCTAAAGGACGCATCTTCAACCGCCATTTATGGTTCTAGGGGAGCCAATGGGGTTGTGATCATCACATCGAAAAGAGGATCGACTGGAAAGCCACGGGTGACCTTTGATTCCTACGTCGGTGTGAAATCACCTGACCACTTACCTAAAATGCAAAATGCGCAGGAATATTATAAGTCTTCCTTAACGGATGCCGCATTAAATGGCGCGATTGTGAGTGCATCGATGTTTAACGTGAATGAGATGAACATCATTAATAGTGGAAAAACGACCGATTTGGTTGGCTTATTAACGAAGCCAGGCATTAATTCCGGTGGCAATTTGGCTGTATCCGGTGGCACAGGCGGAACTAATTATCGGTTTTCTGCGGGTTATATCCAAGAAGACGGTATGATGCCTTTAACAAACTTCAAAAAATATAGCTTAAACGCAGCCGTTGATTCAAAGATCGCCAGCTTTTTGAAAGTGGGCGTGACGATGTATGCGAATTATACGACGAACCCAACGGGTTCTTTTGAGGTTCCTCGTACCGCGTATCGCGAGCGGCCAACCAGCACGATTTATTACGCAGACTTAGTCGATCCTGTCGTAGGGGGTGATGCATCCATTGGGAATATCGACGGATATGCCGTTCGTATGGGACGTGGAAGTGCCGTGAATCCATTATTAGAAGCTTCTAGCCTAAGTAATTATACGTGGACACGGAACGTATCTAGCCAAATGGGCAATGTATATGCCGAATTTGATTTATACAAAGGCCTCACATTTAAATCATCGATTTCTGCTTCTTATCAAATGGCAAAACAAGATGAATACCGTGGTAAATATTCGAAGGCGGTCAATGTATCCGGAAATACTAGAGCGTCCGTTGAAAACGACTTTTTCCTTTCCTACACGTTTGACAACCAGTTAACATATAACCTAGAAAAAGGTAAAAGTAAAATCAATGTAACCGCTTTACAAAGTGCATTCAAAACAACAACGGAGATGAATGCCATCGCCGCGACGGGTTTACCTTACGTTTCTTATTGGTACAACTTAGCTTCTGGAACGGCCGCACCCGTCATTTATAGCGCATTTAGTCAACGGACCTTAGAGTCTTATATGGGTCGGATGAACTATACCTATGATGGAAAATACATCGTTACCCTAACCGCGCGTTCAGACGGAGCTTCACAATTGGCCGAAGGTCACAAATGGGCATTTTTCCCTTCGGGAGCAATCGCCTGGAGATTAGGCGAAGAAAGCTTCATTAAAAACTTAAACTTTTTTAATGATTTAAAACTTCGAGCTAGTTTTGGCCAAGTGGGTAACTCCATCGTTTCACCTTATGCCACGGCGGCAACTTTATTGAACACCAATTATGGCTTTGGTCAGAATCCAGGTATTGGTTTTGCGCCGAACAATTTACCTAACCAAGATTTAGGTTGGGAACGAAGTGAAGAATTAAACATCGGTTTAAACACCGCATTTTTCAAAAATCGCGTATCGCTAACGGCTGAATGGTATAATCGTTCCACCAAGGATTTGATTATGAAACAAGCTTTGCCAACATCGTCCGGTTTTAATACAATCATTTCTAACGTGGGTCGGGTAACCAACAAAGGGGTTGAAATCCTTTTAAACACCACAAATATTCAAACTAAAGACTTCGTTTGGACCTCTGCTTTGACCTTTGCAAAAAACATCAATCGCTTAGAGGAATTACCGAATGGCGCGATGTATGGTTGGAGTGGCAGTACAAACCCAGAAAACGTATTAGCCGTAGGCTATCCATTAAAGAGCTTTTTGTATTACAAAGCCAATGGGATTTTTCAGTTAGGCGATGCGGAAGAGGCTAAGAAATATTCTTCATATCCTGGTGCCGTGCGAATTGTTGACGTGAATAATGATGGTAAAATTTCTTCAGGTGTCGTGGGGCAAGATGACCGCGTAATCCTAGGAAGTCAATTACCTAATTTCACCATGGGCTTTACCAACCGGGTTAGTTACAAAAACTTTGATTTGGCAGTCATGATGTATTACCGCGATGGAACGATGTATAAAAATGGATTCTTAAGCAATTATGTATCAGATGCAGGTGGTGGCGGTCGTTTATCCCTAAACTATTGGACGAAAGAAAACCCATCCAATGAAATGTGGGGAATGGGAATTCCAGGAACAACTGGAAGAGATGCGATTTATTTCCAAGATGCAAGTTTCTTGAGAATTAGTGACATCACATTAGGCTATACCTTGCCAAGAAAATTACTTGACAAAATGGGCATTGATAACATGAGAATGTATTTACAATCCATCAACCCAGCTTATTTTACGAAATTCAGCGGGGGTGACCCAGAATACAATGGTGCGGCCTATCAAGATGATTTTCCATCCTCGACGCTCACTTTTGGTTTTAACGTAGGCTTCTAATTTTTAGATAATCAATAAATGTTATCAATCATGAATACATATAAAAAATTTAATCGTGCAACACTATTTTGCTTAGTCATTCTAAGTACTGTTACGTTTAGTTGCAACAAAGAATTCTTGGACGAATATAATCCGGCCAATCGAACGACCGATAATTATTACAATACCGCTATAGGTTTTGAAGGATTAGTCAATTCTTGCTATCCCCTCCTACGCGATATGACCCAGCGTCGTAAATTAACCCACAACGGAACAGACCTTTTCGTAGAAAATGGTTTTGGTGGGCCTTTATACAATTTGGCGAATCAAATAGGATCCGAAAGGGATGTGTATGACAACCGATTTAATTCAACGAACTCCGAATTACAATCCTATTGGGACGTGATTTATAAGGAAATTAACCGTTGTAATGCTGCCATTGCCCGTAAAGACAAAGTTGTAGGCATGGACGCGACGAAATTAGCCGACATGGTTGCGCAAGCCAAATTCCTTCGGGCTCTTTCTTATTTTTGGGCGGTTCAGCAATGGGGCGATATCCCAATGCCTTTAACCGAATCCCTGAGTGGTAGTTTAGAAGCAAAAAAATCTAGCTCAAAAGACGTTTATTCTCAGATTATTACCGACCTAAACGATTGCATCGCTGTTTTACCTGCAACACAGGCAGATCAGGGACGGGCTACCAAAGGCGCCGCGCAGTTTTTATTGGCAAAAGTTTATTTAACTCGCGGATGGAATTTCAACAATGCTTTAGGTGGCTCCGATGCCGATTTCACCAAAGCGCTCGCTTTATGTGATGAATTAATCGCATCCAATTTATATCCTTTGGAAGCTAATTGGAATACACTTTGGCCTGTTCACAATAAAAATGTAAACAATGAAACTGCCACCTTGGCAAGTTCTGTCTTAGCTGCGAATGCGAGCAAGGAAGTGATTTTTGCGGTTCAATACGCGAATCCATTGTATTACAAAGGAGATGGTAACTTCGATGCCGCTACCGGTATCCAAGGCAGTAATATGCACAGTCAATTCGGTGGAGGTCCTTCGGGTTTAGCTCAGGTAGCTACCGGCCCGACCTATGGTCGTCAGGTGAACTCACATATTCCCACTTGGGCCGCCTATCGCTTATTTGACCCCAAAATGGACGTACGCTATGAAGGAACCTACAACAGTGTTTCTTATGCGACCACGGCCGGATCGGTTTCTTTAGCGAAAAACACCTATGCGCAAAACATCACGGTCACGTTCGCAAAGGGTGATACCACGGGATATATTCGTGCTTGGAATGATCCTGTGACAAAGGATAGCGACAAAGGTGTCAATGTAAAAGGAGGTACCAAAAAATACAATGTGACCAATCACAATGAAATGGAAGGGTATGCGCCAATCAATTCAACGACAGGCGTAACCGACAATATGTTCTGGGGAAAACCGATGTTCTGGAAATTTTTCCAACCAGCGGTTCCCTATGCCGATGGATGGTCTACCTTGAATGACCCACTCTTCCGCTCAGCTGATTTATACTTAATGGCTGCCGAAGCCATCGTGAAAGGTGGAACAGGGGCTAAATTAGGTACAGCCGACGTCTATTACAATGTAGTTTTAGATCGTGCTTTAGGTTCAAACAAAGGAAAATCACCGAATCGTGCTGCGAAAGCAGATGATCCAAACGATGATCCTAAAAATGTGATTTCCTACCGGGCGACACCGGCTAATATTTCTATCGATATGATTTTGGATGAATCGGCTCGTGAATTTTTGGGTGAGTCTTATCGTTGGAATGACTTAAAAAGAACGAAATCCCTGATTTCTCGTAACTTAAAATATAATCCTTGGACGAAATACGGATTTGGTGGAAGTGCCCAAATCAAAGATTTCCATTATTTGCGACCGATTCCTCAAGGAATGTTGGATGTAACAAGTCCAAAAATTGATCAAAATCCTGGATATTAATCTCAACATGATTTAAAGGGGTGGACGTGTGTTCACCCTTTTTTTACCAAACCTATTTTGAAAAAAATTATATTCTTTTTACTGCTATCCCCTGGCCTGTGGGGACAATCATGGATCGATTCGCTCGATTTACATGGCAGGGAGGTCTATATGCCAGCCAATACATACAAATGGGATTGGGGGCAAGGCACGTTTTTGAATTCCCTCATCCGACTTTATCAACAAAAACCAACCGCCGAAAAAGCTACCTACCTCACCTACCTACGCAACGCCATGGATGTGAGCTATCATGTGGCCAACGGCAAACATCCCAATGCCCTCGCCTCCGGACATGCTATGGCATTTTTGGCAAGGATTACCGGTGAAAAAAAATACCGCTTAAAGGCAGACGAACTCTACCAAGATTATTTGAAAACGCCTCGAACCTCGAATGGCGGAGTTTCCCACCGCGTAGAAACCGAAGAATTATGGGACGACACGGTCTACATGCTCAGCATGTATATGCTCGAAATGTATCGCCTCACCCAAGACGAAAAATACATCAATGACCTCGCTTTCCAAGTCAAAGCACATAGCGAAAAATTAGCCTATGGGCGTACCGGTCTGTGGGTTCATGGCTGGGATTCTGACAATGTGGATTATGATGATAAATGCAGCATTATCGGTTGGGCCGACCCCATCACCCGCAAAAGCCATGAATACTGGGGGCGTGCAAATGGCTGGATCGCCATGGCCATGGTCGACATCATCGAAACCCTGCCCGCTTCGCATCCGCAACGAGAACTCTTCATCAACGAACTTAAAAACTTAGTCCGCCTACTTCCTGTTCTTCAGCATAAAGAAACGGGGCATTGGTTTCAATTACTCGATGTAACCGATAATCCAGCTAACTTCCTCGAAAGCTCCTGCACCGCCATGTTCGGCTACGCGATGAGCAAAGGGATTCGTTTAAGCGTATTACCTCGCGTACCTTTCCAAGCGTCTGCCGACCTCGCCTACCAAGGCATCAAAAAATACAGTTTATTAAAAGTCGCCGGCGGAGCTTATTTAACCCCAAAAAACGTAAGCGGGGGAACCTGCATCGGAAGTAGGTCCTATTATTTTAACCGGCCACAAGTTAGCGGAACTGGTTTTGGAATTGCCTCATTCATTATGTTTGGGCTTGAATATGAAAAGAAATGAATCGACGTAATTTTACCAAATTAGGAACAACGGTCATCGGCCT
>Ga0164294_10003918_pt1 | contig 13143 bp, 10 predicted proteins | sample GEODES005metaG_FD_111479 | JGI IMG/M metagenome (GOLD analysis project Ga0164294, IMG submission 111479) | Oligotrophic lake water microbial communities from Sparkling Lake, Wisconsin, USA - GEODES005 metaG | ecosystem: Environmental > Aquatic > Freshwater > Lake | place: USA: Sparkling Lake... | reverse complement strand
GGGCGACAAGAGGGGGGGAGGTGAAGGAGGGGATGGGGCCGGTGGTGACGGTGGTGGCGGCGCGGCCACGGAGACCACGATCGGCAGCTCGGCCACGGGCGCCGTCCCCATGACGGCGACGCCGAGGGTGCTCAAGGGCGCGCTGGGACTGCTTCCCACCAGCGCGCCGCATCGTACACTCGCTGAGGCCCACCTGATCTCATCTGGCAGCGCTCCTGCGTGCATCCCCGGCAGTGGCCCCAGAGGCGCCAAAAAAGACATGTCGGGCACCAAGCCCGTAACGCCCTGGTGACCGTCACCCGGGCCCACCTCGAGAGTCGGGCGCTGTGGCGGGCGCAACTCACGCTGCGCTACGCCAAGCAACCCTGGGTAACTGGTGCCCGCCGCCGCAGCGCCCGCCGCCGCAGCGCCCGCCGCTGAAGCGCCCGCCGCCACAGCGCCCGTAGATGCTGTGCCCACCGCGACTGTGCTCACCACGGCGCTGATGTCTGGCATAAGGGCGGCGTTAGGGACGGCGGGAGTCACATAGCCGTAGCCGAGCTGAGTGGCAGTGGCCTGCTGCTGGAACGCGGCACGCAGGGCGGGCATGCCACCAGCGCCGAGCGGCTGGGCCAAGTGCAGCAGTTGCTGAAATGGCAGAGTCGCCAGGGCCGGATGACAGTGCTGCGGGTAGCATGAACCGTAGGACATCTGCGGAATGCGCGTTCGAACCAGTTGCGCCCCATCCTGCAGCCCCGCTATGAAAGCCGCTTGCATGACCGCCTCGTGAAGGTTGGATGGCTGCCTCGTGAAGGTTGGTTGCGTGAAGGCTGCCTCGTGAAGGAGAGAGGGCGCTTGGTTGCCTAACATAGCCGCTTGCAAGGCTGCCTCGTGAAGGAGAGAGGGCGCTTGGTTGCCTAGTATGGTAGACTTGTGAAAAGCGTCCACTGAGTAGTTCCCTGTGAAGCTTCCTGAGGGGATGGGACCCAGGGGAGGCTCCAAAACTGTGGCCTTCGCGTGAACAGAGGGGATAGCACCCAGGGGCGGCTTTACGCCCATGGCCTCCGCACTTAGCGCCCGCTCTTGCGAGAGCTTCCGGCGCCGCACGAGTTCCGCGACGTTATCTCCGGTGACACGCTGACGGACCCGCCTCATCTTTACCAATCGATGCTTGCACTCGATGCCGCGCGAGGTACATTGTGTGCACTTGCCCGTGGACAGCATGATGCACTTGAGACGGTTGTCCGCGCACATATTACATGCTTTGCACGAGCGCGTGGTGTATATGGCGCCATCTTCTCCCACAATCAGCGAGTTCGGTGCTGTGGATACAGTGGAGGACACTGTCGAAGCTGGCGAGGGCATGGAGGCGGAGGAGCTTGAAACCACAGAGCAGACGGCCGCTGGCGCGCCGCTACTTGCGGCTGTTGGCGCGACGCCCACCATGGACGGCTGGCCGGTCATTAATGGAGAACTGTTCACGTTGTCAAGGACTTCCATCACTAGCGGCGCATCCGAGAATGTCGCCTCGTCCGGGGCACTCAGAGGAAGGCCTGCTCCTGACTGAACCATGTCTGTGTTGTCTTTCGCGAGCACCGACGGAGGAGAATCGTCCGCAGCCGCAAACTCCCTTGCTGTGTGCTTGCGAAACGATATGTGAGCTGAAACAGGACCTGTAGCCTGTTCATACTCCTCCGTGATGGTCGCCTCCACTTCCGGCGCTGCCCCTGCTGCATGTATTGATGAATCAGACGGATCCTCAGAGCTCTGATCTGAATCTGCCATTCATGCGGCAGCACTGTTCCAGCCCTCAGATGAATCGGGCCCTCGGCCACTCGGCGTAGATCAACGCCGCGGCGCGAAGGAACGCGGTAGGAGTGTGGTCGCGACCGCTGGGGCGGAGGCGACGTGCGGGGTCGCGGCTCGGGATCCGCTAGTACGGATACAGGACTGTACCCCGGGTTCAAATTCCCTAATGAGCCTCGTCAAAACCCAAGTCGCCCTTCGCCGGAAATTTGTGGAAAAGTGAATCTTCGAGCATTTTTTCCTGAAGAAGAGAATCCCGGTTCTGGTTTCACTGAAGATGATCGACATCTTGCCGAATGCTTCTGGGCATCGCCGAAAACGAACTCTCTTCTCTGAAAACGGTCGTCGAGTTGGGTCTTGGGAGTTCCGAGTCAACTGTCAACACTGTACACTCGAACACACAAAAGCCCATTTAAAGACAGAGAGCAGAGTCGAGGACGCTCTTTTCGCCGAGGAGACTCTGCACACCCGCAGCGGCCGTGCGCAGGCGTCAAGGCCATGGCCCAAGGCATGTGCGGCCATTGCCCCGGTCATGGCCCCGGTGTGTGGGAGATGTTTTGGTTTCCTGGTGGTTTCCTGGTGGTCTCCTGGTGGTCTCGTTGGTGGTCTCGAGGTTGCGATACGGGCGACCACTTACGGGGAACTTATGTGCGCTTAGGCCGCGCGCGCACGTCGTTCGGGTTGACGCGCTTACCGTAGCCCACCTTGGGCATGGCGCTGCCGGCGTTGGGGTTGCGGACGGGTCGCTTGCTGCCCGCCCGCCCAAAGTGATCCTCGAGAGAGTAGTCAGGGTCGAAGACGTCTTCCATTTTCGCCTTGCCCTGCCGACGAGCCTTATCGACAGCCTCTGCGAGCTGATCTTCGGCGAGGATGAGATTGTGCGCGTGCCGACCCGCCACCGGCATGGGCAGTGGAAACTTGGTGCCCCGTGTGTTGGTCGAGCGCACCCGCGCGGGAGCCTTGCTCTCCGGAAGGAGCCGCTGCTGCCCACGGTCATCCACCACTGCCTGCAGGCGCACAAGCGACATGTTGCCGCACTTGGAGCAGAATTGCGACTCGAGGGAGCTCTGCTGCGTGAAGCAGCCCGAGCAGCGCATCACCCACTGCTTGACCGAGCGCAGGATCATGCCGTCGGCGCCAAGCAGCTTGAGATTCATCTGCATGAGGACCGACTGCATCGCGTAGTCAATCGTGAGGCACGCGACGGTAGTGCTCGCATCTGGAGCGTACGCGTAGCGCTGCCCATCGCGCTGCTGCATCGTCTTCAGGTTGTCGACAGTGATCCATGGCTCGGCGCCCTCGTCGTCCAGACCGGCAGGCCGGCTGCTCTCGAGACCATCGCTCGAGCCGGCGCGCGTGCCGCCGCTGCCAGCGCCGCGAGGGCTCGCGACCGCGGCCCCAGCCTCGGCGGCCCGCAGGGCGGCCGCCTCGGCCTCCTCGGCCTGCCGTCGCGCCGCGCGTCTCGCCTCGAGCGCCGCCGCCAACTCTGCGGCCGCGGCCGCGTCCTGCTCCGTTGGTGCGGCACCATCGCTGCACCCCATCGAAGAGCCTCCCGCCGCGCCTCCCGCCGCACCTGCCGCCGCGACCGCCACCGAGGTGGCCGCCGCCGTGCCGCTCACGTCAGAGACGTCGACGGCCATGCCGCCAGCAGCATCGCCCTCTGCATCACGGCTCGCGATCGCTGCCAGCAGCGCCGCCTCCGCCTCGGCCGCCTCCTCGTCGTCCTCCTCCTCCTCCATACCTGTTCCAGTGGCAGCCGCTGCCGCAGCCGCAGCCTGCTCGGTCACCTCCGACTCGTCCAGCTCGTCCTCGCCATCGTCGACAATCGCCGGCTCATCCTCCATGCCCTGGGCCGTCGAAGACGATGGCTCATCGGCGGGCGGCCGACTGCGTGCGGCGCCTGGCGGCAACGGCGTGGTGCGCAGGTGTTCGACGCCATTCTTGGTCTCCTTCTCGAGGAGCCACGCGAGCGCTAGCACGCGGATGTCGATGGCCGAGAGTGCGGGCAGGTCACCCGTGAGCTTGGCAAACTTGCGGATCACATCGAGCGCCTCTTGGCTGGGCTCACGCGTCTCGAGCTCGAAAGGCAGTGAAGCGAGGCGCTCACGCACGTGGCGATCGCGCAGCTCCAGGAGGACCTCGGGCACAGTAACGTATCGCTCGGCGCCGATCGTCTCAAGCCGCACGCCCTTGATGAGCGGGCCCGAGTCGATGACTGCGTACTTCATGGCCACGTCGCTCCTGTCCGCAGAAACCTCCCCCCCCCGCCTTTTTTAGATGCGTAAATACAACGGTTTCGGTTGGCCCCGTCAACTGAGCCTTCAAATTCACTTCCGTCAAAATATTAAGTGTGGACTACAAAAATGGCCGACGCCGACGACGCCTCGAAGAATGTCCGGCTCTCGAGCCTGCCTCGTTCGTTCTTGAAAGCGAGACCCGGTTGCGCCGATCCGACGCCGCGCGCTGTGCTCAGTTCTGTGGCGGTTCCCTTTGGCTTCACGGGCCGCGTGGTCCTCATGCACGCAGCGAGGGTGGCCATCTTGGAGATGACCTCCGCTTCGGCGGCGATGGCGATGGTGGCGCATCATGCGCGCGTGCCGTTGATCATCTGCGGCCGGCCGGTAACGGTCGGGGCGAGCGACGACTTCGTGCGTCCGACAAAACCTGTTGATGACGCCGAGGCCGCCTCCCAATGCGAGCGGTGCATCATGTCGCTCATCACTGAGCTCGAGCGGCGCGAGCAAACAGCCAATGCCGTCCGTCGAAAGGAGCGCCATCTCGCGCACCTCGCGACAATGCAGCGCGTCTTTGCCGGCCAGCGCTTTGCGCGCGGCACGTGCTGGGCAAGCGTGCTGCGCGGGCGCGCGTGCGATCGATCGGGCTGTGCGCTGTCCCATGGCGAGGCATCTCCGGTGCGTCTTTGCTGCGCACCGCCGCGGCTGCGCAACTTTGTCGAGCGCGAAACGTACCCGGCCGAATACCGCGAGGCGAGTGACGAGAAGGCCGCCGTCAATCGGCGCCTGGCCGCCCGAGCCGTCGAGCATTGCGTGACGAGCCGCCGGTGCCTGGTAATAGACTGCCCGGGGGGAAGCGCACCCTCTGAGTGCCGCTGAGTGCCTCTGAGCGCCTCTGAGTGCCTCTGCGTGCCTCCCTCATCAGGTACTCGACGGCCCGGGGGGGTGCAGCTCGCGTGCGCTGCTGGACGAGGCGGCGCTGGGCACACGGCCCGAGCTTGTACACGCGCCGAATGTGTGTACGGCTACGTACGCGACCCTATGCGCTCTGGGCGTCTGCACGCCATTTCTCGGCTCGTTGCGTGCCTTTCTGGACTCTCGTGCATGCAAGTGCAACGGGCACGTGCAGCTGCAGCTGAAGGCTCTGACGACCGTTCCGACCTCCGCTCCCGCTCCCGCTCTGAGCGAGTGCGGGAGCGTGTGCGGGGGCATCGTGGTGGGCGGCGAGGGGCCACCCACTGCGCCCGAAAGCGCGGCGTTTGGAGTTGTGTTCGCCGACTATTGCTGTAGCCTCTATGCAGGCTACCATGCGGTGGAACTCTCGCCGGTACGCGACCTCGTGGCTCTCTTCCGACCCGGCTACCTCGCAACGCGCGCAGTGCTGGCTGTCACGCTTGCGCGCGCGGACGAGGGTAAGGCTCGCTTCCCGCAGCAGGTGCGCGCAGCGGTGCGCGCAGCGATCCAGACGAGCGCCGTGACGGGCGGCAGTTGGGAGCGCGAAGGTGTCGATGATGGCGAGGGTTTCGTCAATGGCATGGGAGCCGATGACTACGGCGGTGCAGACAAGGACGGCGAGGAAGACTACGGCGGCGGCGACCGGGCAGACAAGGACGGTGAAGGCGAAGAGGACGGTAGGGACGGTGAGGTCCACGTGGGTGCCGAGGGGCACGAGGACGAGGACGACGAGTTGCCTAACATGGGCGGCGAAGAAGAGGGGGACCAGGACGATGCCAACGTCCTGTGCGCCGCCGTCGCTACCCTTGCCAGCCACGCGGGCTTCGAGTGCACGCTGTGCGATGCTTTCGATTACACGGGCACCTTTGTGCGCGTGTGGACTCTCACGGCTGCTGCAAAGGCGAGCGCCCTTGTCGATCACGGCGACGGTTTCGACCTCGACGACGACGACGACACCGCCGACGCCGCCGACGACGACGACGATGCTGCCACACCTGTCGCCGTGAGCGCCGCCGACGTCGGGGATGCCGCGCCGTGGGTGGTGGCGGGCGGCCAAATGGCGGTACACCTTGCTCCAATGGCGGCGGTGACCGACCGTCATTTCCGCATGCTCATTCGAAGCGTCTCGAGGAGTGTGATTCTCTGGAGCGAGATGACTTGGGACCGCGCCATCGTCGAGGCCGCCGCAACGTCCCCCGCCGCTCTCGAGGCGCTCATTGGATTTTCAGAGGCGGAGCATCCCGTAGTGCTGCAGTTGGGAGGGTGTGAGCCCGAGCTGCTCGCACGTGCCGCCGCCATCGGCGTCGCGCGTGGCTACGATGAGATCAATCTCAACTGCGGATGCCCCGCGGGCACGCGCGGCGCGATGCAAACCTGCTACGGCGCACGGCTGATGCTCGAGCCGGCACGTGTGGCCGCATGCTGTGCGGCGATGCGAGAAGCCGTAGGTGGGCGTGTGCCGATCACTGTGAAGTGCCGGCTGGGCGTCGACGGGCGGGGCACCTTTGATGATCTCGTCGAGTTCGTCACTGTGGTCGCACGCGAGGGCGGCGTGCGCACCTTCGTGTTGCACGCACGCCTCGCGATGCTCGGCTTGAATGCAGCTCAAAACCGAGCGGTGCCGCCGCTGCGCTACGAATGGCTCCCTCGACTGGTGCGCGAGCTGCCGCCCGAGCTGCCGCTCAGCATCGTGCTCAACGGAGGAGTCGCCTCGGGCGTACACGCAGCCCAGCTGCTCAGCCAAGCTGCCGCCACTGCTACTGCTACTGCTACTGACGCCACTGCCGGCGCCGGCGCCGGCGGCTTGATGGGCGGCAGCGCGACCATTACCGGCGTCATGATAGGCCGCCGAGCGATCGCTGAACCGTACGTGTTTGCCTCGCTGCAGCCCGCCGGACAGCGCCCGCCAAGCCGGCGCGAGGTGCTCCACGCGTATCTCGAGTACGCTAGCACGGCGCAGCGTGCAAATTGGGGGGGCACGCTGTACCCGGAGACGCTCGCCCGGGCCTTGCTCTCCCCCTTGGGCGGCCTGCTGCACGACACGCCGTATGCGGGCCGTTGGCGGCGTGCCTTGACGCGGGCGGTTCAAGAGCGGGAGCTGCTTCGGCAGAACGAATCGGTGCGCGTGGTCGTCAAGAGATGCCTCGATGCGTGCGGCCCGGCGGTGGCGGAGCTGCTGGACCGCCCAGGCCACGCTCAGTCGCCACCGCCGGCCGCCAGGCCGGCACCGCCCCCCGCCATGCCAGCACCGCTGCCCGGCGTACCGTCATCAGCCTTCCCGCCGCCCCCTGCCGTCTCCTCACCGCCCCCTGCCGCGTCGCTTGCCTCGCTCCCCATCGAGGTCCTGGCCGAGCACTTACCCTCGTCCGCGCTCCTCGGCATCTCGGCGTGCTGCAACGCGCTGCGCGCCGCCACCCTCGCGGACGACGTGTGGCGAGTGGTCCTCATGCGGGAGCGTGGCTTCACTACCGCCGGCATTGACGCCTGGCAGCGCGGCGGCGGCGTGGTGCGCGGCGTGTGCGGCCGGAGTCGCTACCCCAGCTGGTTCCCGCACACGCTCCTCGCATGTTGGCACTACTGCACCTTCTTGCATGAGGTGCTCGAGATCGAGTTGTACCGACCACCCCTGCGCGCGCTCGATGGCCCCGCGTCCTCGCCGCAGCTCTACGATGTGCGGCTGTGTCTCGAGCTGGCCAATGGATTCCCCATGCCCACATGGGTCTTCTTCATGCCGGTCGCCACGTGCGACGCCGGCGACAGGCCGCTGGCCGAGAGCGCGCCTTGGGAGACGCCCAGCACGGCGCGGGCTACGGCATCGTCGGGCTCGGTGGCGGCGGTGGCGGTGGCGAGGGGGGTGCTCACGCTCCATACGAGCGCATGTAACCGCCGGGGCACCGCCGCCTTTGGTAGCATCGTCGCCATCGGGATACGCGCCAGCCAGCCAGGCTCGCAAACTCCTCTCAAGACGGCAGTACTGCTCTCATTCGGCTGCTCGCAGCACGCTGATGGCGTGGAGGCGATCGACGAAGCCGCAGAGGCGAATATGCGCCAGGTGCCGCTCGGCTGGCACCCGACGCCCGGTCTCGCTCGCGACGGCGCGATGCGCGCCGTGCAGGCGCTGCTGCTGCCGTCGTGCGCCTCGGGCGATGGGCTTGTTGTTCTCGGCGAGCACACGCTGCGCCTGCCCGCGGCCGTCGCCGACGCCGCTGCCTCAGAAGGCTGCTTCTACATAGCTGTCTTGCACGCGGCGCATGTACGGCGTGAAGGCGCACCCGTCGAGCTCGCCGCCGAGCTCGACCACGACGTGATGACGTCGGCCGGCGCGATGGCGGATCCGACGCGACCCAACCACAAGAGCGCGCAGCGTCCCTTTGACTGGAGCGCGCGCGAACAGCCGGACGGCACGTGGGCGGCACAAACCGGCCTCGAGGACGAGGATGAGGTGTATGTGGAGCGCCTCGGACGCGCCGTGCCCACCGCGCCGCGCCCGACGCCGAATCAAAAGGTGTGGACGCTCCGCGAGGCGCCCACGCGGCTCTCGTATGTGGCGCTGCGGCGCACGTACGTGCGCGTTTCCTGGCAGCCCGAGTAGGAATCAGCTCGAGGCCTCATCATCATCTTTAAGCATCTTTGACGGGATTTCCGGCGCGGCGGCGGGAGCGCGGCGGGAAGGGCACCAAATATTGATAAAACATAAAGTTAAACGAGCCGAAACGCGCCACGACCCACGTCAATGGGCAGTTGGCGCATAACTTGCCGTGCGGTGCATCGCGTGATCCACAATGGCGTGATCGCGTCCCGGCATGCGTCCCGGCCAGCTCGGCCGCTGGTCCCGGCGCCGCGCGGCAGGCTCCCGGGGGCATCGCGCGTTCGCGCGGGGTTGCGGTTTTGAACCCGGAAGCATCGAAGTATGTGCATCATTCCCACATCACATCTCACACATCTAGGGTGTGGTACTCACCGCTGCGTCGAACATCTCCTCATCTGGCCGCCACGTGTCGCCTCACAGGTCCGTTGCAACATGCACATCTCCTCCCTACGTCGTAGTCGCCGCGAGTCGCGGCCGCGCCTCAAACGGCGGCCTTCACTTGCGAGCGGGTCGAACGCCCGTGCTTGGGCTGAGCGGTCTTGGGCTTAGAAGTATTGGGCTGAGAGGTCGAGACTTTGCCTTTCTTGTTGGCGTCCCTGGAGCCCGCAGCGTCGTCCACTGGCGCAGCACGCTTGCCTAGCGCGGGCGCCGCGGGGACGACGGGTGCCTCACACATCTCTTCGAGCTCGTAGTCGTCGATCTCCTTCATCATGCTCTTGATCCGCTCGAGCTCTGCGAGCTGGGCCGCCTGAAAGTGATCCTGCCGAGAGATCGACTTGCTGGCGGCGGAAGGTGAAGGCCCCGTGAGTGGCGACTTGCCGCCTTTCACGGGTCTCGGCGACGGACCCTTTTTCGCGACGTTATCCGCGCCGCACGTGTCCTCCATTTCAATCGCCAGCGGCGCGCTGCGCTGGCCCGCTACCCTGGGCGCATCACGGGCCTTCATCTTGAAGTTCCCGCGCCTCTCGCCTCTTCCACAGGGGACGCCCCGATTCGCTTTCCTGGGTTCAGACATGGCTTCCTCGGGAAGCGCTGAGGTAGAACGCGATCTGACCCGCGACATTCGGCTGGAAGTATCCTCGTCCAACCGCAGCAGCTGCCAGGTATGCAAACAGAAGATCGAAAAGGACTCCATACGAGTCGCCCACCCTTCTCGCAGCAGCAACGTCTCCATCATGAAATGTGAGCCGCTTGTGCCTTCGCGCCACGCGGGATTCCTTTACGCGCCTCGCTTACGCGCCTTATTCGTCTACTCACCGGCGCAGACGTGCACCCTTCCTGCTACCTAAGCTCCTGCGTGCACTTCGAAAATAGCAAGTGCAAATCCAAGTGCCGGTTGAGCAAGCATGAGATCGGCAAGCACGAGCTGCGGCTGACTATGGCGCTAACGTCGTGCGAGGGCAAGCTCAAGGACCAGGTCTTTTTCCATCCGCCGCATGCATCAACACTCGTGAGGCAGCTGCTCGACGCTGCGGGCGGCACCGAGCACACGTTCGATCAGCTTTGTGTCTCGCTTCCTCTAGACGCAAAAGCATGGGCGCGTGATGCCCTTTCGGGCGTCGATTTGACCGGCCGGCGGGCACCGACGGTGGAGCCCGAGGTCAAGCCACGCGCACCTAAGAAGAAGCGAGCGGCCGAAGATGACGAGGCCGAGAGTGCAGCCAAGAAACCTCGCGCGAAGAAAGCGAAGGCCTCTTCCGAGTATTTCGTCGAGGACGGAGACCCTTTCTGCGACGGCGACCAGAACGATGGTGACGCCGAGCTGGTTGATTGATCACGCGCCCGGAAGAGCGGTGCTGAATGGAGTGCGGCAGCGGACGCCAGAGACGAGAGCATGTGGTGCGGAAGAGCGGTCTGTTGGCGTGCCGTGTTCGGGCTTGCGCGCTTGCGGCACACGGGCACAGATACATAGTGCTTTCAAGGTCGAATCGGTCCGTGCGAGGGTGCGTCGCGTGTGTTTACCGTGTTACAAGCCGACCCGCGTCTCTTGTGACGTGTGAAGTCGAGGTGTCTTGGTTGTCGAAACACCTGCAGAAAACCCTAAAAACACCCCATGTGAATGGCTCGTGTGAATTGTCATTGTTGTAACGATGCCGGCCCATCTGCCACCGGTCGGCGACGGCGCACGCGCTTTAGCACTGTACGGTGTTCAATTATGGAAGCAGTGGCCACAGCTGCCACAGCCACCACCACCACGGCTGTCGATCATCATGCAGTACTATCGTATGTCAAAGAACATTCGGAAGCTCGCCAATTGGAAAAAATGTCCCGGCGTCGAGCTGCTTGTGCACGTGGACAGCCGGGACTCGCACGACTTGGCGTGGCTGAATACCACGGCTGATAGGCTGCTCTTTGATCACAACCTGCACGAGATTCGCGGCTACAATGCGCTCGCACAGCTCGCGCGGGCGCCGATGATTGGCTTCGTGCAGGACGACATGCCACCACCTTTGCATTGCTCATACATTCAGGCGCTCGAGCGGATGATGCTCGACGACCCGGCGCTCGCAGCCATCGGCTGGCGCACCTGGTCGATGACGCCGATGAATTTTCGCTGGTCTGGCGCTTTCGGCGAGGGGATCAACGCGACGATGCGCTTCGAGCGGCGCATCAATACCAAGCTCAATTGGTGGAATGGCTCGTCGATTCGCGCGCAGTACGCGGCACTCGTGGACGTCGGGCCGCTCTTCCTACGGCGAGCCGCCTTCCATGATGTCGGTGGCTTCAACGAGGGCTTCAGCGTGCCGGGCCACAATGGCCATTATCATGATTGGGAATTCTCGACGCGGCTCTGGCTCTCCGGATGGCGAGCTGCCTTCCAGGACACGCGGCTGAGCGGGCTAAGCTGCGTGTGCTTTGGGTGCTTGATGACGGAGGCATGCAAGGTAGCTGACACGCGCAGCGAAGCGGCAAAATCCGCGGGCAGCAAGGTGTCTGCCAGTTGCGAGAAGGATGTGGCCGCGGGCACTGTTCGTATGCGCGCCAACTACGCGGATGCGAAGAAGATGATGGTCAGGCAACGCCTGGCCATAATGGCACAGTACAAGCGCTACTATGAGAACATTTCGATCGCCGTCGGGCGGCTCAACACGCAGCTGGCAGCGAGCAATGGCTTCTTTCCCGACAGGGGTGCGATGGTTCGGTGGAGGCCTGGGCCGGAGGCGAACCTGACGCTCTTCAACTTGACAACTACAATGTGCGGGGCCCGAAAAGACGAAGAAGGCGGCAAGCCGGGCGCCCTGGGTGCATGGCTGGGGCTCAACGGCCGGCGGCTGCAGCGTACTCCCGGGAAGCCGCGGTGGGATCACTGCTGCGACGTCTTTGGGCATTTCAAAGGAAGAAATGCTTGACCGATCACTTTGGTGTAGCACTACACCGTGTTCCGTGTTGCTCTGCTTGCGGAGTTCGAAGGACCCGGTGGCTGCGGAGCCGTACTTTGAGACGGTGTGATGAGCGCGGGGGGACCGCGACGAAAACTGTTAGCTGTCAGCTCTTCACAGCCAATGCTGCCCCTCGCACCTTCACAGTCAAATTACTCGAGAGGAGAGCCACATGGTACACAACATGGACGCCATGTCGTCTAAATGGCGCGACGACCCGGTGCGTGCAGTGCTGGATAAGAAGGCGAACCGCGAGGCTGCTGCGGCTCGCCAGGCCAAGGCGGCCGCGATGGCGTCAGAAATCCTCAAGAAGCGCCTCGAGGCCAACAGCTCTAAGGCTCCTGAGCGCGACGAGGAACCGAGTGGCAGTGGTGACGCGGACTACAAGCTACTTCTCGAGCGGCAGCGCAAAAAGTTGTTGGAGAATAACTCGGATAGCAGCTCAAGCTCCGATATCAGCGTCTTCGATCCGTTCCAGAGCAAGTACGCGCCAACCCAGCGCGTGCGCACTCCATGCTCCCTGGCCCACGCCTGCATGCCGACCCTTTCTCGTCCCGGCGCGCGGGTACTGGCACGTCGGCTCTGGTATCGCCGATGCGCAGGCGGGAGCGACGCGAGGAGAAGGCGGAACGCAAGGAGCGCAAGCGCGAGCGCGAGAAGAAGAAGGAGAAGAAGGAGAAGAAGGCGAAGAAGCACAAGAAGGAGAAGCACAACCGCAAGGAGCACAAGGACAAGAGCAAGAAGAAGAAGGACAAGCACAAGAGCGCGGAGGACAAGCACAAGAAGAAGAGAGACCTGAGCGACTCCTCGTCCTCGGACGACGACGAGGAGGAGAAGGAGGAGAAGGAGGAGGAGCTTTACGCCTCCAAGCGGCGCAAGCGCGAGAGCGAGAGCCCCGGCGCAGGGCCCGGCGCAGCGCCGCGACACGACGAGGACGACCAGCAGCAGGAGCAGCGGCCACCGCCGCGCGAGGACCAGGCCGCGGGTGGTGAGTCATCGAGAAGAGACGATCACGGTGCTGCAGCAGAGGAGCGCTCGCATGCGAGAGAGTAAGGAGGAGTGACTTAATACATTACGAGCGACTCAGCGACACTCTTCAGTTGTCCACGAGTGAGCCGCTGCAAACGTCCCCCGAGCGTGGCTTTGGGTCACTTGAGCGTGGCTTGTAGCGTGGCTTTCAAGGACAAGGTCGGAAATGGCG
>Ga0164294_10003917_pt1 | contig 13144 bp, 12 predicted proteins | sample GEODES005metaG_FD_111479 | JGI IMG/M metagenome (GOLD analysis project Ga0164294, IMG submission 111479) | Oligotrophic lake water microbial communities from Sparkling Lake, Wisconsin, USA - GEODES005 metaG | ecosystem: Environmental > Aquatic > Freshwater > Lake | place: USA: Sparkling Lake... | reverse complement strand
GGGGGCAACATCGGCAATCCCGGATCGGCCTATGCCCCGGTCGGCACGGGCGATTTCAACAGCGACGGCAAGGCCGATCTGCTGTTCCTGAATGCGCTGACCGGGGTCTATGCCACCTGGCAGATGAACGGCGCTGCGATCACCGGCGGCGGCAATATCGGCGCGCCGGGCGCCAGCTTCGTCTACAAGGCGACTGGTGATTTCAACGGCGACGGTGCCAGCGACATCCTGTTTCAGAACGTCAACGGCACGTATGCGATCTGGACGATGAACGGCACCGCGATCACCGGCGGGGGCAATGTGGGCAACCCGGGCGCGGCGTGGTTCTTCAAGGGCACCGGCGATTTCAACGGCGACGGCAAGGACGACCTGCTGTTCCAGAATACCGATGGCCGCTATGCTAGCTGGAACCTCAATGGCACCGCGATCACCGGCGGCGGCACCATCGGCAATCCCGGCGCCGGGTTCACGCTGGCCGGGATCGGCGATACCAATGGTGACGGCAAATCCGATTTGCTGTTCCGTAATATAAACGGCACGTACGCGACGTGGACGCTCAACGACACTGCGATCACCGGCGGCGGCAACGTGGGCAATCCGGGCGCGGCGTTCGGGGTGGTGGGCGCGCCCGAGGCGGGCAGCTTTGCCACGCTGGCGTTTCAGCAGACGGGCGGCACGGTGGCGACATGGCTCGCCAATGGCAACCGCATTGTCGGCGGCGGCACGCTGGGCAATCCCGGCAGCGGCTGGAACGCGAAGGCGGTGGCGGATTTTGCGGGCACGGGCGAGAGCGATGTGCTGTTTCAGCACACCGACGGCCGGCTGGCGACATTCAAGAGCGATGGCAGCAGCTTCATCGGCGGCGGCAACATCGGTAATCCGGGCGCGGGCTGGGCGTTCAAGGCGGCGGCCGATTTCAACGGCGACGGGCGCGCGGACATCCTGTTTCAGAACAGCACCACCGGGACCTATGCCACATGGAACCTGGCTGGCACCGCGATCATCGGCGGCGGTAATGTGGGCACGGCGGCGGGGTTCAGCTTTGTCGCGGCGGGCGATCTCGACGGCGACGGCAAGGCCGACATGCTGTTTCGCAACGCCAGCGGCACCTATGCCGCGTGGCTGCTCAACGACACCATGATCATCGGCGGCGGCAACATCGGCAATCCGGGCGCGGACTGGACCTTCAAGGGCCTCGGCGACTTCAACGCCGACGGCAAATCCGACATGCTGTTCCAGAACACCACCGGCACCTATGCCAGCTGGGACATGGACGGCACCGCCATCGTCGGCGGCGGCAACATCGGCAACCCGGGCGGCAGCTTCCAGCTTGCGAAGATCACCGACCTCAACGGCGACGGCAAATCCGACCTGCTCTTCGCCAACGCCGCCGGCACATACGCCTCATGGCTGCTCGACGACACCGCGATCATCGGCGGCGGCAACCTGGGCAATCTTGGCACAGACTGGCTGCTGATCTAGGGCACATACCCATAAACCGCATTCCCATCGAACGTGATTTCTGATGCAGAAGGGTGCACCATGGGCGGACATTCCGGCGCGCTAAAGACCGCACACGACGTGCGTGAAACGGTTCAACCGTTAGCGCAAAGCCAGTCATAGGGCGCGGTCTTTGAAAGCTGTCACAGCAGCTTACGAGGGCGATATCCAGATGATCGACAATTCATCGACCCGCGTTCATCAGCACGCCGCCAACTCCAAAAGAAGATGGCCAATCCTCCAACGCCTCGGGGCCGCCTTCAAGGTAGCGGTCATGCCAGCGGTAGAATCTCCGGCGAGCGATGCCGATCTGGTCCAGTGTGCGCTTGGCGGGCAGATGCGGCTGCTCGACCATCCGTATGAGCTCGAGCTTCTCGAATCCGGTATAAGCTCAGGTTAAACCTGCGATCTATCTCCATAGTTGATCATGACATGCCCACAGCGCCAATCCGACTTTCACGTAATGCAAAGCCTCAAATCAGCAATTGAGCAGTTTTCGATCAATCTGGGCCATTTTCACATGAGCTGAAGTAGGTGGCGCATTCGTCGGGTTGAAGTCGGGACTTTAGCGCGGGAGGAACATCAGCCTTGCGCCGGCTGCTTCGATCCTCTCGCGCACCGAGGCGCGCTTGTGGCTCGACAGATTGTCGATGATCACGACGTCGGCGGGCCGAAGCTCGGGCAGGAGGACTTGGCTGACATCGGCTTCGAACCAGTCGCCATTGATCGGACGGTCGAGCACCATCGGCGCGACTATCCCAGTCATGCGCTGCCCAGCCACCACCGTGGTTTTGCGGTGCCCGTGCGGATAAGCACACTCCAACGTTGCAGGTGCGAAGATTCTCATGCTACTGACCGCCCAGTTCGAAGGGTAAGGCATCCAACGACGTTCTGTTGCTGTTCCAGAGGGCTTTGCGAGTGGCTGCCGCTCATCGCATAAACCTAACGCAAAGCGAGACGAGAGCGGAATGAGGACGGCAAATTGCGGCGACCACGCTTCACTGCCCAAATTAGGAATGTCGTTCTGGTCGATGGCAGAGCGTCCCTATATGCTGGGGAAAGGGCCGCTGGTCTGGTGCAGCAAGACTCATCGATTTTCCGCTAGGATCGACCGGATCTCTAAGCTTCTGCATGAAACTTTGTCGTCGTTTCCTGTGCGGATCAGAGGCAGGTTTTTTTGTGCGCGTCAGGGCTAAGAGAATTTTTTGCTCGCAAACTGCTGAAAGAAACTGTGTCCCGTGTTAAAATACTTCAAAATTCCGGATGCATTATTTTGTTTTTTCGTCTTATTGCCGACAGCGATCGCCACGCTGTACTTTGGCTTTTTGGCATCTGACATTTACATCTCGGAAGCCCGCTTTGTCGTTCATACTCCCGAGAAGCCAACCAATTCGGTGCTTGGTGCGGTGTTAGGGGCCGGAGGCATCGTTGGCTCCGGAGACAAAAGCTACGCGGTCGTCGAGTATGTCCGCTCACGCGCCGCCTTGCGCGATGCAAACCGCGACGGAGCGGTGCTGAAGGCCTACTCGCACGACGATCTGTCGACCTTCGACCGGTTCGGCGGCCTCTTCCGAGGCAAGACCTTCGAGCATTTCTACGAATATTTCTCGAGCAAGGTCGCCATCGATTTCGACGCTAGCACGCAGGTCACGCGGCTGAATGTCAGCGCGTTCAGGCCGGAGGAGGCGCAACTCATCAACCGGCGGCTGCTTGGGCTTGCCGAACAGTTGGTCAACCGGCTCAATAGCCGGGCGCAAGGGGATACGATCCGCTTTGCGCAGGCTGAAGTTGACGATGCCAAGGCCCGCGCCCGATCGGCAGCAATCGCCCTTGCCCGGTATCGCAACGACCGCCGCATTCTGGATCCCGAGAAGGAGGCTGCAGTCCGCCTGCAGATGGTTTCGAAACTGCAGGATGAAATCATCAAAGCGCGCACTGAGCTTGTGCAGATGCGCCAGTATACACCGGCGAACCCCCAGATTCCTAACTTGCAGACCAGAATAAACTCGCTGGACAAGGAAATCACCGAGCAAACGAGCAAGATCGCCGGTGCGCCCGATTCCTTGTCGGGCGATGTGGTCCGCTACCAGTCCTTGCGCATTGATGCCGAAGTGGCCGACAAGCAGCTGGCGGTGGCGCTCGCTTCGTTGCAAGACTCCATCAGCGAGGCACGTCGCAAGCAGGCGTACGTGGAACGGATCGCCGACTCCAATTTGCCCGATTTCCCGCTCCAGCCGTTCCGATGGAAGTCCATCATTGCCACGCTGGTGTTAGGATTCGTGGCATGGGGCGTGCTGCGCACACTGCTGGCGGGCATTCGGGAGCACCACGACTAGTGGCTTCGAAAATCGCCGAGCGCGCGCCCTTCATGGACAGCTTGAAAGTCCAACTGCGCATTTTGTGGGCGCTTTTCATGCGCGAGGTGCTGACCCGGTACGGGCGTCACAACATCGGCTTTCTGTGGCTGTTCGTCGAACCGATGATCTTTACGCTGGGCGTGACCTTGTTGTGGACGGTAACGAGATGGGCCCACGGCAGCGGTATGCCGATTGTAGCGTTTGCACTGACCGGATATTCCAGCGTCTTGCTATGGCGAAACATGCCCGGGCGGTGCATCGGTGCGCTCGAGGGCAGTCTTTCGCTTCTCTACCACCGCAACATTCGCGTTCTGGATATCTATCTCGCGCGGCTCATGCTCGAATTTGGCGGCGCGACGATCTCGTTCACGACCCTCAGCCTCCTGTTCATTTCGATCGGCTGGGTGCAACCCCCGCATGATCTCCTTGAAGTTGTCGGTGGGTGGCTGGTGATCGCCTGGTTCGGATCTGCCTTGGCCGTCTGGCTCGGTGCGCTTTCGCATGAATATGAGCTGGTCGACAAGATCTGGCATCCGGCGGCTTACCTTATTTTCCCGCTGTCCGGCTCGGCCTTCATGGTCGATGCCCTGCCCAAATATGGGCAGTACTATATCCTTTTTGTACCCATGGTGCACGGCGTGGAGATCGTGCGCGAAGGCTACTTCGGAGCCAGCGCCCATGCGCATTACAACCTCGGCTATATACTTCCCTTGAGCCTGTTTATTACGGCTTTGGCGCTATTTCAGGTCCGCAGGATTGCCCGGACAGTTGTGCCCGCATGATTTCGGTTCGTGACATCAGGAAGGTTTATCCAACGCGCACGGGCGACAAGCTGGTGCTTGACGGGATCAATTTCGATCTCCGCATGGGCGAAAGGCTCGGCATCCTTGGGCAAAACGGTGCGGGCAAATCGACTTTGGTGCGCCTGATCAGCGGAGCCGAACGGCCCACGTCCGGCAGGGTCGAGAGCAGCATGTCAATCTCGTGGCCACTCGCCTTCGGCGGGGCATTCCAATACAACCTGACCGGCACCGACAATGTCCGCTTCATCAGCCGGATCTACCAGCAGGATGCCGAGCGCAACCTCGCCTACGTGGAAGAGTTTGCCGAGCTCGGCCCCTACCTGCGCGAGCCGCTGCGGTCCTACTCCTCCGGCATGAGAGCACGCCTTGCCTTCGCCATCTCGATGATCATCGAGTTCGACTGCTTCCTGATCGACGAGATCGCGTCGGTCGGCGATGCGCGCTTCCACGACAAGTGCAATCATGAACTCTTCGTACGTCGCGGCAATCGCGCCATGATCATCATCTCGCATGACGCCTCCTACGTCCGAGACCATTGCTCGCGCTGGGGCGTGCTCCATGGCGGCAAACTGGAACTTTATGATGACTTCGAGCTCGCCTATGCCGACTTCAAGGAGCTCATCGGATGGAAACCCCCACCGGGTTGGCCCTTTGTGGAACCAGTGATCGCATGACATCGCTTCGAAAAATCAGATGGCAGCACCTTTTGGCCCGGGCGCAGATCGCCGAGGGCGAGCCGTCGTTCGCGCAGCCGGTGTCGCAGGCCTGCACGCAGAAGCAGATGGCAGACCCGCGCTATGGCGTGTGGTGCGCCGCAATCAACGAACATCCCAGCACGCACCGCAAGCAATGGGAATTCTGCTACATCCTGCAGGCGCTGGAAGCCAACGGTCTGCTGGAGGCCGAGCGGCGCGGGCTTGGCTTCGGCGTGGGTGACGAGCCGCTCACCGCAGCTTTTGCCGCCCGCGGCATCTCCGTCATGGCAACGGATCTTGATGTCGAAAGTGCGGCCCAGCTAGGCTGGGTCGAGACCGACCAGCATGCCCGCAACAAGCAAGTGCTCAACGGGCGCGGGCTATGCCCGCCCGAAGAGTTCGACCGGCTGGTCGATTTCCGAGTCCTCGACATGAATGCGATTGACGCCGATCTTCGTGGTTTCGACTTCTGCTGGTCCGCTTGCGCGCTCGAGCATCTCGGCTCGATCGAACGGGGCTTGGCCTTCATCGAAGCCTCGCTCGAGTACCTTCGTCCGGGAGGTGTCGCAGTCCACACCACCGAATTCAACTGCCATTCGGACACTGAAACACTCGACAATGACTCGACCGTGCTGTTTCGCAAACGGGACTTCATCGCGCTCGCCGGGCGCCTGCGCCGCCGCGGGCACTCCATCGTGCTGAACTTCGATATCGGCGATCAACCATTGGATCTGCACATCGACGTGCCGCCTTACCGGCAGACCGACCACCTCAAGTTGCAGATCGCCCAATGGGTATCGACGTCGTTCGGGTTGATCGTGAGGAAGGCCGCATGATGAAACCGGGGCTCGGTGGGAGGCTGGCCCGGTCCTTGCGCAAAGGCGCAGGGGCGGTAACCGCAGGAATGCAGCGCGCCGCCCAGCTCGACTTTTCCGAGCGCGCCGCTCTGGTTGCCTCGTCGCAAGCTGCCGCTCTGTCCGACACCCGCTTCCTCGCCCATGCGGCCAGCGCCGATGCTCTGCGCGATCAGCAACGCTGGCTGGAGGCGGAAGCGGCTTACACCGCCGCACTCAGGCTTTACCCATGGGAACGCACCTATTGGGTCCAGCGCGGCCACATGGCCAAAGAGCAGGGAGCGTTCGAGCGCGCCGAGATTGCTTACCGGACCGCCTGCGCGAATGGTGCAAAACCGTCCGATGTGGTCGAGCATCTGCGCTTTGTGATGGCCCGCGCCGGAGGCGACGAAGGGCAGTCGCCCATCCGGTTTTACGTCGAGGGTCCAACGGCGCTACAGGTGCCCGGCGAACCAGATGTGGCCTCCTTCGGACGGCTGCTGTGGCAGGTCGGCGGGATTGCTGATGAGCACGTGTTGCATCTTCTGCGTCGCTGCGCGACTTGCGATGAACTCGTCGTTGCGATGTGCAGCGATACCCGCTTCGAGCGCGCCAACCGGGCCTGGCTGGAATTGGTCGGGGAGCACGAACTGTGAGCAGGTTCTTGCCCGACGCAGTATGCCCTTCCTTTTCGATCGTGATCAACACGCTCAATCGTGCGACCTTGCTTGGCGATGCCATTCAGGGCGTGCTTCAGCTGGATTATCCCGCGTTCGAACTTATCGTTGTGAACGGTCCCTCTACCGATCATTCTGAGGAAGTGCTTGCGCAGTGGAAGGGCAGGATCAAGCACTTGCGCTGCGATGTGCCAAACCTCTCGGTTTCCCGTAATGTCGGGATCAACGCGGCGGACGGCGAGGTTGTCGCTTTCCTCGACGATGACGCGGTGCCGCACCCGCGATGGCTGCGCTACCTTTCGCGCCACTACGCCAACGCCACCATCGGCGGGGTGGGCGGCTATACGGTCGACAATACGGGCGTGCGCTGGCAGGTACGCAAAACCGTGTGTGACCGGTTCGGAAATGCTTTCTTTCCGGATGACCTGTTCGATGAGCGGTCGCTGAACTTTGCCGGAACACCGCTTTACCCCAGCCTGCTTGGCACAAACTCGAGCTTCCGAACCGCAGCGCTGCGCGAGATCGGGGGTTTCGATCACACCTTTGCATATCTGCTTGATGAGACCGATGTCTGCCTGCGCCTAGTCGATGCGGGCTGGCATGTGATTTATGAGCCGGCGGCGATGGTGTTTCACCAGTTTGCAGAAAGCCACATCCGGTCGGTCACGCGCAAGCCCAAGACGCTCTATCCCTCGGTCGTCAGCAAGGCCTATTTCATTAACCGCCATGGGCAGAAGGAAGGCTTCGGCAAAGTTGCGGGCGAGCTGGAAACCTATCGCACGGAGCTGCTGCGCGCCAACGCATGGCTGGGCGACAATGGCGACATATCCTCCAAACATCGCATCCAGCTTGATCGTGATGTCGACCTGGGCACCGAGGATGGATTGCAGAAAAGCTATGCGGCGCTAGCGGCGGGCAAATCGCGCGGTGATCTGCTGGCGGATGTGCAAGCGGAGCCATTCCTACCCGCACCGCGTTACGACCGGCTGCGCATCGCCCTGGTGTCGCAAGGCATGCCGCCTGGCAATGAGGCGGGCATAGCGCGGTGGACCGCCGTGCTTGCCGCCGGGCTGCGCGATCTTGGCCATGTGGTGCATGTGATAACCCGCGCACAGCATGAGCCCTACCGCACGTTTAAGGACGGGATGTGGCAACATGGGGTGGCGCGCAGCCCAGCGGGCGCTGCCAAAATCGCGGCGCGTTATAACCTTCCCGAAGTCGGCGTGGCCGATTGGATGGCGGCAGTTTCGGAAGAACTTCGGTTCCTCAAGACATTCGGTCTCGATCTCGTGTCCTTCCCGATCTGGGATCTCGAAGCGCTGCCGGTGATCGACGATCCGGACCTCGCCTCGGTTGTCAGCCTGCACACGACATATGGCCTCGCGCGCCCGTTCAAGTCCGAATGGACCGACCGGATCGTCTATGGCCGTACATTCATTGATCGCATGGTGGAGGGGGAGAATGCCTTGCTCGCCCGCGCGCCTGCCATCCTGGCAAACAGCCGGGCCGTGATCGCCGAGATTGAACAGGTTCACGGTGTTGCGCTGGGCGAACGCGCGCGGGTCATACCCCACGGAACGCCCGATCTGCTGGCAGCAGCCGGGCTGAACGTGGCGGCCAAGGCCCAGCAGCGTGAACGGGCCGGGGGCCTCAAAGTGCTGTTTGCCGGCCGCTTTGAGCCGCGCAAGGGCTATGATCTGGCGCTGCGCGTGGCCGCCCGCCTTGCGGACAATGCCTCGGTGCAGTTTTCGTTTGCCGGTGCGACCTTAAGCGACGGCATGGTCAAGCGCGCACGGCAGGAAAGCGGGATCGATCCGCGCACCCTTGCCAATGCCGTGTTTCATGGCGAAGTCGACCGAGCTACGCTCGACCGGCTGTTCGTCGAAAGCGACGTGGTGCTGATGCCCAGCCGCTTTGAATCTTTCGGTCTTGTCGCAATCGAGGCGATGTCGGCGGGGGTGCCTGTTCTGGCATTGGCGCGCGGCGGGCTTGCCGAAGCCGTCGTCAGCGGTGCGGGCTGCCTGTTCGGCACCGAAGAGGCCTTCGTGACCGAGGCGGCCAAGAGCCTTTCCCGGTGGGCGCACAACCACGAGGGCCTGGCGGAGCTTTCGCACGGGGCATACGAGGCCTATCGCGCCCGGTACTCGGTCGAGGCCATGGCGCACGCTGTCGCCGAATTTTATCGGCACACCGTTTCGCAAGGGAGGCCCATGTGATCGACGAAGTCTGGTTTGCGTCCGTTAACTGCCTGACAGGGACGAAGATATCGGGCGATGCCGCCGACCGTCTGCGCGCGACGCTCGGGGGTGAGGATGAGGTGCTGGCCCACCTGCTGCTGCGCACGCGCGCATTTTCCGATTGGCCGAATGCGCGGCATGCATTCCGCAAGGCCGTCCGGTTGGTGATCCGTCCGCAGCCAGTTCTCCGGCAGCCAAGCGCACGCACCGAGAGCGCGGCCTTGCGCTCCGCATTTGCAGCCGAAACGATTGCGCGTATGCGGGATGATCTGCCGGTCGAGAACGTGAATCAGCCGCCAGCGGAGACTCTGATGCCGCTCAGGCTTGCCGGTTCGGGCCAAACCGATGATCCCCATATCTTCATCGCGCCAGCACTGCGCGAACAAGCCTGACAGGATTCGGCATTATGGACGAGAGGATTCAGGATTTAGAGACGTGGCTGGCGAGGCTTGAACATAAGCTGGATGTCGTTCTTTCGAAAGTGGGCGAGGTGCGCCAACTTGTCGGGCCGTTCGCCGCCACGTTCCCCGACGGCTCAGTGCTGACCCAGACGATACACAATGTGAAGTATTTCATAGATCCCGATGATCTGATCATTGCGCCACAAATGGTGATCTACAGGCAATGGGAAGCCGATGTTTCGCAGGTGTTTCACCACTTGTGCCGGGATAGTTCCGTTGTCGTCGATGTTGGCGCCAATTTCGGCTATTTTTCTGTGCTCGCGGCGAACCTGATCTCCAATCGCGGAACCGGGCAAGTATTTGCGTTCGAACCCAATCCCAAGCTTGCTGAACTTTTGCGCCGCAATGTGGAGATAAACTGGTCGATCGCGCCGGTCTCGATCCATCAGGCCGCAGTGGCAGACGCAGCAGGCGAGGTGCAGCTCTATGTTCCTAAGGGGCATGGTGCGAACGCGAGCCTGTCCGCCCCGGAAAATGTGGAAAGCCTCGCCGTCACCGTTCCCGCTGTGCGCCTCGATGATGTGATTCCCCAAGATCTCGCCGTCGACGTCATGAAGATCGACGTGGAGGGGCATGAACTTTCGGTGCTGAGAGGCGCGCGCGCAGTTATTGGCCGCAGCCCGAACCTGAACCTGATCATGGAATGGTCGCGCAAGCAGATGCTTCAGGCAGGCATCGATCCGGCTCTGGTGCTGGCTGAGCTTGCAGGCTTCACGCCCCACCGCATTGAACTTGGCAGCGCGCCGCTGGCGCATGTTGAAACGATGGAGTGGCTCATGGAGCAGGATTACCTCGACGTGGTCTTCGCGCGGGTCTGATAGGCAGGCGCCCGGATCATGCGAATTCTCGTCGACGCCTTCAACATTGCCTTGCCGCATGGCACGGGCGTGGCCACTTATGGCCGCAGCCTCGCCCGGGCCGCCGGCCGGCTCGGGCATGATATCAACGTCCTGTTCGGCTCCCGTCAGTCGCGCTCGCGGGTCTCGCTGCTGAACGAAATCGCACTGGCGGAGGGCGACCCCGAAACCAATGGCAAGCGCCGCTCCAGATGGAGCACGGCATCCGGGTTCGTGCGCGCAGCCGGCGGCACGGTGAGGGCGCTGCAGGCCATGCCTGTGCCGGTTTCAGGGCAGGTGCTTCTGCCGCAACGCTTGCAGGTGGAAGCAGCGCAATATTGGAACGCGCAGAACGTCTACACCGGTTCAGCCCAAGTCTTTCACGTGTCCGGGGCGTTCACCAAGGTTGACCTTGCAGCAATCGATCTTGCGCACTGGACCTACCCGCTGCCTGTCAAGATACCCGGCGCGCGCAATGTCTATACCTTGCACGATCTTGTCCCGCTGCGGCTGCCCTACACCACGGCTGACCGCAAGCGCGCCTATTACCGGCTCTGCGACAAGATCGCCCGCGAGGCCGATCATGTTCTCACCGTGTCGGAGGCGTCGCGCCGGGACATCATCGATATCCTTGGCATCGGCGAAGACCGCGTCACCAATCTCTATCAGGCGAGCGACATCACCAGCGCGCTCGGCACTTACGACGAGGCGTTCATCGCGCGCTATGTCGAGGGCCTGCTCGGCGTGGGGATGCGCGAATACTTCCTCTTCTTCGGCGCGATCGAACCGAAGAAGAACGTGGCGCGCCTCGTGGAGGCCTATCTGGCGAGTTCGATCAGTTCCCCGCTGGTCATTGTCGGCGGCCCGGGCTGGGGCGGCGAGCAGGATGTCAAACTGCTCAAATCGCTGGCGGGCCTTGACGCGCGCAAGCGGATCGTCTGGCTCGGCTACTTGCCGCGCGACATGCTCGCCATGTTGATCGCCGGCGCGCGGGCGACAGTATTCCCTTCGCTTTATGAGGGCTTTGGCCTGCCCGCACTCGAATCGATGGCGCTGGGCACCCCGATCATCACCAGCAACGTCTCCTCGCTGCCAGAGGTTGTTGGCGAGGCCGGCATTCTGGTTGATCCCTACGATGTCCGCGATATAGCGCGCGCGATCATCGCCATGGACAGCGACGCGGCGATGCGGTCGGATCTGTCGCGGCAAGGCCTGGTTCAGGCCGACAAGTTCAGCAGCGCCGCCTATGCAACTCGATTGGCTGACTTCTATGCGCGGATCGGCTGACGCTCCGCGTGGAACAGGCTATAATGATTCAGATGGAGCCAATCCCATGTCATGCAGTGTAACAAGTCGGAAGCCAGCAACGGCCATATTTTTCCAACGTGTGCTGCTTGCGATGGGCTTGGTGCAACTCGGCCTGCTCGGCGGATGTACCTCGCTGGGCTCATCCGGACCGAGCGCGAAAAGCATCGTCCGCGCGAGCAGACCCGAAGCTTCGTCGGCCAATGGCATTGCGTTGGTCGACCTTGACGCGGCAGCGATCGGACGGATCGAGGCCGCCAGGAAACAGCGAAGCTTTGCCGAGGCGCTGGGGGATGCCGCGATCGATCCGTCGATCATCGGGGCCGGCGATACCATCGATGTCACGATGTGGGAATCGCCCCCTTCGGTTCTGTTCGGTTCGAGCATAAGCCCCACCGGCGTTTCCTATTCACAAGCGATGAACCTGCCGCAGCAGATGGTCGGCAACGATGGCCGTGTCACCATTCCGTTCGTTGGCAGCCTCGTTGTCGCCGGACATACCCCGCGCCAGGTAGAACAGGAGATTGTCTCCCGCCTGCGCCAGAAGGCCAACGGGCCCCAAGCCATCGTTCGTCTGGCGCAGAACGAGGCGCGCGCGGTCACCGTACTGGGAGAAGTAGCCAGCTCGCGCCGCATGCCGCTCACCGGGCGCGGGGAACGGCTGCTTGATGCTGTCGCTGCCGCAGGCGGCAGCCGCCAGCCCGTCGGCAAGTCGACGATTCAGGTCACGCGCGCGGCGGTCACGCTGTCGATGCCGCTGGACGATGTCATCCGCGACCCGGGTCAAAACATCCGCCTGACCCCGGGCGATGTTGTTGCGGTGCTTTACCAGCCGTTCAGCTTCACCGCGCTGGGAGCCAGCGCGGTCAATGCCGAGGTGCCCTTCGAGGCGACCGGCATGTCGCTGGCGCAAGCCCTTGGCCGGATGGGCGGTCTGCGCGATGAACGCGCCAGTGCGAAGGGCGTCTTTGTCTTCCGTTTTGAGGATCCTGCCATTCTCGGCTCTGCCAGCGGCAATTGGACGCCGCGCCCCGATGGCAAGGTGCCCACCGTGTACCGCCTCGATCTGAGCACACCCGCCAGCCTGTTCGTGTCACAAAACTTCCCGGTTCACGACAAGGACGTGGTTTACGTCTCGAATGCGCCAGTGGTCGATTTTCAGAAGTTCGTAAACATCGCCTCGTCTTTGGCATTCTCGGTCATCGGGCTCAGCACAGCAATCAAGTAGCGCACCTTGCAACCGATCTGGATCACCCGCCCTTGGTCAGCACCAGATCGAACTGTCGGCGCCCCATCGCCATCGCTTCCAGTTGAGAGCGCGATAAGGCCGCCGTGCGGCCAAAGCGCTTCAACGCGGCGACCTTAGAGCGTTTTCCGTTCATTCCGGTTCATAGCCGCAGGATTTGAAGTAGTTGGCGCATTCGTCTGGCTGGAATATGT
>Ga0164294_10003916_pt1 | contig 13145 bp, 11 predicted proteins | sample GEODES005metaG_FD_111479 | JGI IMG/M metagenome (GOLD analysis project Ga0164294, IMG submission 111479) | Oligotrophic lake water microbial communities from Sparkling Lake, Wisconsin, USA - GEODES005 metaG | ecosystem: Environmental > Aquatic > Freshwater > Lake | place: USA: Sparkling Lake... | reverse complement strand
GGCGATGATGCCGCCCGCCCAGCCGAAGCCGACGATGACGACATCGACGGGTTTCAGCACCGTCGTCACGACAGATCCCCGATCCCGCGCGGTTCCACGGTGTAGGGGCGGTTGCGGTAGGGTTCGATCTTGTCGGCGTACATGCCGCCCGCGCCGGGGAAGCCGATCATCTTCCAGCTGCCGAGGCCGCGGTTGCCGCCGTGGATCGGATCGCCGAAATAGCCTTCGTAGACCAGGCTCAGCGCGAGGCCGAAGAACAGTGCGGCGGGGGCGGTGGCGAAGGCGACCTTGCCCGCCTCGACGGCCTGCAGCAGCGCGATGCGCTCCTCGACCGGCAGGTCCGCGAACGCCGCCTTGCGATCGGACCGTGCTGCCGCCTCGAGATCGGCAAGCCCCACCCGGAAAAGCTCGGCCGGGGTCATCGCGATCTGCCACCCTTGCTGTGGCGTTCCCGTCGCGAAGGGGCCTTGCATGTAGCGCCGGGCGCCCTGCCCGAATGCGCCAGCGAGCTGCCGGTCGATATAGGTCGAGACGTCCAGTTCCAGCGCGCCGGGGCCGGTTTCGTCTGCCGGAATCAGCGTGTCGACGAGGGCTTCCACCGCCACCGCTTCGGTCGTGTTGAAGAAGACGTAGACTCTGGGGGGAACTGAGGAAGGCGACAGGGGATGCGACGGCATCGCCATCGGCTGCTGTGCGTCCGTCTCGGCCCACGCGGTCGCGCCGACCAGCCCCGCACCGAGAAGGAACGAACGCCTCCGCATTTCCGGCGTGGATGACAAGCGACCCTCCTGACCCAAAAGCTTCTTGCGTGTCGGTGGCGACGACGTCGGCTGCTCGCTCGTTCGAACGGCCCATAGGCAATAGGGGCGCGGCCTCGCCATCCGAAGCGGTGTCTGCGCGGTGCAAACGGCAATTTTGCAGGCGCGCCGTCGAATTTGTCTCTGGCGGCCGATCCCGAATGGAATAGCAATTCGGCCCGACAAGAACGGGCGGACGGACCGGCACGGCGATCGATGCGGCCTGCGCGATCACACGCTCCCGGTCCGATCGACGCCCCGGCGCAGCGTCAGGTGGGGATCGGAGAGACAATGCCGCAACAGATCGATTCCGCGGCAGAGGCGGCCGAGCCTTATCCGTCACTTTGGCGCGCCTGGTACATCGTCGTCATCCTGATGTGCATCACCTTCACCGGCATTCTCGATCGCTATCTGCCGTCGATCGCGCTGGAGCCGATGAAGCAGGATTTTGGCTTGTCGGACACGGGCATCAGCCTGATCCAGGGCCTCGCTTTCTCCTTGTTCTACTGCGTGGCCGGCGTGCCGATCGGTCGGCTGGTCGATCATCATAACCGGCGCAATCTCATCCTCGGGGCGATCGTCGCCTGGGCGGCGCTGACGGTGTGGACGGGGCTGGCCCACAGCTTCGTCGAATTGTTCGTGGCAAGGGCCGGGGTCGGTATCGCCGAGGCCGTCTTGGCGCCGGCTACCTATTCGATGATCGCCGACATCTTCCCGCCGCGCCTGCGCGGCCGTGCGACCGGCATCTATTTCTCCTCGCTGATCTTCGGGGCCAGCGGCTCCTTCATCGTCGGCGGCTCTCTGCTCGCGAAAGTATCGCACGCGCCGGTCGATATCCCGATGATCGGCGTCCTCGCACCATGGCGCGAATGCTTCATCCTGCTCGGTCTGCTCGGCATCCCGGCCGTGCTCGCGGGGCTAACGTTTCGGGAGCCCGCGCGACGGGAGACGATCTCGGACGGCGATCCCAGGACCGCGCTGAGCCGTTACCTCCGCGCAAACACGGTCAGCGTCGTCGGTTTCTACACGATCTTCGGGATCATGGCGTTGATCTCGACCATCGCGGTTTCCTGGGCGCCGACATTGTTCGTCCGGACCTTCGGCATGGCCGTGCCGCGCGCCGCCATGGCCGTTGGCTTCGCGCTGCTCCTCGGCGGTATCGGCGGATGCGTCCTTTCGGGATGGTTCAGCGATCGCTGGATGCAGCGGAGCGCGATCGGCCGTTTCCGCGTCCAGATGGCTTCGCTCATCCTCTCGACACCGCTGCTGCTGGTTTGGCCCTGCGTACCGAATGCCGGGTTGAGCTATGCCTTGTTGATCATCAGCTCGATCACGATGGTGTTCGGGATGTCGAGCATATCGACGACCATTCAGGACGTCGCGCCCAACCAGCTGCGGGGTCAGCTGATCGCCATCAACCAGATCGTGATGCTGCTGACGTCGGGCCTCGCGCCCACCGTGGTCGCGCTGGTGACGGACAAATTGTTTGCCAGCCCCGCGGCGCTGCCCTGGTCTATGGGGCTGGTCGGCGGTGTGTTCGGGCTGATCGGTGCGGTGGTCGCCCTGCGCTGGCGCGGCCGATACGCGGCGCTTCGGCAGGCCTATGCGGCGCCGGTCGTCCGTTAGCGCGCGAACATCAAAGGCTGAGGAAAGGGCAAGACCTATGGGATCGCATCCGGAACGGGTGGATGGCTGCGCCGTCTGCAATTCTTTGAAGGCGCTCACACCTGAGCGAACCCTGTGGGAAAGCGACGAGTGGATCGCCGGCAGCATGCTCGACGTGCCCGGCTGGATCATCCTTGCGACGAAGCGCCACGCCGAAGGGGCCTGGTCGCTCGACGATGCGGAGGCGGCCGCCTTCGGTACGGTGGCGCGGGAGATCGCGCAGACGCTGAAGGACGTGACCTCCGCCGAACGCATCCATCAGGCGGCGATGGGCGAGGTGGCGCTCCACTATCACATTGGCTTCCTGCCGCGCCGCGCCGGGCAGACGCCGGTGTTCGACAGCACGGAATTGGTGAGGCGCGCATCGGACGAACAGGACCTAGCCGCGACATTGAATGTCGAGCGGCTCTTCAAGGAAACGCTCGCGGCGGGGCGGGGTACGATGGCGAATTGACTGCTGTTGTTGGACGGGAAGACACTGATGGCTACGGAATTCGAAGGCAAGCGCGTCCTCATCACCGGCGGGCGACGGGGCATCGGGCTGGCGGCGGCCAAAGCCTTTCTGGCGGAAGGCACGAAAGTCGCGATCTGCGCGCGGAGCAAGGACGCCGTCGATGAGACGGTCGCGACGCTCGCGGGAACCTGGCCGGGTCAGATCATCGGCGGTGAGGTCAATGTCCGCGACACCGCTTCGGTCCGGCAATTCGTCGAGCAGGTCGCTGTCACCTGGGGCGGCGTCGATATCCTCCTGAACAACGCCGGCGAAAGCCACAGCGGCACGATCGACGATAGCGAGCCGGAGGAGGTGCTGAACCAGGGCAACATCCTCCAATATGGCCATTACCGGATGGCGCAGGCGGTGATCCCGCATATGCGGGAGCAGCGCTGGGGGCGGATCATCGGCGTCAACGCTATCGTCGGCCATGTGCCGTCGCCTGGTGGCATCGGATCGAACATGAACCGGGCCGCTTGCATCGCGCTTTCCAAGTCACTGGCGATATATCTCGCCCCGGACAATATCCTGGTGAACACGGTCAATCTCGGTTTCCTCGAAAGCGATCTGTGGGATCGGCATTATGACCGGCTCGCCGCGCCGATGGTGACCCGGGAGGCTTTTAGGAAAACGATCAGCGATTTCGTTCCGCTGGGCAGGCTCGGCACGCCGGAGGAGGTTGTTGGGGCGATCCTCTTCCTCGCTAGCGAACAGGCATCATTCGTGACCGGGGCTTCGATCGATATCTCGGGCGGGCTGTTCGGCCAACTCGCTTATTTCCCTCGGCTGCTGCGTCAAATGAACGAAGCCGGCTGTTGAATTTTGCCCTCTGCCAAACGCAACGCTCTTATCGGTCGTCGGCTGAAATTCCGTGTTAATTGGTTAAGGCCCAAGGCATTGGCTGTAAATGATCGCTCATTTCGTTGGCGCATCACGTCAGAGGCTATCTCGCCAGCACCTACCAGCTACGAGCGCCGTTTTGACCGGACCTAAGCAGCTGAACGGTGTCGATTTTGCATGCCGTTTCGTGCTGCCCGGAATAGGCTGGTTGTGGGCCGGTCCGAAATCATCGACGCGGCGCTCTCGGCCTGCGTTGGGGGCAGCGCATTGGGGACATCATCGATTCGTCTCAAGATTGTCGAGGCTGAACCGAACGCCTTAAACATTCTACGCTTAAGCGGTTTCATGGTTATCATATAGAAGAACTTGTTAACGGGCCATCGCGAGCGTGATCGATCAACCACGCTCGCTTGTCGGAGCGCCAGTGCCGAAGGGCCACTTCAACTTCGCTCTGCCTTTTCCGCCATAGAGTCGTCCCTCCACGCCGCGCTTAAGGTGTTCTATGATGTCGCCCAGACTGCTTCTACGCATGCCTTTAGAGAGCCAACGCGAAGGTACTCTGCGGGGTTCGCTTGAACCTCGACTGGGTTCTCACCGTCGCGTCGAGATGGCTAGTGCCTTGCTTGCGGCAATCCACTCAGCCCTTCGGCGTTTGCTTCACTTTCCATAGCACTCGTCCAAGGTTTTGTGAGCTGTGGACGCTACGAACTGGCATGGGCGGCTGCAAGGATGTAAAGGAGACGACGGTCATCGACTTTTTGCCAAATCAAAAGCACGCCGATGTTCGCTGAAAATAGCGCAGAGTTATTACTGACGCGTTCCCGAAATCTTGCTTCTCGCCGCGTCGGTTGTACCAAACTGCTTGAAGCTGGTGACCCCTACGAGAATCGAACTCGTGTTTTCGCCGTGAGAGGGCGACGTCCTAACCGCTAGACGAAGGGGCCATTAGCGCGAAGACCGGTGCCCCTAAGGGGCTAGCGCGTCGGCGTCAAGGGCGGCTCCGCCATGCGGGCGGCTTGCCGGGCGGTTCGTCCCAGCGCGGGTAGGCGGGTTTCTCTGTAGCAGGCGAGAGCCCGTGGCGCGCGAGGCGGCGGGCATCGCACTTCACCATCGGGTGAGCTTTGCCGCTGCCGATCAGGCGACGGGCGAGGAGGCTGGTGTTGCCTGCCAGCCAGGCGAGCGATGCGGTGAGGGCGCCGGCGCGTCCGAACATCAGCGTCAGCATGCGACGGCGCGAGCGATACCAGTAATCGGGGCGTGCGGGGCGAAGAGCCTCGACGCGCGATCCGTTGACGCCGGTCGCGGCACCGCCGACGTGGCGGACTCGGCTGGCGGGCTCGTGCCGAATGCTCCAGCCGACCTTGTGGATGCGCCACATCAGCTCGACCTCCTCGAAATAGAGGAAGAAGCCGGTGTCGAAGAGGCCCGCTTGGCGGAGTGCCTCGCTTCGGAACATCACGCTGGCGCCGGTGACCCAATCGACCTCGCCGGGCGGCGCGGTGATCTGATATTCGCTCTGGCCGAGCAGGCGGGTGAGCGCGCCGAGCTTGGCGCCGCGATCGAGTTCACCACGGATCGTGATCCAGGAGAAAGCTGAACCTGAGGGCTCGCCGTCGGGTTCGAGGAGTTGGCTGCCGACGGCGCCACAGCGCGGGTGGGCATCGAGCACATCGGCGAGGCGGCTAACCGCGCCGGGCTCGATCTCGGTATCAGGGTTGAGCAGGAGGATATAGTCGGGCGGCACATCCGACTGGAGGAGGCGCAGCATCGCCTGGTTGTTCGCCCAGCCGAAGCCGCCGTTTTCGGTCAGAGGCAGAAGCTCGACCCAATCGGCGAAGCGGGGCGCCGCGAAGGCTGCCGCCAGCTTCTCGGCCGAACCATCGCCCGAGCCGCCGTCCACGACGATGACCCGAAGGCCGGGTTCCTGTTCGAGCGCCGCGACCGCACCGACGGCGAGATCGGGCGTACGGTAATTCACCATGACGACGGCGATCCGGCGCGCCATTACCGCTCCCGGATCACGGCCGGGATACCGATCGCGATGGCGCCGGCCGGCACGTCCTTCAGCACCACCGAATTGGCGCCGATCAGCGCGCCTTTGCCGAGCGTGATCCGCCCCAGCACGACCGATCCGGCGCCGAGCTGCACGCCTTCTTCCAGGATCGGCGCATCGTCGAGGCCGTCCATGCGGCGGATGCCGAGCGTGCAATTCTGGCGAATGATACAGCGGTCACCGATCACGCTGGCGCCATGGACGACGATTCCGCCCTGATGCTCGATCACCACATGGTGGCCGACGCTGGCGGAATAGGGCAGTTCGATGCCGTAGACGTTGCGGCAATGGCGGAAGGCCATGCGATAGAGGATCGAGAGCGGCGCGCGTAGCGGCTGGCGAACGCCCATTCGCCAGACCCCGAAACGATAGGTGGCGAGGGTGCGGAAGCCGGGCTTGGTCCAGTCGCGGCCGTGGGCCACCCAATCCTCCTGGATCAGCGCGAAGAGGCCGGGCTGGTTCATTGCTTATACTCGATGAGGCCGGCGCGACGGCCGCGGAGCCGATTGAGGCGGAAGGTCATCAGCCCGAGAAATTCGGGGAATTTGCCGAGCATCAGGAACAGCGCGCTCGCCTGGGCGAGATGAGGCGGCAGGCCGTCGTTGAGGCGACGAAGGTAGAGGCGTCCGACATTGAGGCTCCAGCCGGCGACGAGCAGCAACGTCACGAGTAGCCAGCGGGCATCGACGGTGATCGCCAGGACGAGGCCGAGGATCGCGACCGCGGGCAGGGCGCCGCCCCAGATCAGGATGCGCTTGCAGACCGCGCGCCAATCGGGCCAGCGGACTTGTGGGTGGCGGGCGGCGAGTTCGGCGAAGGCGTGGCCGGCGCGGCGCGCGCGTGTCCACCACTGGCCGAAGCGGAGCATGGCGGCGTCGTGGAGGGTCATCTCGCCCTCTATGCGCTTCAGCACCCAGCCGGCGGCGCGCAGGCGCATCGACATGTCGGGTTCCTCGCCGGCGATCATCTCGTCCGGATAGCCGCCGACCTGCTCGAAAGCGCTGCGGCGGATCAATATGTCGCCGCCGCACGCCCCGACTTCGCCGATCGGGACGTTCCACTCGTCGTCTGCAAGCGCGTTGTAGATCGAGCGTTCGGGGAAACGCTCGCGCCGGCGACCGAAGACGAGGGCCAGCTTGGTGTCCGCGGCGAGCGCGGTAGCACCAGCCGCGAGCCAATCGGGCTGGACCTCGCAATCGCCGTCGACGAACTGGACGAACTCGGTGTCCGGTGCCTTGGCGAATAAGGCAGCCGCCCCAGCATTGCGGGCGCGCGCCGCGGTGAAGGCGGGCGGGACGGCGAGGGTGATGACCTCGACGCCGAGGCTGCGGGCGAAATCCTGGCTGCCGTCGCTCGATCCGCTGTCGACATAGACGACCGGGCCGGCATCGACGACCGAGCGAAGGCACGCCTTCAGCCGATCGCCTTCGTTGCGGCCGATCGCGACGATGCCGATGCGCGCGGTCAATTCACGCACGACGTATAGCCCCCGCGCACCATCGGCCCGATGCGTCCGGAGATGCGATCACCGTAGCGGCGGACGAAGCCATGTGGATCGATGGCGTCGCGCTTCTTGGGCAAAGGCAGGATCGCCGCGATCCGCGCCGCCTCGACCGAGGTGAGGCGCGAGGCATCATGCCCGAAGTAGCGCATCGACGCGGCATTGGCGCCGTAGGTGCCCACTCCGGTCTCCGCGATGTTCAGGTAGACCTCCATGATCCTTTTCTTGCCCCAGATCGTCTCGATCAGCACGGTGAACCAGCTTTCGAAGCCTTTGCGAACCCACGAACGGCCCTGCCAGAGGAAAGCATTCTTGGCGGTCTGCTGGCTGATCGTCGATCCGCCGCGATAGCGTTTGCCTGCTTCGTTGCCCGCAAGCGCTTTTTCGATGGCCTTGAAATCGAAGCCATGATGCTTGCAGAAGTTGCCATCCTCGGCGGAGATGGCGGCGCGGGCCATGTCCGGGTCCATTTGCGACAGCGGCATCCAGGTCTTGTGGATCGATCGCCCACCGATCACGTCGCCCGCCATCGTCAGCGTGAAAGGCGGTGGCACAAAGCGATAGATCACCACCAGCAGGACAGAGCCAACCACGAAGATCAGGATCGCCTTCCAGATCCAGCCGAACAGACGCCGGAGGAAGGATCGCGACGAACGGGGGCGCGACGGGCGCGATCGGCTGGGCATAGCAGTTGCTTAGCCGAAGCTTCGTCGTACAGGAACAGGTGGTTGCGCGGGCCGTTACTGGGCCAGAATGAAGGGGACGATATGCGGTTGATGCTTGCTGTTGCGGCCTTGCTGGCCACGCCCGCTTTGGCCGAGGACAAGCTGCGCGACCTGTGCCCCGATCGGCCCGGGCTGAACACGCCGGCCTGCACGGTCGACAAGGGGCATTTGCAGGTCGAGCTCGGGCTTGGCGACTGGCAGCTCGACAAGCAGATCGATTCCCGCACCGATACGCTGACCTTCGGCGACATTGCGCTCCGCTATGGGATCGGTACCAGCACCGAACTGCGCTTCGGCTGGACAGCATATAGCCACGTCCGCAGCCGGGACCGGACGACCGGCGACGTGGATCGCGTGCGCGGCACCGGTGACGTCACTATCGGCGTGAAGCAGAACCTCCACAATCCCGACGGCAGCGGCTTCTCGGTCGCCGTCCTGCCCTATGCGACGCTGCCGACGGGCAAGGATCAGATCGGGGCGGGCGATTGGGGGGCGGGCGTGCTGGTGCCGGTCAATTATCAGCTTTCTCCGGTGCTGACCTTTGCCATGACTCCCGAATTCGATGCGGCGGTCGACAGCGATGGGCATGGACGCCATTTCGCTTATGGCAGCGCGATCGGCCTGCAGGCGAAGCTCGGCAAGAAAGCGAGCGTCTCGGCGGAACTCGAGGCGATCCGGGATCGTGATCCGGGTGCGCACAACACGCAGGCGCTGGCCGGGCTGTCGCTGGCTTATCAGGTGTCCGACAACCTCCAGCTCGACGCGGGCGGCACCGCCGGGCTCAATCGCAAGACGCCGGATATGGAACTGTCGTTCGGAATCTCCGAACGCTTCTGAAGATCAGTTCGTAAGCGCGCCCGACGCGGCGGCGGCGCCCGATGCGACGCGGCTCGTGGCGATCGTGCGCGGGAACATCGGCCAGCGGCCGGCGGTCAGTGCCGTGAGGCTCTCCGTCGCGGCGCCGATCTGGCGCTGATACATCCAGTAATTGCGCAATACCGTCGTGACGTAGGTCCGCGTCTCGGTGAACGGCATCGTCTCGATGAAGAACAGCGGATCCTGCGATACGCCGGCGCGGGCATTCCAGGCGGCGATATTGTTCGGCCCGGCATTGTAGGCCGCGATCACCTTCGGGAGCAGCCCCTGGGTCGCTGAATTGTCCGCCAGTTCCTCGAGATAGGATTGGCCATATTCGAGGCTGACGGTCGGATCGTTCAGCTGCTCGGCATAGGGCGAGACACCGCCCTTGTGGCGCGCCACGAGCTGCGCGGTGGTCGGCAGCAGCTGCATCAGGCCGCGTGCACCTGCATGGCTGACGGCATCGACGCGCAACTGCGATTCCTGAAGGGCATGGGCAAGGCAGAGCGCGCGATCGACGCGCCAGCCGTTCGCCGGCGTCCAGGCAGGGACGGGATAGCGCGACGCGGCGGTACGGGTTGCGCCCGAGGGGCCGTTCTGCGCGAGCCAGACCTGCGTTGCCGACAGGTTGAGCTGCCCGGCAAGCGTGATCAGCGCGGCATGCTGTGAGGGATCGCCGATCCGCGCCTGCTGACGGAGCATCTGATCGGCCAGCGCGGTCTCGCCGATCTCGACCAGCGCGGTGGCGGTGCGGGCGTTGAGTGCGATCAGCGGCGCGGACGAGGCGATCGGCTGGCCGACCGGCTCGATGGCGTCGGGGCCGAGGATGCCGCTCGCCAGCATGCCGTAAAACGTCTCGTTGAGACGCGCTGCCGAGCGGAGCCGGGGCTCGACGCGCTCGGGGTGGCGGCCGGTGGTGTCGCTGCGCGCGGCCCAATAGAGGCCCGCCGCCATCATCTCCGGATCGCGGGTGCGCGAGGCGACCGAAGCGAAGGCTTCCGACGCGCCATCCATGTCGCCCGCCCGCCACGAGGCTAGGCCCAGCACCCAATCGGCGAGCGAGGCCCAGTCGCCGGTGCCCGTGCGGGCGACGGTGGCGACGCGGCGGGCATCGGCATCGTCGTTGGCGAGCAGATAGGTCCAGGCGAGCTTCTGGCGCCATTCGGTGAGGGCTTCGGGCGAAAGCCGTTCGGCGGCGGCCTCGATCAGCGGTTCGGCCGATACGGCATCGTTGACCTTGAACAAGGGCTGCAGCTTCGCGGCGAGCGCACTGCTGGCGGCATCGGCGCGGGCGGAGCGCATCGGCAGGCGCTTGGACGGATTGGCGAAGCGGATCAGATCGTGCTGCGGGGGCAATAGCGGCACGTCCGTCACGCCGCGTTCGCGGGCGAGGCGGGCGAGGGCGGGGGCCTCGGGAAGCTCGGGCGCGGCGGCGATCAGGGTGGTGATCGCGCTGGGATCGGCTGCCGGTGCGCCCTTGGTCAGGGCCAGTTCGGCGCGGGCGACCGGGGTCAGCAGGCCGTTGGGCAGCGCGTCGAGCGTGGCCGATGCGCTTGCGAAATCGCCGGTGCGGATGGCGGCGAAGGCGGCGCGGTAGCTGGCGCGGTCGGCGGGGGCGAGCAGGCCCGCCTGTGCCGAGGCGACCGTGGCCGACCCGTCACCGACCGTACCGGCCAGCGCGGGCGCGGCCATGACGAGGAGCGGGAGGAGGCAGATCGAGAGACGCATCACAGGGCCATGAACAGTTGCAGGTCGGCCCAGACCTTGGCGCGGCGCGCCTTCAAGTCTTCGGGGGTCGATGCCTGGAGGATGAAACGGGGAGTGAAGGTCGCGATCACGGGAATCGATGCCCCGGCGATCTCGACCTGGTGGGCCTGTCCGCGCGCCTCGTTGCTACCGAGGCTCAGGAAGGCGCGTGCCGGGGCATCGCCCATCAGCAGCAGGCGCTTCGGCGCAACGAGGGCGAGGTGGTGGCTGGCGATCGGCAGCAGCTGCGCCAGAGTGGCGGGATCGAGGCTGCCGCTCGCGGGACGGGCGGGCGAGAAGGCGGCGAGGTAGATGGTCTCGCGCGACAGGCCCATCGCGCCGAGCATGCGATCGAGCAGCGCACCCGCTTCGCCGGAGAGCAGCGCGTGGGCGGTGCGATCCTCGGTCTCGGGCATGTCGACCAGGATCATCGTGCCGGTGGTCGCATCGCCGACGGCATCCAGCCGCGCGGCCGGACGGCCCGGAAGCGTGGCATCGGCCAGCATCCAGGCGCGGAAGGCCCCGAGGTCGGCGGGATAGCTTATTGGTGCCGGGGCGGCGGGCTGGGCCGGAGCTTCGGCGGGCATTTCGGGAGCGACGATGCGGGCAAGCCAATCGCGCGGGGATTCGTCGACGAACGTGTCGACACCCGCTTCCTCCCACCAATCGAGTGCGCTCAGCGCCAGCCGATCCAAAACCGTTCTTGCCCCTTTTGCCCGTCGTGGAGCATGTCCAAGAGTTGACGAGGGGGTCAATTGTGCCCCACGCGCAGACGTGATGAGGCGTTCGAGGGCTGCGACGGCCGGACGCGGGAACGAGATGGTTGAGGGCTGAGATGAGCGACCGGGAATCGATGGAATATGATGTCGTGATCGTAGGCGGCGGGCCGGCTGGCCTGTCCGCGGCGATCCGGCTGAAGCAATTGGCCGCCGAGGCAGGCTCCGAAACCACGGTCTGCGTCCTCGAGAAAGGCTCCGAGATCGGCGCCCATATCCTGTCGGGTGCGGTGATCGATCCCAAAGCGCTCGACGAGCTGTTGCCCGACTGGAAGACCGATGGCTGCTCGCTGGCCGATGTGCCGGTGACCGAGAATCTGCACTGGTTCCTGAGCGCCAAGGGCAAGGCAGCGATGCCGCACCTGTTCACACCCGGCTTCATGCACAACAAGGGCACCTACACGGGTTCGCTCGGCAATCTGTGCCGCTGGCTGGCGGGCAAGGCCGAGGAACTGGGGGTCGAGATCTTCCCGGGCTTCGCGGCGGCCGAAGTGCTGTTCAACGACGATGGTTCGGTGAAGGGCGTCGCGACCGGCGACATGGGCGTGGCGCGCGATGGCACGCACAAGCCCGACTACCAGCCGGGCATGGAGCTGCACGCGAAGTACACGCTCTTCGCCGAGGGCGCGCGCGGATCGCTGACCAAGGAAGTGAAGCGGATCTTCGACCTCGAGAGGGACTGCCAGCCGCAGGTCTATGGCCTCGGCATGAAGGAGCTGTGGGACATCGATCCGGCCAAGCACGTGCCGGGCCGCGTGATCCACACCCAGGGCTGGCCGCTGACCGACGAGGTGGGCGGTGGTTTCCTCTACCATCAGGCCAATGGTCAGGTGGCGCTCGGCTTCGTGGTGGGGCTGGGGTACAAGAACCCGCATCTCTATCCGTTCGAGGAATTCCAGCGCTGGAAGCAGCATCCCGCGATCCGCGCGATCCTGGAGGGCGGCCGCCGCGTCTCCTACGGTGCGCGCGCGATCAACGAGGGTGGTTGGCAATCGGTGCCGACGCTCGCTTTCCCGGGCGGCGCGTTGATCGGCTGTTCGGCGGGCTTCGTGAACGTGCCGCGCATCAAGGGCACGCACACCGCGATGAAGAGCGGCATGCTCGCCTCCGAAGCCGCCTTCGCCGCGCTGCAGGCGGGCCGCGCGAGCGACACGCTCGACAGCTACCAGCCCGCGCTCAACGACAGCTGGATCGCCACCGAACTGAAGACCGTGCGCAATGCAGAACCGGCGATCGCGAAATTCGGGCCTGCAGTCGGTACGCTCGTCGCCGGCGTCGACATGTGGATGCGCACGCTGAAGATCGGCCTGCCGTTCACGCTGCACCATCACCGCGACAATGAGAGCCTGTATCGCAAGGATCTCGTCCCGCCGATCGACTATCCCAAGCCCGACGGCAAGATCAGCTTCGATCGCCTCTCGTCGGTGTTCCTTTCGAACACCAATCACGAGGAGGATCAGCCGATCCACCTGACGCTGAAGGACGCGAGCGTTCCGATCCGGATCAACCTGCCGCTCTATGACGAGCCTGCGCAGCGTTACTGCCCGGCAGGCGTGTATGAGATCGTCGGTGCCGACGTCGGCGATCCGAAGCTGCAGATCAACGCGCAGAACTGCGTCCACTGCAAGACGTGCGACATCAAGGACCCGACCCAGAACATTAACTGGGTGGTGCCCGAGGGCGGCGGCGGG
>Ga0164294_10003915_pt1 | contig 13145 bp, 9 predicted proteins | sample GEODES005metaG_FD_111479 | JGI IMG/M metagenome (GOLD analysis project Ga0164294, IMG submission 111479) | Oligotrophic lake water microbial communities from Sparkling Lake, Wisconsin, USA - GEODES005 metaG | ecosystem: Environmental > Aquatic > Freshwater > Lake | place: USA: Sparkling Lake... | reverse complement strand
TGTTAATTTAAGAATGATTGAAAAAATTGAGCCTTACTTTAATGGAGGTTTATTACTGGATTTACAAGGAGGAGAAAAAGTAGAAGTTAGTAGAAGACAGGCAGTCAAATTTAAAGAAATGATGAGTCTCTAAAATTATTATTACCCATTTTAAAAAATAACAATGAAAAAAATATTTTTATCTATCCCAGCGTTTTTTGTATTTCTGTTTTCCTTTTCACAGAAAATAGATAAAATAATTAATGTTACAGAAGTAGAAAGGATTGAAAAAATACTTTCTGCTGATGATATGCAAGGTCGTAGAACATTTAGTGCTGGAATAGACAAGGCCGCTGATTTTATTGAATCGGAATTTTCAAAAAACAAATTGAAATATTTTAGAAATGAAAAATCTTACTTTCAAAATTTCGTTATGACTAAGATTAAATCTCAAGAAATAATAGGAAGGCTAGATAATGATTCATTGAATGCTACTAATGTTGCTGTGAATACTACGGCTGCTGAAATAAATATCAATTCATTAGCAGATTACGAAGTAGTAAAAGTGAAAAAAGAGGATGATTTATTTAAAATAATTTTACCCTTGATTGCGCAGGAAAAAAATCTTTTAATACTAATTGATACCGCACACACTAAAAGGTTTAGAAACTTAAAGCAATTTGTAGGAAACTCAAAATTTCAATCGGCAACTTCTCAGTTGTTTATATTAACATCCAATCATACTCCCTCTTCAATAAAGCTTCAAATTAGAAATGAAATAATTGAGCAAAAGCTTAAAAATGTAGTTGGCGTATTACCTGGAAAAAGTAAAAAAGATGAGTATGTAATATTTAGCGGTCATTATGATCACTTAGGAATTGGCAAACCCAATAATGAGCAAGACAGTATATTTAACGGCGCTAATGACGATGCTGCAGGTACAACTGCTATGATTGTATTGAGTAAATATTTTAGTCATTTGAAAGGAAAAAATGAAAGAACGATCATTTTTGTTGCCTTCACTGCAGAAGAAGTGGGTGGATTTGGTAGCAGTTATTTTAGCAAACAATTAAATGCTGAAAAAATAATAGCAATGTTTAATATTGAAATGATCGGAACAGAAAGTAAGTGGGGTACGAGTAGCGCCTACATTACAGGATTCGAAAAAAGCAATATGGGAAAGATTCTTCAGGATAATCTAGCAGATTCAAAATTTAAATTTGAACCAGATCCTTATCCTAAACAAAATTTATTTTATCGAAGTGACAATGCCACCCTAGCGGCACTAGGAGTTCCAGCGCATACCATTTCTACTTCAAAAATGGACTCCGAAAAATTTTACCACACTTTGAATGACGAAATAGAAACCTTAGACATGGTAAATATGACCGAAATCATTAAAGCGATTGCCTTAAGCAGCAAATCAATTGTAAGTGGAAAGGATACACCTTCAAGGGTGGAGAGAGAAAAATAATTTTCCCAATTTATCAGAGTTAACCTAAAGCAATAATTAAACTAAGGCAGGGACGCTATGCACTGCAGCGGCCATCTCTCGAATCAGGGAACTGTCTTTTTCAATTGCATTACCTACTACTATCACATCTGCACCGGCTTTGCAATTTAAGTAGGCCTTTTCAGGATCTACAATTCCTCCACCCACGATTAATGGAACAGAAATAGATTGGGCAACTTTTGATATCATGGTTTCAGAAATAGGATTTTTGGCTCCACTTCCTGCATCCATATAAATTAATTTCATTCCAAGCATTTCTCCGGCTAGTGCGGTACAAACGGCAATTTCACTTTTATCAGAAGGTAAGGGACTTGAATTTGAAATATAGGAAACGGTTGTTTGTGCACCTCCATCGACGACCATGTATCCTGTAGACATTACTTCCAAACCACTTTTTTTTACCATCGGAGCAGATACTACATGCTGCCCAATCAGTAGTTCTGCATTTCGTCCACTGATTAAAGATAGATATAATAAAGCATCTGCATATTTACTAACTTGAGAAGGACTTCCAGGAAATAGAACCGTTGGAATAGAACAGCTTTTCTTAATCAGTTGAAGACATTGATCTAAATAATTAGAAACAACCAAACTTCCGCCAACAAAAAAATAATCTACTTTAGAAGAAACTGACAATTCGATCAGTTCTGCCACAGTTTGATCATTTACCTTGTCTGGATCAATCAATACAGCAAAAGATTTTTTACCGGCTCTCTTTCTCTTAGAGAATGAATGGTATATTTCGTTTGGCATCAATTACAAATTGGTTTTTTACAAATATCTTGAATTTTTTTTTGCTTATTAAAATAAAGATAACAAATGAAAGGCTTTTGTACCTCTCATTATATAAATAAAGTAAATTTGAGTATGGATATTAAGGGGGAAATTAAATTTAATACTGCCCGAAGTGGAGGAAAGGGGGGGCAAAATGTAAACAAGGTGGAGACCATGGTAGAGGGATATTGGAAAATAGACAGTTCAAACCTATTAAATGAGGCTCAAAAAGCCCTTTTAAACGAAAAACTAGCTAATAAAATCACCCAAGAGGGCTTTTTACTAGTAAAAAGTCAAACTGAACGGTCACAACTAGGCAATAAATTATTGGTAATCCAAAAAATGAACCAGCTTGTAAAAAAAGCACTTATTGTCCCCAAAAAAAGGAGACCAACCAAACCTAGTAAAGCTGCAAAACAAAAAAGAATGGACAACAAAAAAAAATGGGGGGAGATAAAGCAAACTAGGATTAAAATAAAACTCTAATCTTAAAATGAAGGATAATTAAATTACTATCGACTAAGTTGTTGCATTTTACGCAAAAATAAAATAACAATCATACATTAGTTTTAATATAAAAAAAAATACTTGAAAAGAAAAATCTATATCATCCTTTCTTTATTGGGTTGCTTATTTTTAAGCAATTGCAACAAAACAACTACTCTAAAAACAGGTACCATAAAAATTAGTTTCAGAAATGTGGTCGGCACTCAACCGATATTATTGGATGGTACTACTTTCTCCAATCCATTTGGAGAAAAGTATTCAATCACCCATTTAAAGTATTATATCAGCAATATCTGCTTAATAAATAACACAAATAAATCATTTGAAAAAGAAAGTTATCATCTGATAGATCAAAACTTACCTACTAGCTTGTCATTCAATTTCACTTCAGAAGAAAACACTTTCACTGCATTGCAGTTTGTAATTGGAGTAGATAGCCTAAGAAATGTAAGCGGTGCACAGTCAGGAGCGCTAGACCCCTTGAACGATATGTTCTGGACTTGGAATAGTGGATATATAATGGCAAAAATGGAAGGTGTATCACCACAATCAAATCAGGTAGGCAGCAAAATTGTTTATCATATTGGAGGATTTTCAGGAGCTAATTCTGTTTTAAAAACTATTCAACTAAGTTTTCCAGCTGGAAAAAAATTGTTGGTTGAACAAGGAAAAATTAATGAAATTAATTTGGAAGCTGATTTAAACCTATGGTGGCAAAATGCCAATACTATAAAAATTACTGAGCATCCTGTATGTACTACACCAGGTGTTATGGCTAAAAAAATTGCTGAAAATTATAGTAGCATGTTTTCAATAAAAGAGATTGTAAATAATTAAAATTGAAAACTAAAATTCTCATATTAACCATTTTTATACTCGGGGGAGTTACTTTAGTTTTTGATGCATGTAAAAAAAGTGATGTTAATTCTCCTTCCTCTGAATATCGTCCTACTTATTTATCCTTCAAAATACCAACTGGATGGCCTGCACCCCCTACCGATATTTTTAAAAATAATCCTCTCACAGAAGAAGGTTTTCAGTTAGGAAGAAAATTATTTTATGATGGCCGACTTAGTAAGGATGGCAATTTTCCCTGTGCTAGCTGCCACCAGCAGTTTGCAGCATTTGCTACCTATGATCACCAATTTAGCCACGGGTTTAATAATAGCTTCACTTTTCGCAATGCACCTCCTCTTTTTAATCTAGCGTGGATGAAGGAAATGCATTGGGATGGTGGCATTAATCATATAGAAGTACAACCACTAGCCCCCATAACTGACATAAAAGAGATGGCTGAAAATATCGAAAACGTTCTAAAAAAATTATCTGTCGATACGGCCTATCACCGAATGTTTACTACAGCATTTGGCGACACTATGATTAATAGTCAACGAATGCTAAAAGCACTGTCTCAATTCATGGGGAGCATACTATCTTTTAACAGCAAATATGACCAAGTAAAAAGAGGTGAAGCGAGCTTCACATTATCTCAACAAAATGGGTACGCAACCTTTAAAGCCAAATGCAATAGTTGTCATACAGAACCTTTATTTACGGACAATTCATTTCGTAACAATGGACTTCCACTCGATCCTGTTTTAAAAGATATAGGGCGTATGCGCGTCACCGGTAGACCTTCAGATTCTCTATTGTTTAAAGTGCCTAGCCTACGAAATATTCAATACACAGGTCCTTTCATGCATGATGGAAGAATTTTTTCGCTACCACAAATTGTATCACATTACCAAACAGGAATCGATATCACCCAACCAACGTTGGACCCTCTTTTAAAAAATAGACTCACTATCACAAACCAAGAAAAAGTAGATTTAGTTGAATTTTTACAAACACTCACTGATGATGTATTTCTCCAAGATACTAGATTTTCACAACCTAAATAATACCCAATATTAATAGTCGTTTACACTACGTCAAAGAATCTAAATTATTTGAAAAGTTGAATCAAGTATATGCTAAACAACGATTAAAGGAATCATCAATATGAATATTTAGTCTGGAAGTAACTGTAGAGCATTTATAATATTGATTATAAATTCAATCGAATATTAAAAATTATACAAGTAAATTTGTTGATAAACATTTTTAATTGAGCAGTATCAAAAAATTAGCGGGGCAAACATTGTGGTATGGGTTACCAACCATTGGAAGCAGGTTTCTCGGCTACCTACTTAATTTTTCACTCAGTTTTATTTATCAGGCTGCCGATACAGCCGATCTTACTCAGATTTATGCAATCGTACCATTTGTAAATATACTTTTTACCTATGGAGTAGAAACTAGTTATTTTAGATTTTCACAACAGATGGATAAGGATCGACTTTATAATACACTCAACGTTTCTATCCTCATATCCACTATTTTATTTTCTGCCACTTTATTATTTTTTAGTCATTCATTGGCAAATGCTACCTTGATGCCTTCGCATCCCGAATATTTTGTATGGCTGACGGGTATTATTTTTTTAGACACTATTTCTACCCTTCCATTTGCAAAACTTAGACAGGAAGGTAGACCTAGAAAATATGCATTTGTAAGAATTGCTGGGATTACAGTGAATGTTTTTGTAGTTATTTTTTTTATCGCTGTGTGCCCCTTTCTCACCGTTAATAAACCCGATAGTCCACTACTATTTTTCTACGACCCTTCTATTGGAATTGGTTATTACCTGATTGGAAACCTAATAGGCAGTGCTACTACCTTTTTGTTGTTGTGGAAAGAGTGGCGAAGTTTTAAATTTAATTTTGATAGTAAAATATGGAAAGAGGTAATGAAATATGCCTACCCATTGGTAATAGTAGGACTAGGTGGAATGGTGAATGAAATGATTAGTCGACTTGTTTATCAGCATATGATAAATCTTCCTGCTGAAGAGGCTAAAAGACAACTAGGAATATTTGCAGCCAATTACAGATTGGCTATTTTGATTACAATTTTTATACAAATGTTTCGAATGGCAGCAGAACCTTTTTTCTTTAACCAATCTAAAGAAGAAAATGCAACAAAAACATATGCCAGGGTAATGAAATTTTTTGTCATCGCATGCTGCTGTATGTTTTTAGGAATTGGACTTTTTTTAGATGTTTTTGAAAGAATATTAACATTGAAATTCAAAGAGTATGGAGAAGGAATTCATATCGTACCAATATTAGCAATGGGTAGTGTGTTTTTGGGTATTTACTATAATCTTTCTATTTGGTACAAACTCACCAATCGAAATTTATATGGCGCCGGAATCACCATTGCAGGAGCAGTTGTAACGGTACTTTTAAATATCTGGTGGATTCCTCAATTAGGATATACCGGAAGCGCTTGGGCCACTTTTAGTTGCTATGCTTTTATGATGATCACTTCTTATTTTTTTGGACAGAAATTTTATCCTATTCCCTACGCCAAGAAGAAGTTAATTGCCTATTTAGTTCTTACAACACTACTATTTTTCCTTCACAAGGGATTGGCATTAGTAAGTAACAATATATATTATTCAATCGCCACCGCTTCTATTTTAATGATAGGATTTATTTATTTCGTTGCCAACATTGAAAGAAAAGAATTTCAACAATTTCCAGTAATAGGAAAGTTTTTTTCTAGGAGAACTAGTTAGCTTATTTTTTTAATTACTTACCTGGCTTTGCATATTCAAACCTTGCAATAGGCTCAGTAGAATAATACCCATCTAAACCTAATGAAGTAACAGTTTGTGCCTTATTTGCATCAATAAAACCATCCTTTTGTATCAGCCCTTCTTTCAGTAAAACATGTTTAATGGATCCTATGACTAGAAAAGTATTATTATGGGTGATAGGTACTATTTCAACTAATTCTAATCCGTATTTGATATCACTTTCAGCAACAAAAGGTGCTTTGAGGTTTTCTATAAAAAAAGTATTTAGCCCTGTCTCCAAAAATTCGTTTTGGTCTGCTTGATATTTAGCGCTTGTCTGGTGTGCAGCTGCTACAAAAAAAGTTTGTATATGATTGATAGTATATTCACCTGTAAGTTCAATGTTTTGAATAGTGTGTGGAGCAGCCTCAATAGGCCGATTGATAAAACCAATCAATGCAGGGTCAGCTCCAATATGAACGATATTAGAAAAAATAGCCAAATTAGGGATTCCCTTTTCACTCAACGTTCCTATCAACGAAACAGGCTTAAAACCCTGTAGACTGTTTATAAAATTGGATCGGTAAAATCGGTCCCATTCCTTTATTTCACTAATCGAAAAATATTGCATACCTGCAAGCGCTTTATATAACAATAATTAATACCATTCACTAATCCTTATCACCCTCTTTTTCAACTTCTCTAATAAATGCAGCTCTCCTAGGAGCAGGCATTACGGAATGTAGCCCTTTTACACCTTTCCAAATCACTTCACTAAATTCATTATCAGGTACTCTATCTTCTTTTGAAAGATCAAATTTTGCAGAGCGTTGAGACAATTCGTTCCATACTACATTTTTGTCATTCAAATTAATATTAGATGGGATTGCATTGTATGGTTTAAAATTAGGAGTAGGCGTAAAGCAGCGCCACAAAGGAGTAGCTCCCGCATCAAATTGACTCATTGGGGGAACTCCTAAAATTAGCTCAATCGTTCTCAAAATTCCTGTAGTAGAATAAGGAGTATGATCAATAAAATTTCTTTTTACATAAGGTCCAACTACATAAGCAGGGCTTCTGTGTGCATCCACGTGATCTGGACCATTTTGTGCATCATCTTCTAATATAAAGACCACACTTTCTTTCCACACAGGGCTCTTGCTTAAATAATCAATAAACATTCCTACCGCCAAATCATTGTCAGCAGTATGTGCAAAAGGGGTTGGTCTGCCAATACTCATTCCTTCGGTATGATCATTGATTATACGAAAAGTATTTAATTGAGGAAGGGCATTGATAGCTACCAATGAATCAAAATCTCTTTTCCATTGATTGACTCTAGTGGTATCTCTAACCGTTTGATCCCAACTAGTGTAATATTTACAAAAATGATTTTCTAACACCGGTATATTTGCTTTGCCATCATCAGCAAACTCTCCGTAGGTTCTATAACTAACTCCTGCTCTTTTACAAGCGCCCCAAATAAAATCTCCTTTGTTATTAGCGATTTCTCGAGTGCCTTCCGCATCATATTCACCTCCCCTTCCACCATAACTAGTAACCCAATTTTTTTCTAAATAGTCTGTTGCATATGCGCCAAAACTCCAGTTATGCCCATCCGCACTTACTTCTCCATCTACATAAAAATTATCAAGCAGTACAAAATCCTTCACAAGTTGGTGCTGATTAGGAGTAATTTTTTCACCAAATAAAACCAATGAAGTATCCCCATTTCCTCCCTTTACATCCCCCAATACTTGATCATAGGTCCTGTTTTCTTTAACAATATAAAACACATATTTAATAGGTGATTTCTCATCTTTTTTTCTAGGAATAGGATTGCCTAACTCACCCTGCGCTTCAATTTCCTTTGCCTTAGAATAAGGAGTGTTGGAATATACTTGTTTAGAATAAAGAGCCAATTGTGCTTCTGAAGGAAAGTCAATAATACTCATAGTTCCTTTCATCAATCCGCCAATATATTGCCCCCCATCCTCATCATCTTTCTGAAATTTTACCCTTCGTTTAACTGGGGTAGGTCCTTTAGGATTAGCAAAAGAAGAAAAACCTTTTCCATTACTTACCCATATTTTTTTCCCAACTACCCTCACACAGGTAGGATACCATCCCACTGGAATGAAGCCCTTGGATTTACTAAATCCAGGATTACTTACATCAAAAACTGCCAAGGAATTATTATCTGCATTTGCAATAAATAAAGTTTTTTCATCTGAACTCAATGCTAACCCATTGGAAGTACTACCTTGAGGTGCATCTGCATAAAGAGATGAAATGAGCGTTTCAATAACCGTATTTTTCTTTGTATCGATCACTGAAACAGAATTGTCATTGGCATTAGTAACATATAATATCGATCCGCTTTTATTGAGGCATAGCTCGTTCGGATTATCGCCTACTGGTAATTCTGTTTTAATTTTAAACTCCTTTGTGTCAAATAAAACAACCTTATCACATCCCCAGCAACTAACGTACAAAGTATTTTTATCAGGAGATAACAAACAAGTAAATGCCTCACCCTTCAAAGGGTAAATGCCTTTTATTTTTTTTGTTATCAGATCAAATATGTAAATGGAATTATTGTCCTTAGTTACTACATATAATAAATTCCTGGTATCATCAATTTCAATTCCAGCGGGAGAAATTTTATTTGGCCACTTTTTGCCCAAAATAAAACTGTCTACCACATTCAATTTTTTATTAACGATAGCATATTTCCAAACACAATTATCATTTCCGCCCGCTGCATATAAATATTTTTCATCCGCACTAAACTTCAGTCCTAACCAACTCTTTGCAATAGTAACCTGGTCAATTACTTTTTGGGTGGCTACATCTATCAATTGAATACTCTGTTTACTTTGTCCATTGTTGGTAACTGCCAACATTTTTTTTGAATTACTAACAGCAATATTTAATGGCAAGTCGCCCAATGGTAAACTTTTTCCTGCAGGTGAAAGCTTCCATCCATTTGGAAGAACTACTTGCTTTTGAGAAAAAGCAGTTAATAAAAGAATAAAGCTAAGACAGAGAAGTAAAAATTGTTTTTGCATGACAGTAAAATTATTTTTCTAAAGTTACTGATAGCTTTATAAATATTAATCAATACTAGAATTAATAAAATGTTATCTAGTATTAAAATATGCTAACATACACTCAAAAAAAATATTTAAATATGAAATATTGACCGATAGGAAGATGATAAAGAGAAATTCTTAGGTTGGTTTTAATTTTTAATTATAATGTACCTATTAAATCTGCTATCAAGGAGGTCCATCCAGTTTGATGACTCGCTCCTAAACCGCTTCCTGTGTCGCCGTGAAAATATTCAAAAAATAAAACCAACTCTTCATTGCCTGGTTTATTATAGAACCAATTATACTTTCCATTCAATTTTCTATCTCCTTTTTCATCCATTGCCAATAGACTGATTACTCTTTCAGTCAAAACTTTTGACACCTCTACTAAGTTTAAAAATACCCCCGATCCAATAGGGCATTCCACTGTTAGCCTATCCCCATAAAATTCTCCATACTTTCTAATAGAACGAATAATTAAATAATTGATAGGTATCCAAACAGGACCTCGCCAGTTGCTATTACCACCAAAAAGGTTACTAGTAGAATCTCCCGGATCATATTGAATTTCATACTTAGTTCCATCAATGGTTACTGAATAAGGATTGGCTTGATGATATTTTGACAGTGCCCTAATACCTCCACCAGATAGGAACTCCTCCTCGCTTAGTAAGCGATGTAACAAATGAATCAATCTGTCTTTTTTTACCAACGATATCAAAATCCCCTTTCCATCACTATGTTCTTCATTAGGCCAGAATCGATTGTTTTTTGCACGGTAAGCTTCAAACCACTCAATTCTTTTTTTGAAGTCCGGAAGAAGTTTAAACATTTTCGTGTCCATTATACTTACTGCGAATAAGCTAGTCAGTCCTACAATACTTTGTATTCGCATAGGAATAGGTTCGGCTCCATCAATTCTAAGAGAATCATAGAAAAATTTATCTTCTTCATTCCATATATTATGGCTATTGAGTGCTTCAGAAATCAATACGAAATGTTCAAAAAATTTAGTGGCGGTATCTTCAAAAGCAATATCATGCTGGGATATCTCTAACGCCATATCCATCATATTGAGAGCATACATTCCCATCCAACTGGTTCCATCCGCTTGTTCGAGTTGCATTTGAGCAGACAGATTATGGCTTCTATTAAAAACGCCAATATTATCCAGCCCTAAAAACCCTCCCTCAAAAATATTATTTCCATTTGTATCTTTTCTATTGATCCACCAAGTGAAATTAATGAGTAATTTTTGAAAGACTCTTTTCAAAAAAGCAATGTCTCCGCTACCGATCGCTTCTTTCTCAATTCGGTAAACTTCTAACGCCGCCCATGCTTGTACTGGTGGATTTACATCACTAAAATTCCATTCATATGCAGGTAATTGCCCATCAGGTTTCATGTACCATTCGCGCATCATTAGCAGCAACTGATTTTTTGCAAACTCAGGATCCACTATTACCAGAGAAATGCAATGAAATGCTAAATCCCATGCTGCATACCATGGATATTCCCATTTATCAGGCATCGCAATAACATCCTGATTTTTCAAATGGGTCCAGTCATTATTTCGCCCCTTTAATTTCCCATCATTTACTGGTGTTAAACCATCGCTATTATTTAGCCAATGCTCCACATCATAATGATAGAATTGTTTACTCCACAAAACACCTGCCAAAGCTTTGCGTTGTATATTTTTTAAATCATCAGAAATATTATCAGGAAGTATTTTTTTATAAAAATCGTTGGCCTCCTGCTTACGAATATTAAAAATATTTTCAAAGCCCAAATCAAATGGTCTTTCCTCGAGTTGATTGGTAAGTCTGCAATAAATAGTTTTCGTTTCACCGCCCTTTATTTTTAATTGATACATGGGTGAAAACTTAGTACCAAAATTTCTATTATGTAATTTTTTTCGATTCGTTCCGTGAATAACTGCATCGTGGAAAGCATCTTTTACAAAGGGGTTATCATGGTTTGCGCCAGTAGTCTTATTTAAGTTGGTTTCATTGTCTGTAAATAAAGTGTAATCTGGATTTTGAAAATAATAATAATAATCTCCTAACCGATGGTGATCCACTTTTACAGATGTTTTATTTAAATAAGTGATCGAAGGCTTGGGTTCAATAGGATTGTTTGCCCATCGATTATAAAACCAAAGCGTAGGCAGCACAATAATAGGAGCTGTCTTTTTATTTCGATTGGTAATGTCTATTTTGATATATATATCCTGAGAATTTTCTTTAGCATAGGTAATATTTACATCAAAATATTCATCTTGATCAAATATACCTGTATCGAGTATTTCATACTCAGGTTCATGCATGGAGCGATAACGATTGGTATTTTTAAGTTCATCGTAAGGGAATTCACTTTGAGGATATTTATACAAATACTCCATGTAATAATGGGTAGGAATATTATCTTGATAAAAATACAATTCCTTTACGTCTTCGCCATGATTACCCTCGTAATTTCCAAGGCCAAATAAACGTTCTTTGAGAATTCGATCCTTCTCATTCCAAAATGAAACTGCAAAACAAAGATTTTGAAAATAATCAGAGATTCCTCCAATACCATCTTCGCCCCATTGATAAGTTCTAAAATGAGATTGGTCAAAAGGAAGATAACCCCATGCATCCCCATAATGTCCATAATCCTCTCTAACGGTTCCCCATTGCCTTTCACTTAGATAAGGACCCCATTGTTCCAAAGGAATGGGCTTTTTAGCATTAGCTGCTAAGCGTTGGTGTTCTGCAGTCATGATAGTTATTTAAAAAATGTTTTTTATATTGAAGACATTCAATATAAAAAATATCGTGTTCATGGCAAGCAAAACGAAAATGAAATTACTAATTGTAAAAATACATTATTTAAAAATTATTACCTCAATGAAAACAAAAAACGTGTTGGCAGAATACTAGAAACTAATTTTCTCGAAATTTTAACCTTAAAAAAGAGATTCGAATAAAACAATGATTCTATCTCTTACAAGCAAAAAAGTACATAAAATATTACTCCTAATTCACTGATTAAAACGATTATTTCTTTAGAATCAAAGAGGATTATTTTTGTATACCCTCCAAATGGTGGGCTGTGCTGGACTCGAACCAGCGACCCTCACGTTGTCGACGTGATGCTCTAAACCAACTGAGCTAACAACCATAAACAAGGATCAACAAAAATAAACAATGTAGCACAAGTATAGCTCAATTCATTTTTTAATACTAGAAAATTAAAATTTCACATTTACAAAAAATAAAGTGGTCCATTCAATCTCCATCACCAAAAAAAGCTAAACCTATTAAAATTGTTTGGTGATAAATGACCTACCTCTTGCAACACTGAATATATTAAAAATCATTACAATATCTGAAGTCAATATTTCTTGGATGAATAATAAATAGTAATCAAAAAATAATCTGCTTGGAAGGTAAAAAAAGTAAAATCAAAAAAATATGTCCTAATATTGACAGCATTTAAAAACTAATAAAACTATGAGCCTAAAAAAAACAATCTCTTTGTTTCTATGCCTTTCTTTTTGCTTCACTATTTTTGGGCAAATAACAATTTATACTTCTGCTAATCTGCATTCACACAATGATTACGAGCAGTCTACACCATTTTATCAAGCTTACCATGAAGAGTTTGG
>Ga0164294_10003914_pt1 | contig 13146 bp, 10 predicted proteins | sample GEODES005metaG_FD_111479 | JGI IMG/M metagenome (GOLD analysis project Ga0164294, IMG submission 111479) | Oligotrophic lake water microbial communities from Sparkling Lake, Wisconsin, USA - GEODES005 metaG | ecosystem: Environmental > Aquatic > Freshwater > Lake | place: USA: Sparkling Lake... | reverse complement strand
GAAGAGCATCCGAAAAAAGCACCCTACAACACCTTGATCCTGATGAATGACAAAGGTGAAATCGTGCAGAAGTACCGCAAGATCATGCCTTGGGTGCCTATTGAAGGTTGGTATCCCGGCGACTGCACTTATGTGTCCGATGGTCCTAAAGGCATGAAGATCAGTCTCATCATTTGTGACGATGGCAACTACCCTGAAATCTGGCGCGATTGCGCGATGCGCGGTGCTGAATTGATTGTGCGTTGCCAAGGCTATATGTACCCGGCCAAAGAGCAGCAGGTCATTGTTGCCAAGGCCATGGCATGGATGAACAATTGCTATGTTGCTGTTGCCAATGCATCAGGCTTTGATGGTGTGTACTCTTATTTCGGTCACTCTGCCATCGTTGGCTTTGATGGCCGCACACTGGGCGAATGCGGTGAAGAGGACATGGGCATACAGTATGCAGAACTCTCGGTCAGTTTGATCCGTGATGCACGCCGCACCATGCAGTCTCAAAACCATTTGTACAAGTTACTTCACCGTGGTTACACCGGAAAAATCAATTCTGGCGAAGATGCCAATGGTGTGGCGGCTTGTCCGTTTGAGTTTTATTCCAAATGGATCAACGATCCAGAGGGCACTCGCAAAATGGTTGAATCCATTACCCGGTCCACACCTGGAACGGATGAGGCGCCGATTGAGGGCATCCCCAACCAATCCACCCAGCACCGTTGACACCCAACTAACCCAGGCGCCTCGGCTTGCAGTGTTTGGCAAGCGAGGTGCCGATGGTGTTCACCAACAATGCCTTGTTAACCCGGTGATTTCCCTTTGACTATTTCCTACCATCCGCTTGGTGACGAAGAGCAGGTTTTCCGCCAGGCTTTCAACCACCATCTGCCCTTGCTCATCAAAGGTCCTACCGGGTGCGGCAAAACACGTTTTGTCGAGTACATGGCGCAAGCGTTGAAGTTGCCGATGTGGACAGTCGCTTGCAATGAGGACACCAGTGCCAGCGATCTGGTGGGACGCTATATTTTGCGAGGCAATGAGACGCCCTGGATAGATGGGCCACTCACACAAGCTGTCAGACAAGGCGGCATTTGTTATTTGGATGAAGTGATTGAAGCCCGTCAAGAAGCGTTGGTGGTTTTAAATGCATTGGCTGACCATCGACGTCAATTGTTCATTGACAAGACCAATGAAGTGTTGCATGCACCTGCCCATTTCATGTTGGTGGTTTCATACAACCCAGGCTATCAGAGTGTGATGCGCGACTTGAAAGAATCGATCAAGCAGCGTTTCGTGGCTGTGCGTTTTAACTACCCAGCTATTGAACTAGAACAGACGATCATCGCCAGTGAATCTGGTTGTTCTTTGGCGCTGGCCCGCGCACTTGCAAATTTCGGCGCCAGTTCACGCAAGATGGCGGGAAGCGGTTTGTTTGAAGGCGTATCAACCCGCATGTTGATCCATGCAGCTAAGTTGATGTCACAAAAGACGGGGCAACAACATCTGTTGGAGGCGGCATTGATTGACCCTGTCACGGATGAGCCCACCATCAGAGCAAGTTTGTTGGCATTGCTTCCACTGGTCATGACTGCAGTTCACATGTGATCACGCCGCCATGGACACAGTGATTGCAGATAAATGGCTTGAATCCGTCTTTCGTGGTTTGCAGCTTCCTGCTCAAAGTTTGCCAGTCGTGTCGGTGGCGCGAAACCAGCAACAGCAGCGATTGGCCATCACACCATTTGGTTTGTCATTGCCGCACGGTTTGTCGCAGCAGCTTTCCGGTGTGCTCAAGGGTGACTACCAGCCCGTCGATTTGCTGTGCATGGTGGCACACGCCAAAGCCCACTTAAAGCACTCCGCTTTTTTTCAGCCCGTAGGTAAGTTCAAACATCTGTCCTTGGCACTTATCTCTTTGCTGGAAGATGAAAGGGTGGAGCGCTTGATCAATGACGACATTGAAGGCATGGATGCCGTATTCACTTCGCGCATGGATCACGAGCAGGCGCTGAGCATTGGTGGCGTCGAAACCCAGTTGGCCAAAATGTCTGTGTGTTTGAACCGAAGACACAATGTGTATGAAGATTATTGGTGCGGTAAAGCGCTGGACATGTATGAGCAGGCCTTGAGCAGCGGCGGTGGGTTTGCTGCATTGCGCGAAGCAGGGTCGATATTGGCCAATGACTTGGGCCAAATGCGTTATCGGTTTGACCATACGAAATATGCGGTCTGGCCAGCTTACCGGGACGACAACTCCATCCTTTGGACAGATGCGGCGGCTGAACAACAAGTGCAGGAAATCATCGCCCATTCACGCAACAGTTCAGCCCAAGCGCAAGACCTGCCGCCTGAAGAAGAGAAATTGATTTTTTACTATGACGAATGGAATGCAACTACGCAAAACCTGAATAAGGCTTTTGTCACCGTCAACCATTCGGGCTTGTTGCCGGCTTCTGGCTTAGAGCGTGTGCCCGTTCGTGATGCACACACTGCATACTTGAAAACCCGCAGAAAGCGGGCTATGCGTGGTGAATTCAAGTTATCAGTCGATTCGAGCGAACAGCTTTGGCTTGACAAAGCCATAGAGCGAAATATTGATTTGCTTTGCCATATTTCACCAAATGAACATATTTTTCAGCAATGGCAAACACAACAATTGAGTGCAGGCGTGATGGTTCTGATAGATGCATCCGAATCTGCCAACGACCGCATCGCAGGCAGCTACACCAGTATTCTTGATCTGGAAAAAAAAGCCATTAGCTATCTGGCAGATTTTTTTCAATCATCGCGTATTCCTTTTGCCGTATCGAGTTTTCATTCCAATACCAAAGACGATGTCAGCATTACCCTGCACAAGGATTTTGTGTCGCCATGGTCTGACACGCAGCGCAAAGCTCTGCAAGGATTGCAGGCTCACTGTTCCACCAGACTCGGTGCCGCACTGCGGCATATGCACAGTTTGTGTGCAAACCGGTTGCAGCAACCCATGGTGTTGGTGTTGACAGACGGTGTGCCCAGTGACGTTGATTGCCCAGACGAAAATTATTTATGGCAAGACAGTCAATTTGCGGTGGCTCAATTGAAAGAAGAAGGCACCAGCGTGATGTGCTTGAAAATAGGCGCTTCGCAAGTAAAGATTTGCCAGCAAATCTTTGGTGTGTCACAAACGGTGTTTTGTGAGGCGGATAAAATTGAACTCGCTATACGCAATGTATTAAAAAAAATCAGAAAGAGTATTCCATGAAGACCGTTATTCCTGTGGGCGTACTTTTCTCGCAAACAGGTGCTACATCCGTGATTGAGAAAACACAGTTACATGCCACCTTGCTAGCGATTGAAGAGGCCAATGGTCTGTTGTCAACCTATGGCTTAGAAATCAAGCCTTTTTACATGGATCCGCAGTCAGACCCCTTCCTTTTTTCTTCAATGAGTGAGAAGTTAATTGCTGAGCAGGCTGTGACGGTCATCTTCGGTTGCTACACATCCATCAGCCGCAAGTCAGTGCTGCCGGTGATTGAAAAACACAACAAACTGCTTTTTTACCCCACCTTGTATGAAGGCTTTGAGTTTTCACCGAATGTCATCTATACCGGCGCGTGTCCCAATCAAAACATCATTATCTTGGCTGAATTCATGTTCTCCAAGTTTGGGAAAAATTGTTATTTGGTCGGTTCTGACTATGTTTACCCTTACGAGTCCAACCGCATCATGAAAGACATGGTCAATGGCTTCGGTGGAAAAATCATGGGCGAGCATTACCTCAGCCTTGAGGCTTCTCATGCTGAATTCAGACCTGTGCTGGATGACATTACCGCGTGTCAGCCCGACTTTATTTTTTCAACCGTGGTGGGCTCGTCCACAGCCGCTTTGTATGAAACATATGCACAAGCCGGTTTGCAGCCGCTGACTTTGCCTATCGCCAGTTTGACCACCTCCGAGGCTGAGTTGGCGAGCATGCAGCCATTTGCCCGGGCAGACCACTTCACGGCGGCACCTTTCTTCGCCTCCATGCTCAAGCATTCACCCGTGCCTTCTTGGCAGCAATTGGCAACCCACACCAGTGAAGTGCCTATCAATCAATGCTGGGAATCAGCCTATTTTCAAGTTATGCTGTTTGCCAAAGCACTCATTGAGGCTGGGGACATACACACAGAAAGTTTGCTTAAAGTATTGCGCGGCATGGAAGTAGAGGCGCCCCAAGGTCGTGTGCGTATTGACCCTGATAACAACCATTGCTGGGTGTATTCGCGTATCGGTAAATCCAGGGCTGATGGTGATTTTGAAATTGTGAAGGAATCCAAGAGGACAGTGCGGCCAGATCCGTATTTGATGTCCTATGCTATTTCTGCTTTGTAGTTTTTTGACTTTGACAGTTTGAGCTTTTCGTCGCCTTTGTAGATTATTTTCATCAGGGAGGACTTATGGAACAGCGAGATGTTGTTGCGGGTTTGCGCCAAATGCAGGTGGGACTGTGCCATCCGATCGGAGCTGAATGCCGTTTGATTTCGCAGCAACTTGAGCGACTAGGCATGACATACAAGCAAGTATGGCCACCTGTGATGAATGATTTACTCGACGTCGATCTGGTGGTGCTGGCGCTGGTGCCCGAGGCCTTCATCAAGATTGACAAGGCCTTGCTTCAAACTTTGAAAAATAAAATCGTCGTGTCTGTGTTGCAGTTTGAGAGCCCGACAGTACTCGATTTGGCTTGTCAGTTGAATTCATCATCGCTGTTGTTTTCACCGGTCAAACCGTTTGGTGTGTTGTCAGCCATTGTGCTGGCAGTCAACCAGCACAAGGTGCGTGAAGATTTGTTAAAGCGCATCCATAAGCTGGAAGGTCGGGTGGAATCTGTTCGCATCATTGAACAAGCCAAGCGCTTTCTCATGGACACCAGCGGCATCAGCGACACCGAGGCTTTCAAGATCATTCGCAATCGCTCCATGGATAAACGCTGTTCAGTAGAAGATGTTGCGCACAGCATCATCACGGCCAAGGATGCACTGGAGTCTGCACTTGGCGAAACCAGCCCAGTCAGTTCACATAAGTCTGAAACCAAGTCCAAAGCGACAGGGTCTGTGGTTCGTATCAAATAAAAAATGACAGGCATATTGAATTCAGCACTGCTTTGGCGCTGAGTTCTTCTGATGCACCTCAACAGGGCTCGGATTCGGTGCGTTCCAAGATACCCAAGCCGATTTCATGCACTTATATAGTTCAAAACATTGATTTATTGCATGGCACAAGGCTTGCAAAGGTAGTTGGCGCAGCCCACAAGGCGCGTTTCTTCTAACCCTTGTATTGATTTGGAGCCCCTCGCATGTTTAACCGTCGCTTTCATTTAAAAACCCTGGTCGCAGCAGCCGCAGTCGCCAGTGGCTCTTTGTACATGAGCGCTGCACAAGCCGCTGACACCATCAAAGTTGGTGTGTTGCACAGCTTGTCAGGCACCATGGCCATTTCAGAAACAGTGTTGAAAGACACCGTGCTCATGGCCATCGACGAGATCAACGCCAAAGGTGGCGTTCTGGGCAAAAAGCTCGAACCCGTGATCGTGGACCCGGCTTCCAACTGGCCTTTGTTTGCTGAAAAAACCAAACAATTATTGGGACAAGACAAAGTGGCCGTGATCTTCGGTTGCTGGACTTCTGTGTCTCGTAAATCTGTATTGCCTGTGGTTGAAGAGATGAACGGCTTGCTGTTTTACCCCGTGCAGTACGAGGGTGAAGAATTGTCAAAGAACGTGTTCTACACAGGTGCTGCGCCTAACCAGCAAGCCATTCCTGCCGTGGACTATTTGATGAGCAAAGACGGCGGTGCTGCCAAGCGCTGGGTGTTGTTGGGCACTGACTATGTGTATCCACGCACCACCAACAAAATTTTGCGCGCTTACTTGAAGAGCAAAGGCGTGAAAGACTCTGACATCGATGAGAAATACACACCCTTTGGTCACTCAGACTACCAAACCATCGTGGCTGACATCAAAAAATTCTCCACCGGTGGCAAAACCGCTGTGGTCTCCACCATCAACGGTGACTCCAACGTGCCTTTCTACAAAGAACTGGGCAACGCTGGTTTGAAAGCCAAAGACGTGCCTGTGGTGGCTTTCTCCGTGGGTGAGGAAGAACTGCGCGGCGTGGACACCAAGCCTTTGGTCGGTCACTTGGCTGCTTGGAACTACTTCCAGTCCATCAAGAACCCAGCCAACGATGCATTCATCAAAAAATGGTCTACCTATGCCAAAGCCAAGGGCATCGCCGGTCACAAAGACAAGCCTTTGACCAACGACCCGATGGAGGCGACTTACATCGGTATCAATATGTGGAAGCAAGCGGTTGAAAAAGCCAAGTCCACCGATGTCGACAAAGTCATCGCTGCGATGGCAGGTCAGACATTCACTGCACCTAGCGGCATCACTTCCAAGATGGACGAGAAAAACCACCACTTGCACAAGTCTGTGTTCATCGGCGAAATCAAAGCCGACGGCCAGTTCAATGTGGTTTGGAAAACACCCGGTCCTGTGAAAGCCAAGCCATGGAGCCCGTTCATTGAAGGCAATGACAAGAAGCCTGACGAGCCTGTCAAGAAGTAATTCATGAGGGTATGCATTGGCTGCTTACGCAGTCAATGCAGCAAGCGAAAAACAAGGGGGGAGGGCGCGAGTCACTCCCCCTTTTGATGAACAGCGAAAAGAGCAGGTATGAAAGCGATCGTTTGGTTTTGGGTGGGGTGTGTGTTCAGCTTGGGTTGTTCAGCCGTGCATGCTTTGACGCCGCAACAGGTGCAGGACATCGTGACGGGCGAAACAGACGCCCGCATAGAGAGTTTGCAAAAAGCATTGGCGCAGCCTGATGCGCAGACTGCTTTGTTTTTACAAGCCTTGGCGGATGACACCGTAGTGATTGCGGGCGAACAAACAGTGATCCTGCGTGACGGCAAAGGCTTTGACCCGGCCAGCGGCAAAGAAGTTGCTGTGCCTGCGAATGCAGAAAGCGTGGTCAGCAACAACCGCATGCGCGGCGAAATTGATTCGGCACTGGCCGCATTGCAATTGCTCAGCCCCGATGACACGGTGCGAATGAAAGCCGCGCAAGCTTTGGTGTCTGAACCTGACCCGAGCAAAAAAGTGTTGTTAGACAAAGCAATAGCAGCTGAAAAAAATCCAAGCATCAGCCAATTGCTGTTGCTGGCACAAGCGGCGATTGACATCACCAGCACAGATGCCAAAGTGCGCATGGCCGCAGCCAAAGCATTGGGCAACAGCAAAACACCCAACACGCAGTTGTTGTTGAACCAGCAAATGACGCAAGAAACCGATCCAGCAGTGCGAGCGCAAATGGGTGCTTCATTGGCAGAGATCAAATCTGCATTGGCCTGGGGCGAACGACTCGGCGCACTTTTCACCGGCTTGAGTTTGGGATCTATTTTGTTATTGGTCGCGCTTGGACTGGCCATCACCTACGGTTTGATGGGCGTGATCAACATGGCGCACGGCGAGTTGATGATGGTCGGCGCGTATGCCACTTACGTGGTGCAAGCTTTTTTCCGCCAACACATGGGGCCAGCATTTGACTATTATTTGGTGGTTGCATTGCCGATGGCATTTTTATCAGCCGCACTGGTCGGCGCTTTGTTAGAGCGCACGGTGCTGCGACATTTGTATGGTCGGCCATTGGAAACGCTGCTGGCTACGTGGGGCATCAGTTTGATCTTGATGCAAACTGTGCGCACCGTGTTTGGTGCGCAAAACGTGGCCGTTGAAAACCCGTCTTGGATGAGTGGCGGCATGCAAGTGTTGGTTAATTTGAGTTTGCCTTGGAACCGACTCTTGATCATTGTGTTCGCTTTGCTGGTGCTGGCAGGTGTGGCTTTGTTGATCAGCCAAACACGTTTGGGTTTGTTTGTGCGTGGTGTCACGCAAAACCGCGCCATGGCCTCTTGCATGGGTGTGAACACCGCGCGCATTGACACCTACGCATTCGCATTGGGCTCGGGCATCGCTGGCTTGGCCGGTTGTGCGCTCAGCCAGATCGGCAACGTCGGTCCCGACTTGGGTCAAGGCTATATCGTGGACGCCTTCATGGTGGTGGTGCTGGGCGGTGTCGGTCAACTGGCGGGCACTGTGTATGCGGCGCTGGGCTTGGGCGTGTTGAACAAATTGTTAGAAGGCTGGACCGGGGCAGTGCTGGCGAAAATTGCTGTGCTGGTATTGATCATCATCTTCATCCAGAAGAGACCGCAAGGTTTGTTCGCGATGAAGGGCCGCAGCGCGGAGGCATGACATGACAAATATCACGCTTCCTCAACCGGTTCGTTTGCTGTCACCTTGGGGTTGGACCCTGTTCATCGGTTTGCTGCTCATGGTCGGTGTGCTTGTCCCTGTATTGAATTTGTACTTGCCTGTTGCGCATCCACTGCACATGAGTGATTTTGCGGTCTCACTCATTGGCAAGATCATGTGTTTTGCCATTTGCGCACTGGCCATGGATTTGATCTGGGGTTACACCGGCATTTTGTCTTTAGGCCATGGTTTGTTTTTTGCACTCGGCGGTTACGCCATGGGCATGTACCTGATGCGCCAGATCGGCACCGATGGCAACTACACCTCTGAATTACCGGACTTCATGGTGTTTCTCGATTGGAAAGTATTGCCTTGGCATTGGTACTTCAGCGACAGCTTCATCGCCACGCTGTTGTTGGTGGTGTTGGCACCCGGTCTGCTGGCGTTGGTGTTCGGTTATTTTGCGTTTCGTTCGCGCATCAAAGGGGTGTATTTCTCCATCATCACCCAGGCTATGACATTTGCTTTCATGTTGCTTTTCTTTCGCAATGAAACAGGTTTTGGCGGCAACAACGGCTTCACCGATTTCAAACGCATACTGGGTACACCCATTGCAACACCCAACATGCGCATGCTGTTGTTCGTTCTCACAGGTGCTTGCTTATTGGGCTGCTATCTGGGGGCGCGTTGGTTGATTCAGAGCAAATACGGACGCGTGTTGCAAGCGATTCGCGACGCGGAAAGCCGCGTCATGTTCTCGGGCTATTCACCGCTGCCCTACAAGCTCAGTATTTGGGTGATTTCTGCCGTGATGTGTGGCATTGCGGGTGCGCTTTATGTACCGCAAGTCGGCATCATCAACCCGAGTGAAATGAGTCCTGCCAACTCGATTGAAATTGCTATTTGGGCGGCGGTCGGTGGCCGCGCTACCTTGATCGGTCCGATCGTAGGCGCCTTCATGGTCAACGGCGCCAAGAGTTGGCTCACCGTGGTGGCACCTGAGTATTGGTTGTATGTGCTTGGCGCTTTGTTCATTGCAGTCACTTTGTACATGCCGCAAGGTGTGGTGGGTTTGCTGGTCAGTTTGAAGCAACGTCTGCAAGCTGGCAAAGGAGAGTCCTCATGACACCAGACCTCATGAGCCAAGGCGCGGTGCGTCTGGAAAAACACAAACGCAAACAAGAAGCCGAGGTGAATTCAGGCGGGCGCGTTGCCAGTTTCTCGCGCATCCACCAACCCGGCGAGTTGGATCTGGTGCACGGTCGCATTTTGTATTTGGAAGATGTCAACGTCAGCTTTGATGGCTTCAAAGCGATCAACAACTTGTCTTTGGATATTGGTGTGGGTGAATTGCGCTGCATCATTGGCCCGAATGGCGCTGGCAAGACCACCATGATGGACATCATCACAGGCAAAACCAAGCCCGATTCAGGACAGGTTTTTTTTGGCAGCACCATCAATTTGCTGCGGCATAACGAGCCTGAAATTGCGCAAATGGGCATAGGGCGTAAATTCCAAAAACCAACCGTGTTCGAGAATTTGAGTGTGTTTGAAAACTTGGAATTGGCTTTGAAAACAGGCAAAGGCATCAAAGCCTCTGTGTTGTTCAAACTCAATGGAACCCAAAAAGACCGCTTGACTGAAGTGCTGCACACCATCCATTTGGAAAACCATCTGTTGCGCCAAGCGGGCAACTTGAGTCACGGCCAAAAGCAATGGCTAGAGATTGGCATGCTGCTGATGCAAGACCCCAAGTTGTTATTGCTCGATGAGCCGGTGGCCGGTATGACGGATCAGGAAACCGAGCGCACCGCCGAGTTGTTTTTGTCACTCAAGGGCAAACACTCGCTGATGGTGGTCGAACACGATATGGCTTTCATTCGGCAGATTGCTGATGTGGTGACGGTGCTGTGCGATGGCTCTGTGTTGGCACAGGGATCGTTTGATGCTGTGCAAGTTGACGAACGCGTCATTGAAGTTTATTTGGGGCGCTAAAGCATGCTGGCGATTGAACATATTCACCAATACTACGGCGGCTCTCACATACTGCGTGACGTTAGTTTGACGGCCAAAGCCGGTCAAATCACAGTGCTGCTCGGCAGAAACGGCGTGGGCAAAACCACTTTGCTCAAAGCGCTGATGGGCTTGGTGCCGGTACGCGCGGGCCACATCGGTTTTCAAGGGCACACCATCACCAAGGCCACGCCTTACGAACGCGCTCGCGCAGGCATTGGTTATGTGCCGCAGGGCAGAGATATTTTCAATCGCTTGACGGTGGAAGATAACTTGCGCATGGGCTTGGCCACTCAACCCGCATCTGCCGATATACCGTCAGAGTTGTTCGAGTTGTTTCCTATTCTGGATCAAATGCGCAATCGCCGAGGCGGGGACTTGTCCGGCGGTCAACAGCAGCAACTGGCGATTGCCCGAGCGCTGGCAGGCAAGCCAAAGTTGTTGGTGTTGGACGAACCGACAGAGGGCATACAGCCCAGCATCATCAAAGACATTGGGCGTGTGATTCAGCGGCTGGCTGCGCGGGGTGACATGGCGATTTTGCTGTGCGAGCAGTACTACGATTTTGCCGAAGAACTGGCCGATCAATACCTGGTGATGGAGCGCGGCGAGGTGATTGCGCATGGACCCGGGTCAGAAATGAAATCCAAAGGCATACGAAAACTGGTTTCTATTTGACCCCAGCGCTTACGCGATGACTACATGGCCCAAATGCGCGGGGCCACAGCCGGGAGCTTCCAGCACTGGTGCCGCCATTGCAACCAAATGCTGCGCAACAATGACATGGCGTTTTCCACTTGGGCAGAGAGTACGCGAACCACGACCACGCGCGCATCCGGTGAAGTCACACCGGCTTGCAAGCGCAGGGAATGGGCTTCACACAATTCACGCGCAAGCGCTACCACTTGCTCACGCAGCGCGTCATCCATGGCGCTGCCTTGGGCAAACACCAACGTCGATTGGCAAGTGTGGCCATTCAAGCCCAGTGGGCTGCGCAACAGACGGTGGTCTGTCGCATCGATCAAACCGCGTTCAAGCCAAGTGCCTGCAATTTCCAAGTGTTGTTGGAATTGACCTTCTGCAAAGGGTTGATCTGCATGCGGCAATCCCAAGGCAGTGACATCCCATGCGATCAAGCGGCTCCCGGGTGCCAGATGAAACACGGCTTGGTTGTGCGCCTGACAGCGGTTGTAGGCCAATGCCTCTAGCGGCAACCATTCCAGCGTCGCGTTAGCAGCCACATGGGCGTGCACTTGTTGTAACGCGGTCAAACCTGCTGAGCCATAAAAACGCGTGGCACCCGGCGTAGTGATGAGCGCGTGCGCACCGGTTTGTAAATGGATATCGATCAGCAGTTCATCGCCACCCACCAGACCCGAAGGCGGATGCACCAGTATGTTGTGACAGACCTGGTCCCCTTCAGGGTAGAGGCTTTTCAGAATGCGCAGTGGCCCTTGGTGTTCATGGCGGGCCACACAACGCTGGTTTTCGACGCAGTAGTTGACCTTGAGTTTGGCCTGCCAGCCCATATCCAGCCCTTATTCAAATAACTTGAATCCTACCGCGGCCACAAAGCCCACCAAGGTTGAAAAACCCGCCATGTTCGGGCTGGACAAATGGGCTGCTTCGGGCAGCATGGCTGAACCGATCATGGTGAGCATGGCACCTGCTGCAATGCCTTCAACTGCGATCATGGCTGAGTGTGGAATGGACTCGCCGACATACGCACCGAAGGCTGCACCGACCGCGCAAATCACGGTCAAGGTCATCCACAGTCCAATGATTTTGGTGCTGGAAAAACCTTGCTGTTTCATGTTCACACTGGCAGACAAGGCTTCAGGGAAGTTGGACAAAAACAAAGCGCCAACCAGCGTCAACGGCATGACGTCAAAAAAGCTGAGCTCTGCCCCTGTGGCTGATTTGGCGGCCACCAGCGACAGCATGACGGTACCGATCACAAAACTTTCAGGAATCACGTCCAGTAAATTGCCCAGCCAAATCGCCATGCCTGCGTTGCTGTGCTCTTCTTTCATGTTGTTCAAGTCGATGGCGCTGGGTACTTCGCCGCCGCCGGTGCGCAGCGCGTCAATGGCCAAGTTTGCCCATTGCTGTTTGGCGATTGCAGTTTGATCAAGGTGGCGTTTGTTTTCCAAAATTCGCTCAGACGCCAATTCGCGAACAGTGGTTGCAAACTCTGGATGCAGTTTGGCAAATTTTTCATACTGCGCTTTGTGAAGCACCAGTAATTCAGCCGGACCGTGTTCGGACACAGCCGTGGTGCTGTGCGCTTGGTTGGCAAGAAAAGACACCTCTCCCAGCAAATCGCCGCGTTCTGCTGTGCGTGAACTGCCGTCGGAATGGGTCAAACTCAAGCTGCCTGAGCGAACAATGAACAGTTCATGCGATAGGTCGCCTATATTGAACAAGGACTCGCCTTGCACAATGAATTTAGGATGCAGCATCTTCAGCAATTCATGCATGAGCTCAGGCGACATGCTGTTGAAAAAGGAAGAATTGCCAATGGACTGCATCAACTCGGCTTGGCGTTTGTTTTTGTTTTTGGCGTGCTGCGCAATCACATAAGCACCTTTGCGCAAATAGCCACCATGGCTGCTGAGCATCTGGTCCAGCATGATGAAGAGGGCGCCGCCGCCAATCATTGCAATCAGCAAGGTGATGAAGTGATGAATTTCAGTGTTGCGGTTTGTCAAATCGGCTTGCGCCAGGGCAACAACAGTAGGCGAGACCAATTCAATGGCCAAGGCAGAAATCAAAGCGCCTGCGCCAAAACCACACATGGCGCCGACCGTGCTGTTGGTCATCGGCGTGGTGATGCCCACAATCGCACCCAACACCAT
>Ga0164294_10003913_pt1 | contig 13147 bp, 14 predicted proteins | sample GEODES005metaG_FD_111479 | JGI IMG/M metagenome (GOLD analysis project Ga0164294, IMG submission 111479) | Oligotrophic lake water microbial communities from Sparkling Lake, Wisconsin, USA - GEODES005 metaG | ecosystem: Environmental > Aquatic > Freshwater > Lake | place: USA: Sparkling Lake... | reverse complement strand
GCCAGCTGCTCACAGAACTGGTCGCTATCACTTTCAAGGTCGGTGACCTCGAGCGAGCGAACGAAGTACTGACCTTGTGATGTGATGTCGTTGCGTGTGTACGTCGCACCGTTGGCACGTGACACGGTCACACGGTTCGCAATGTCAGCATCAGATTGTTCAATAACAATGTCTTGATAGCCGAGCTCTGAGCCCGAATCACCGAACGTGGTTTGCACGGTGAGTCGTGCGAAGTCGTCACGGGTACGGAACTCAACATTGCCATAAGTCCCACAGAACAGCATGCCTTGCTCAACTGCTTCGCATTCCTGCAAAGCAGCCAACGCTGTTTTGCCCTGTGTCCTGGCACCTTGCATGGTGGACAGGCCGAGCCCAAGTTCACGACCATCTGACGGCCACTCAACTAGATCAAGGATTCGGGTGACCCGTTCGTCGGTGCGTTCGCCAGCAGCGTAGGTTCCGACACCCAACGCGTAATGGTTACCAATGGTGCCGGTCGTTAGGTTGTGATCCCAGATCAGAAACTCATCGATTGTGCCGTTGAACGTGCGACTGTTCTTGTACGTAAACGTGTAATAGCTGTACCCGCCGACAATGCCTCTCTCACTTTGTTGTTGCCCGTACTCAGTACCAACATCGTCAGCGGTTTTGGTTGCAGCTACACCGTCCACATACAGCCCTGGGGTGGTGCCGTAGTTGATGACCACATGATGTGGTGTGCCGTCATTGACCAGAACTGATGATGTGTACACATCAAAGTTTGATGTGAAGCTAAACGGGTTACCAATGCAGGCCTGCACGACCCCGTAACCAAGGTACGACACCATCTGTGCCCAAACTGCGTTTTGGCCTTGACCGATCGAGCACAACCCATACGACTCAGAATCGCCTTGTGACGATTGGAACCAGAACTCAACGGAGTAATCGTAGGCTAACAGTGGCTGAGCCCAAACAGAACTCAAAGCCTTCGTACCGTCGGTGAACTCGCCACCCTGGTTCGAGTCGTCAGCAATCAGCCCAGCAACAGACTTGCCTTGTGCGCGCACAAAACCCCACACCTGTGGGTCAGACCAACGCCAATCGGAACCAGTAGAGCCCTCATCGTTCAGTGTGAACGAGTCACCATCGTTGAACCGCAACCACGCTAACGGGTACTCACTGGCAATAATGTCTTCCCATAAGCCCGGCAACGTCAACTGGTTCAACACCTTGAACGGGTCGGAAGCGTTCACCGTGACAGTGGCGTCACCGTACGTTTCGTATGTTTGCGGCCAACCATCAACGAACCCGAAGAACACTGGGGTGATTGTTGTGTCACCGAAGTCGTCACGGTTTGACACGGTGATCTGAATGGGTCGCAACGGAGTCAACGCACCGTTGTACGGGCTTGAGCTGTAAGACGGATCGAACCGGCGGTCAGCGTTTGACAACACCACAGACGCCGAACCGGTCTGGAACGTGTCAAGTTCATTGGACCGACCGCGACTGAACGACACACCTCGCACATAGGCGGTGACATCAGTCCAAACGATGTCGCCAATGAACCCGCCAAGCGGCACAGTGTTCGCACCGCTAGTCGTGGAGAATCCGATCTCGACGGTGCAGTTCAGGTCATCGAATAGAAGCGCGCTCATGCCGCCCGCCAGGAAGAACCCGACCGGCGCTCGAACTCACGGATCGATTCCACGACCGCTTGACCCACCGAAGCTTTATCAGCGGTCGGGGAAACAGTCACGTTGATTGCGTAGGTGTTGCCACCACCGCCACCACCGTTGATGCGGCCAAGCAGCATCGCTTGCTGATCTTGGCTCAACACCATCTCACCGGTCTGAAGCAACGTAGGGACGTTTGCGCCAGGCATACCACCGACAATGCCGCCTTTGTGCTTCACCTCGTAACGGCTCAGCTTCGGAATGGTGATTGACTTCCCGGCGAACCATGCTGCACCAGGAATGTATTTCAACCAGTCAGGTGCGGTGAACCCGAGCCCACCAACAGTCCCGTTCCATGCGTCAACAATGAAATTGAACGCAGCTGCAAACGGTTTCTTGACAACGTCAGCGATAGTTGAGAACGCCGAACCGATCGCATCTTTGATTGTGAAAAACTTGTCAATGACAAATTGGACACCATCAACAATAAAGCCGAATGCTGGTTTGATGATGTTGTTCCATGCGAATGAGATAACCGCAGAGACGACTCCCCACACGAACTGCACGATTGCAAGGAACTGCTCGAACTTTGGTTTCAACACATTGTCAAAGAACAGTTGCAAACTGCGCAGAACCGGAAGGATCACGAACTCCCATGCGAACTGAATCACCGCAGAGATCTTGTCCCATACATCTTTGGCTGTGTCAAAGATTGAAACAAAAATCGGGATCAGCGTGTTCTTGAAGAACGGAATCACGGTGTTTTTGACCACATCGACGATTGCGTTGAACACGGTGACGATGGCGTCCTTGGCCGTGAAGAACGCGTTCTTGATTGATTCCCAAACAGACGTCACAGCGTTACGGAACCAATCGAACTTGACCCACATGTACACAACCGCAGCGATCACCAACGCAATTGCTGCAATGATCAGCACCAGGGGCCATGTAACGCCAAGTTCAGCGATGGCTAAGACTGCACACGCAGCAGCCAAGCCAAGCGCAGCGATCGTCAGCGCACCAATGGTGATCTGAAGCGCAGCCATAGCACCTTCGTTCTCTTGAAAGAACTTGGTGACCTGGTCGACCTTCGGACCGATCTTGTCGAACACATCGCCAATAATTTCGAACGCTTTCGTGGCGAATGGTTCAAGCGCCAACGTGATGCGGTTCTTCAGTTTGGTGAACTTCTCACCGAAGTCTTCGGTGTCAGTTGTTGCAGCTGCGATCGTGTCGCCTTCACTGATTGACTGTTTGAAAGCATCAAAGGAAACGGCGCCTGACCGGATGAGCTCAGCCATCTTCGCACCCTTTGCACCAAACAGGGTGACAGCATCACTAGCAGCAGCAACATCAGTTGGTGCGTTTCTGATCTTTGTGAACGCATCACCCAAATACTTTCCTGCGCTGATGCCCTTCTTGCCAGCGGCCCCGACAGCCTTGCCCAAAGTAGGCATGACATCACTCGCATCGACGCCGGCCTTTGAAAGTTGGGCGATGAACGCAGCAGCATCTGCATAGTCAAACCCGGCTTGGCGAAGGAGTGGGCCACCTTCCGCCATCGCTTTCGCTAGATCAGATACTGAGATCCCACTTTGTTGCGACGCTCGAAACAACATGTCAAGTGCTGGCACCTGGTACTGCGACATAACACCAAAGTTCTGCATGACCTTGGTTACTGAATCAAGGTTCGAACCAAGATCAGTGTCGGTGATGTTTGAAAGATTGATTATCGCAATGGTCATATCTTCGAGCGGTTTGCCAGTCAAACCAAGTTTCGAAGAGAAAGTAGAAAGAACCGTGCCGGCGTTCTCGAATGAAGTCGCAGCATTCGATGCAACGATTTTCAACGAACCTTTGAGTGCTTCCAGTTCAGCACCGGTTTTGCCGGTATTGACACGCATCGAATCATAAACGGAATCAAAAGTTGTTCCAATCGAAATCAGACCACCGATAGCGACACCAGCCGCGCCAAGAACGCCGGCACCCATAGCGCCAGCAGTCTTCGTGGCAGCCGACAACCCGCCGCTGACCTTCTTGTTCAGCTTGCCCATCTCGGCTTGGGCTTTTTTCAACCCAGCATCATTGAAGGTTGACAGAACACTGATTGTCACAGCCATGATGTCAACCCTTCGTAGACGAAATACCAGCTAACCGCAACGACAATTCAGCCTCGCGACGCTGAATGATCTCAAGCACACCAGCTTGCAGTTTGGCGTCACCACCAGCGTTACCCCACGCACGCCACAACAGGCGCGGTTCTTTGCCGTGATAAAGCGTCATCGCTGCGATCATCCGCCGGCCACTGTCAGTGCGTCCACCTCGACGCCCCATACCCTCAAACGCTGAACCGGCACCGTCAGTGTTACGTAGTTCCCAAGATGACACGACAGCTTCACCGGGCTTACGTTTTTTCTTCTGACCCTGACGGACCACAATGCCTTTGAGGATTGCGCCTTGATCCCAGTTCGGTAGCTTCCCAGCAGTGTTGTCTTTGCCTCGACCTGAACCTTGACGCCAACCAGACAACGCCACATTCGGCACCATTGACTTTGCGTCAGTGATCACAGGTTTCAAATATGCACGGATCTCTTTATCCATTGCACGTTTCAGATCAGGTGCGAACTTAGACATCTGTTTCTTGAGATCTGCGTAACCCTTCAGCGACGCATCCAACTTCACCTGGTCTTTGACATCAGGTGGATTGGCGAACAGGTCAGCGATGTCTTGCACAGATACGTTCGCCATAGTTCTACCTGCGTGCTTTCGCTTTTTCTGCTTCGCGTGCCTGTTCTTTGAGCACTGCCACCATTGCGTTGAAGATCTCCGGTGGGCACTCGAGCAAGTCAATGGGACTGATGCTGGTAGCCACAGCAACCTGGGCTACCAGCAACGTCATCGATTCTCTAAAGGGAGTGCCTTCTCATCGACTGCTTCAATGCTGTCGATCTCACCAAGCCACTCATCGAACGGCTTGACGATCCGCAACGCTAGCTGCGAACCACGCCACGCCACATAGCAGAGCGCCTCATACGAAGCAGTCTCGGCTGCGAACAGCTTTGACATTGGCTGCTTGAAGTGACGTTCAACTTCGACGATCACCTTGGGACCGATGTTGAGCTCATACGAATCACCAGCAACTTCGATGACCCGTAGACGCATGAGCCCGGCCATTAGGCAGTGGCCTTCGTGACAAGACCGTCAACGGGGAATGTCACGCTAGCGGTTGCCAACTCGCCAACCTGAGCATCGAGAGGCATCCACTCAGTGACCAGCACGTTGAACGTGTAGCTAGGGTTCGTGGAGCTAGCTGCGGTGCCGTTCGGCTTCACAACCACAGCGGTCGTAGAACCCACCAGCGGGTACAGGGTGGCTTCAACGGCAGCGGCTGTGAAGTCCTGGTTGAAGTCGATTGCGACGGTGGAGTCCTTGAGCCCACCAACACGACGCTTCGCAGTCTGACCGAACGTGGTGGTTTCGAGCTCATTGACGGATGTGGACAGGGTCACCTTGGTGATGTGCGAGGAAAGATCCACGCCACCGATGGAGACGACTGCGTTAGTGACGACGATAGCCATAGTGACTAATCCTCCTGGGGTTCTGCAGCAGCTGCGCTGTTGCGTTTGGTTGATGTTTCTTCAAGGTGACCGGAACTAACCAGGTGCTCAACGCTGATACCTGGTAGGTCTAGGTCGATGTCAGCGAGGGTTTCCCCAGGCTCACGCTCAAGGACCCGATAGGGTCCGATGATCTTGTAAGGCATGTGCGCTCCTAAGCGTTTACGTTGACGTTGAACTCACATGACAGATAGACGTTGTCGCCCAACGACACTGGGCGTACTGCCAACATGTCATTTACTTTCACGGTGCTACACACACCACCAAGGGTCTGGTCATCTTCGAGTGCGGCACGCACCGAATACACACCATCGAAAGACATCCAACCGTCAAGGGTTCGTTGCGCAGACCGGTCGCCCATACGGCCACCAATGACCGTGACAATGAAATCCCATGACGACAACCCGCCACGCATCGCACGGTGATATGTCACCGACTGGACCTGAATCACACCGACCGGTGGGTTCAGCTGCTCCGGCAAATGATCAGCGACACGCAAACCCTGCACACGCCCCAGTGCTTGAGCAAGCCCATCTTGAATATCAAGCCCAGTGCCGGCCATTAGGCCACCACAAGAACACGATACGGGGCCAACATGCGCTGCACATCAGGATCGATGGAACGCACAGTGATCGCACCGAGGTCACCGAAACCAGCGACACCAAGCAACGAATCACCACGTTTAACCAGACGGCCAGCGAGAATGATGCACGCAGACTGCACAGGTTCCGGCACCGCCGGCCAACCCCAACGCGCTGTGACCTGCACACCAGCAGGAGCGACCTTCGTAGGCAGATAACCACTGGAAGTGGTGCGAATCATTGTGATCGGCACACCACGGGACACAGCGTTCAACGGTTCAGCCTGATAATCAGCTGCACCCAACGTGGTCGCATACGTTGCGTCACCCGCACTGTCGGTCTTCACAACAAGCCCGGTCGTGCTGCTTATGTCATCAACAACCACAGTCGTTGATTCAGCGGCAACAAAGATCCGTGCAGTAGCCGACGTGTCAGCGTAGAAACGACGATTGCAGTAGTCGTCAATGACCCGTGAAGCTTCCTCAATTCGAGTCTCAAACAACAGATCATCAATTGTGTCAGTGACCCGCAGTACCGACTTCAGTTGGTCAAGTGTGCAGTATCCGTTGGTGATCGTCATTTAGATTCTCCAGGCTTGTACGTAGCCGTCAACGATTTTTACGGCACCACGCTGCTCAACGAACTCACCAACCCGTTTGCCTTTGCCGGCCTCGGGTGTGTTGTCGTCAACTGCGACGATCGTTCCTCGACGGCACAGGTGCCAGGCTGCGACGATTTCACGTAGATGATGATGCTGTGCAGGTTCAGGTGCAGCGAAGTCAATGTCGAACGCATCTAGGTACAGCAGGTCCGTTGCGGCAGACAGTTTGCGCAAAGTGACAATGGAATCACCAGTAATTGCTGTGGTGTGTGCCAGCGCGAGCTCATCAACCAAGTGCATGCCGATCGGGTCAATGTCGATTGTGGTGACATGCCCTGCGAGTACTCGAGCAGCTGCATCCCATACAAGTGTTGACTGCCCGTCGCCAAGCCAGTTACCTAGTTTGCGTACAGTGCCGGTTTCAACGATCACAGGGTTTGCGGGTAGCAGATCAATGATCGTGCGGAACGCTTCGGCACGTTTGCCTAGCTGATCCCAAGGGACATCAATCAGGTTCGCTGTACCCATCGTCCACCCGCTCATCAATCTTGCTGAGGATCGGTTCCCAGCATTCTTTGAACACCTTGCCGTGTTCGTACAGCAGTGCATGTTGGCGAGCCTTAGAACGCCTCACAGGGTCCTTGGCGGTGACGTAAGCGTCCTCCAACTGATCAACAATGGAATGCACAAGCGGTGTGCAAAACCATGCTGACGACCCGGCATCCCAATACGGTTGAACCGTCGCCAAATACCCGAAGTCAGCGACCAACTCAGGTTGCGCTGTGAAGTCAGACACGATCGATGGCACACCACACGCTGCGGCCTCGAGCACAGGAACCCCGAACCCTTCGCCACGACTACACAACAGGTGCACATCAAAGGCACTCATGATCGCTGCCAGCACATCAGCTGACAACCCTGCGTAATAAGCCCACTGATCAACCCAGACAACCCGATCTTCTGGGATACCGCACGCAGTCGCGAGGGCTTTCAAATCAATGCCCATTGATGCACCACGCGACTCGGTGTGCATGTACAGAATCACGTCGGTGTGTTCGGCCATGAAATGACTCATAGCAAGCAGGTTCTCACCAAACGCTTTACGAACAGGTGCGCTGCCTTTGTTCGCTGCGACCATGCCAACAACAAACGCATCATCAGGAATGTTCAGGATCTCGCGCCCATCGGCACCACCAACAGTCGCATTAGGCTTGAACACGTCAGTGTCAACCGAATGCGGTGCGTACTCGGCATCAATGCCGGCACGCTGCAGCTGCTCGAGCCCGAACTGTGACATCGCGATCGACATCACCGTTGGCCGCTGCGACCATGCCAACACTTTTGGTGGTACTGGCAGATGATCGACCGGCACCCACGATGCCACCAGATTGATACCGTCAATGTTCGCACCGTCATAAACCCATGTATCAAACAGGGTTAGGAGCGCGGTTCGGTGTCCTGTGGTTTGCGCTGCGTGCTGGGTGTGCGCAGTGAGGATGTCGCAGGAATACGGGTGATAACCGTTGGGTAAGACTTCGACGCCTTCCCAGTCGGTGATTCCACCGTAGAGCCCGTAGTTAGCTGAGAACGTGACGGGTCGCCCGGTTGCTTTGATTTTGCGCGTGAGGTTCGCTGCTTGGACCCCGTAACCGGTGCCGGCCCAGGGTGCGTTGGAGTGGACGACGATACCGGTAGTGCCCTCATTGCCAGCGTTAGCGCTTCCGCTGTCGGGTTCGGCAGGTCTGTTGGTATGCCGTTGATTTGCACCAGCATTGCGATTCCTTTTGTTGCCCATGAGATGTCTCCTGTAGTCCCGTGTTGCCAGTGTTAGAACCAGGTGGTGTGCGCTCTGCGTCGCCCACGGGCAAGACGACGCAGAGCAGCACGACCTGTTGATCGGTGATCAGGTAGCAGCACCGATGTAATGGTTGACAGCTTGGGTGTCCGGCAGGTTGCCGTCACCACGCCACGTCACACGGAACGTGATGAGATCCGACACGAAACCGACGCTGTCGTCGCGTGCGACCTCGATGCCACGAACCTGACGCACGTAGTACGACGAGAAGTCACCGAAGATGACTGACTTCGCAGCGGTACCAGTTGCAGCAATGTCAGGGTTCTCGTACACGGGGTACCCGGCGAGCATGTCGGGCTGACCCATCTGCAGCGATGGTTGCCAGATGTACTGATTAGTGGTGTCCTTGATCTTACGGACCGCAGCCAAAGTGGTTCCACGCATCTGAAATGCGCCACCACGCCGACGATACGGAGTATCAACCGAGTACACCAGATCAAGGATGTTGTCCGCAGTCGGCACACCAGCAACACCGGTACCACCGGTGACACCAAGCGTCGACGCAACAACAATGCCCCTGGGGCGTGTCGTACCAGTACCAGTGGTGAGCGCAGCGTTCACAGCTGTACCCATAGCAACGCCGGCCTGCCGGGCAATGAAGTCAAGCAGGTTGATGCCGGAGTCCTCAACAAGTTCACGCGACACCTGCAAGGTAGCGGCGTACTTGAATGCACCCATCGAAATGAACGCAGAGAACGTCGGATCGGACTCGCCAATGGCGGAACCCTGACCAACGAACGCCGGTGCCGAATAGCCGCTGGTGCGAGGAATCTGAAGTGTGTTACCACTGTCAGTGGTGAGGATGGTGACAATGTTTCCGTCAAGCATCGGACCCTGAACAACGAGTTGCTCAACCAAACGGTCGTAGAAATTCGTCGGAACCGGTGCACCAGTGCTGGTTGTCAAAATGTCGCGCTGCTCAAAGTCATACGAACGACGCTCACCCATAGCGATGCTGCGGATGATCTGCGCATCAGTTTCAGCCTGACGGATTTCAGCCGGGGTGAAGTCCTGCGGCAGACCAAGAGCCGAACGGCTTTCGGTGATCGCACGCTCACGGGCCTCAACGTCAAGGATGGTCTTCGCACGGCTATCAAGCGCATCGATGTCAGCGTTGATCCGGTCGAACTGGGCCGACTCTTCAGCCGACAGGTCACGGTTCTCGAGAGACGCAACGTCAAGCAGGTTCTTTGCCTGCTCCCACGCCGAAGCGCGCTTCTCAACAAGCCGCTTCACGAGTTCTTCACTCATGTTGTAGCTCCTTTTCTAAAGGGGGGTTTGGGGGTTTGCTTTACTGCATTACGGGTGGTGTTCGTGGTGGTGGCAGCCGCAGCTGCTCCGGGCACGGACCCGAGCCGTCAATCGACTGAACGCTTGGCGTTCAGTTCGAGCTTGCGTCGCATCAACGCAACCGGAACACCAGGTGCGGACACAACAACATCATCGGTGCGAACACTCGCACCAGTCGTCTCAGGGTACGCAGGGAAACCCTGCACAACAGAAACCTCATGCAACACAACCTCACGCAACACACGTGACGAACCGTCAGCAGACCACGAATCGCCACCAGCAGGAACACTGAAACCGAACGACATGCTGTGCACTGTGCCATCAGCAATCAGCGTTGAGAGATCACGACCAAGGGTCGTATCAGGCAGCTTCGCGTCAACACGCAAGCCGCGTGCGTCCTCAGTCAACACCAGCGAACCGTTACGGGTCGTAGCTAGCACCTGGTCGGTGTTGTGATTGTTGAACATGCGGATCTCACGACCCGAGCTCAACGAACGCTTGAACGCACCAGGTGCGATCTGCTCGATGAATGGCAACGGTTCGCTGTCGCTGTTGAACACAGCTGCGTAACCAGAGAACTGCATGCCGTCACCAGCTGCACGAACCTCGAGCGGCCCAACAGTGACCGATCGAAACTCAACATCACGACCATTGACCTTACGAACCTCAGCTTCCACCAACGCATAACGCAACGGTGCAGCATCAGACGGTGCAGGGTCCATCACATCAGCCATGGCCGGCGCAGCAACAGCGTCAGGATTCACAAGCGACTCAGGAATAACCCACTTTTTGCAAATGCCACCGGGGTCAATGTCGCCGGCCACAAGATGACAAGCCCTGGGGCCTTCGTAGTAGACGCAACTGGAACAGACCAGACCATCAGCGGCGAACGGTGACACGGCTGCATAGTGCGCACCAGCTGCACCTGAGCCCTCATCGTATTGACCGAACAGACCGATGATCTCTTCTTCGGCTTCCATTTGTGCGCGTTGTTGTGCGGTCAGCGGGTAAATGCCTTCGACCTCACCGTCACGGGTTTCAATGTTCATGGGTTCCGACCTTCCATCCAAACTGTTCAGAATCTCAGCAGACCATGATTGGCCTGCGTCGCCACCCCATAGAGCCCATGCGATACGACCTGCAGAAGGAAAGCCCGGTTCATCAGCCCGGAACCCTTCCGCTTCTTTGTCAACAGCATGCCGTGCGAAGTAGGAGGACATGCGTTGAACGGTTTGCAGTGACAGTGCACGACGGTTGACGATGTCACGTGCTCGAGCAACACCAACAGCTGTGCCGCCACGACCAAACTCGGTGCGCCAATCCAACCCCTGCTGGGCTTCGGTGACCATTGCAGAAGACGGTTCGTAAGACGCCATCAGACTGGAGGTTCCGAATCAACACCCATAGGCGGCGGATCAATACCAGGACCGGCCATAGGTGAACCCGGCAAAGCCATCACGAACTCGTCGCCACCGTCATAAGGTTCGAGCCCTTCAACTGCACGCGCCTCGTTAGGTGTCAAGAACCCGTACTGAATGCCAAGACCATGAGCGCGATAACGATTCATCTGATCGGCACGCAAAAAGCCTGCGGTATCAAACATCAGCTCACGTGGTCTCGGCATCAACTCAGACAAAGCGGACTCAATGCGACGCAACCACGGCAACAACGTATAAGTAACGAAATGCTGACCAGCTGACTCGTTATTGGTGTACGTGTTCGACTCGCCACGCGCACCAATCATGTACGCAGGCACCCGAAAGATTCTCGCAACCTGAGCAATCTGCAGCTCACGTGATGCGTTCATCTCCATAGACGCAGCATCAGAAGTGATCGCACGCCACTTCATACCGTTCGTCAACACCGCCGGCCTACGCCTACGACGGTTCTGAGTTTCCCACGTCGCCTGCAATGCTTTCGCCTGATCTGCGGTCAGGTCACCATCAACCTCGAGCACCGATGACGGGGTCGCACCCTCACCGTAGAACTGTGCCAAATGACGTTCCATCGCCAACGCCAACCCAATCGTGGTCTTCTGCATCTCGATCGGGCTGAGCCCAGTAGCTGCCTGCGGTGGAGTCCACCAGCGAAGATGCAGCATCTGATCAAACGGCACAGTGCCACCGTTGACCGTGTAATAGCGCTGACGGTTGATGACGTTGCATTGCACGTTCGACGGGTGCAACGGAGTCAACGAGATCGGCAACGACGAACCATCACGGTCAATGAACACATACGCGTTGCCATGCAAAGCAAGCGAAGACACGATCATGTGAATCAGTTCGTACCTGGTCACAGTCAGCGAAGCATCCAACCACGTTGGCACAGGTGCGCTCTCAACACGATCACCGACATGCCGAACAGCTTTGATCGGCAACGACGCAACCGAATCAGCAAGCAAAGACACCGCAGCCAACACCGCAGAAACCTCAAGCGCACTGGTCTCATTGATCGACTCACCCGACCAGTTATTGCCCATAATCCACGGCGAAACCGTCAGCGGATCAGGTGGGTTCACAGCACGCTTCGAAAACAAACTCATCGAGCACCCAACCAGGACAAGCCGACCATAAACAGACCGGCAACGATCAACGCAACAGGAACCGACAGAAACCCGACACCAACAACAACCAGAACACAACCCAACAACTCAACCACCGTGGTCAACACATCACGCAACAGAATCACCCCACGGATCAATAATCGTCGGAACACCCGACGCAAACTCGGCACCCACAACACTCAACAACGCCAACGTGCACGCCACCAACGGGGACACATCAACCGCAGTATCACGACGATGCCAAGCCCAAGCATCACCCAGCCTGCGTCGCTTCGCACCAGCGACCGCAGCGTTCAACGGTGCCTGCTCAATATGGCGCAACTGATCTGACACAACTAGATCAAAGAACTTGCCGCACGCAGTCGCAACCTGACGCCCGCTCACCTCATGCACCTGCAAACCCAAACGCATCAGATCGCCGGCCAAGGAACCAGCAGCCGACACCGGATCAATAGTCACCGACCGATACTCACGCACACGCTCCGGGGTAAACCACTCCAACAGCCACGCAGTACCAGGACGATTACCAATCACCTCAACATGCGGCAAACCATCAGCACGCAACCCAGCAGCACAAATCGAAGCCATAGACCGCGACGGTGTCACATCAATCGCCAACGACACCGGACCCTCAATACGCGACCGGGCATCAGCACACTTGCCCCACTGATCTTCGCTGATCACCTGCCACGGTGCAGCAGCTGCACGATCCTGACGTTGATTCAAATAAGCCCGGCGGAACTCAGGTTCACGCATCGACTCAAAGTCACTTCGGATCGCTTCAATCGGAACCGTGACACCCAATGCCGGCATGCAATCCCACCACACCGACTCGTCACCAATGTCAGCATCATCAGGAGCAGACCACTCAAAGTAAGCCACAGCTTTCGTATCGCCGGCCATTGCTCGAAGCCTGCCGTCATCGACCTTGTCGTTCAGGTACAGACTATCGTTCGTGCCAGCAGTGGAAACAATCCACAGCTGCGGT
>Ga0164294_10003912_pt1 | contig 13148 bp, 10 predicted proteins | sample GEODES005metaG_FD_111479 | JGI IMG/M metagenome (GOLD analysis project Ga0164294, IMG submission 111479) | Oligotrophic lake water microbial communities from Sparkling Lake, Wisconsin, USA - GEODES005 metaG | ecosystem: Environmental > Aquatic > Freshwater > Lake | place: USA: Sparkling Lake... | reverse complement strand
CATCTTGGCATACGCTTGCTTTAATTTCGCTAGTTTGGCGGCCAACTTATCACTTTGCTGGGTTAATACTTTAGCCTCAGACGCCAATAAATTTTGATTTTCGTTCAGTATATTGATTTGCTTCTTTTGGACAACAATCTGCTCCTTGAGTACATTTAATTTACCGATTGATACCTTTTTCTTTTTTGATGTTTTTGAAATAATGGAATTCAACTCCTTTATTTTGACCAAATTATCATTCTTCTGCTGCTCCAATTGAGTTTTTTTATCCACTTGAGCATAGGTCTCAAAACCGATAAAAAAGGCAATCAATAAAGTGATATCGTGTAATTTCATTTACGTGTAGGATTCAATAATTTTTCCGGAACCTTAAATGGGAATTCCAATGGTGTATCCAAAAGCTCTACTTTTGAGTATTTGATGGTGATCAACGTATTCACATTTTTATTATCCTTGTCCTTAACATCCAAATTAATTTGACTTGAAAAAGGAAAAAGCACCTGATTCAATAAGGTGAATTCCTCAAAATCCATGGTCATCTTATTGCTCGTAGGAACGTCATTAACTAATAACTTCTTTAATTTTCGGTTGGGACCTACCATATTATCAATATTAATCCTCCCCTCTTGTTGCTTTAAAATTATATTTTCATTCTCTCGAATAACCCTTGAATTATTCTTTTTATAAGGCTGATTGCCCACAATGAGCGACTGAAGAATCGAATAATCCACCTTAAAACCCATCATCACACTGACGCTATCATAGGTTAAATCAAAGTATTCCCCATTGATTTTTTGATACAATTGAACCTTGTTTTTTGAAAACAATCCAGTCGCTCCCGTAAAGCCAGATTGAGATATATTAACCCAAATCAAGCTATCTTTTTTCATTCGAATGTCAACCGTATACGTATCTTGGTTCTGCTGAGTCTTCCACACGATTTTAGACTTCGCTTTCAAAAAGTTAAAATTTAAATCGTCAGGGGCTAATTTTAATTCAGCATCATCTATTTTCAAGGGCTCAATTATTTTTTTTGCCACTGAGTCGATCACCTTTACTTCCTTTTTCGATACGGTATCTATTGCAGGACTAATCGATGTCGCCAATACAGTGGAAACGACGACTTTTTTCCCACAAGAAAAAATGCTAAAAGCTGTGAAGAAAAAAATAATGGTTCGGCGCATCTTAGATTTTAAGCGAATAAGCGTTTACAAAATTATCTCAATTTTCGATAATTCGTTTATTTTCAATCTTTTTATCCAATTTATTACTGGCTCCGTCAAGGGAATTTGCTGTTTTCCAAGCCTTAACCGCCTCATCTACGCGCCCATTCTTAAAAAGCGCGTCCCCATAATGTTCCCAAACCGTGGAGCTATTTTGTTTTTCATCCTTCAAGGCTTTTTCAATATAGACCAATGATTCTATGTACTCACCCCTCTGAAACAATACCCATGCATAAGTATCCAAATAAGTACCATTAGTAGGAAATTTGTCCACTAACTTCTTCGACATGAGCGCTGCCTTATCCAAACGGTCACGCCTCAAAGACAAGTAATAGCTATAATTATTTAAGACATGTTCTTCCATGGGATTGACGGTTAAGACCTTGTCAAAACAAGCATCAGATTGCTTATATAAACCTTTGGAATGATAAGCGTCCCCCATGATACCATATAATTGCGTATACCAGCCATCTTGGGTGTTGGCCATAGGAGTGGCTCCTTCAAATGAACGAATGGATTCATTTATTTTTCCACTCAAATACTCCGCAAACCCTTTTTGAAACCATAAATATCCTTGATTTGGGAAAAGAACAAGGGCCTCTTCAGCATGTACAATTGCACTGTCCAATAAGTTCATCTCGTAATCCAATTGAATAATTCGAGCCCAAACTTCAAACTTAGCATTACCCATTCTTGCCGCATATAAATACGAAACTTGTGCCTCTTTGAATTTGGATATATTAGCCCACAAATCACCCTCAAGTGCAGAAAATCTAGGATCCACAGGATACAATCCCTTTAATTCCAAAATCATATCATAAACCGTTTGCCAGTCTTCTTTGGACTTAATTAATCCTAAAATTTGAATGGTTAATTGGCCCAAAATCTCAGAACTCATTCTCGAATCTGAAGCCGCATGCAAAATTTCTACACAAGTAGAATCTAAATTTTTGGCTTCCAAAAATAATTTGGCACTCATTAAATTCAATTGGCCTTGACTCGAATATTTAGATTTTAATGGTCTAAGTTCAGATTGTAATGTATTTCCCGTCACCAAATCCCAAACCGTTTCCATCTGATCCCAAGTAAATAATAATTCATCAGGCGAATTTTCGATCAAGCTAAAACCAGCATTCATGGCCCCCAAAACATCCTTTTCCTTTAGATAAATAAATTGCTTCGTTCGAACAATTTCTGGAAAATCTTCCAACCACACCTCGACCTTCTTCAAAGCGTTCAAAGCTTCCTTCCCATTTTCCTTCCATAAATAAGCCTGAGCTAAGCGCAATCCAATCTCAGGTTGGATCTCGTCAAATTCAGACATTTTATTCAGCGCTTCCAAAGCCTCATCTACTTTGCGTAAATCTAACGCAATGTCTACATAGAAAAGTCCATAATCCATGGAATGAGGGGAAAGTCTCCAAGCCTCCGCTGCATTTTTAAAAGCTAAAGAATTTTTATTTTGTGCCAAATAGGCCTTTCCAAGATAATAATAAATGGAAGGTTCATTAGGAACCTCAAGAATCAAATGTTCCCACACTAAAATCGCTTCGTCAAAATCATCTTTAATGTAATGTCTCATCCCCTCAGTCATTAATTCCTCCAACTGCGCACCCGTCAGGTTATGAACCTCCTGCTTTTTCTTTTGGCCAAATAAGGGACTCAAAGAGAAACAAACCAATAAAAATATATAAGCCCTAATTTTCATAAATAGAGCGAATATACCATTTTGCATGATCAATTTTAAAAATAATTCAATAGATTCGCTGAATAAACCTTATAAGCACGTGATAAAATATATATTTTCCTTCTGCATTCTACTCAGTTTACCCTCATTCGCTCAAGAAAAAACCATGGCTTTTGAAGAGTATGACCCCATATCAACTCTTGTCGTACCCGAACATACCGTCAAAAAGGCAAAATATCCATTCATCGATATTCACAATCATCAAAACAATATGCCAAGCCAAGATTTAGGCTATTTAGTTAAGCAAATGGATAGTCTTAACATGAAATTCATGATCAACTTAAGTGGAAAAGGATCTTATAGAAGCGGGGCAAGGGAACAAGGAACTGATTTTTTAATTCAATCTGTCAAGGCAGGAAAAGAAAAAGCCGGTGGTCGAGTGATCGTGTTTACCAACCTGAATTTTAGTGATATCGATAACCCAAACTGGTCTGCGGAAACGGTCAAAGCCTTGGAAAAAGAAGTGAAAGCAGGTGCCATGGGATTAAAAATATTTAAAGACTTAGGCTTAGAAGTAAAAGATTCAAAAGGCAATAGGATACGGACCAATGACCCAAGACTAGATCCCATTTGGGCCAAATGTGGTGAACTAAATATCCCCATTTTGATCCATACCGGAGAACCGATTTCATTTTTTGATGTACACGATAAAACCAATGAGCGCTGGCTTGAACTAAAACAATTTCCAAGCCGAGCAAGACCCTCAACCAAATACCCTTCATGGAAAATAGTGATGGATGAACAATTTGATATCATCAAAAGGCACCCTAATACCAAATTCATTAGCGCCCATTTAGCTTGGCTCGGAAACAATTTACCCGAACTAGGCCGACTCATGAATCTTTACCCTAATATGTATACCGAGATTGGAGCCGTGATTCATGAACTAGGACGCCAACCCAAAAATGCCCGTGCTTTCATGATCAAATATCAAGACCGAGTGCTTTTTGGAAAAGATATTTGGACCACGTCTGAATACTACACCTATTTCCGACTATTAGAAACTGGCGATGAATACTTTCCATACTACCGAAAAAGACATGCGTTCTGGAGGATTTATGGGTTAGAACTTCCTGATGAAGTACTTAAAAAAGTATACTATAAAAATGCATTGCAACTTTTACCAAAACTAGACAAAACTCAATTTCCTAAATAAGTTTAGTTTAGGAGTTGGCGATTCAACTGGTCTAACCAAATTTTTGCTCCCTTCTGATTCCAATGTGAATCAGAGGTGAAGAAATTTGATTTTGCATTTTTGGACAGCTCTTCTGTTGCATCAATTAATTTCCCCTTAAAATCAGGGTGCGATTTAATCCTTTGGATAAGGTGATTATCAGGTCTATTCTCCGTCTTCAGCACCGACACAGGATTGGGAATAATCGAAAAAATAACCTCGTCGAAGCCCCTTGCTTTGTAATATTCCCGAATAGCATTTAATTCGCTTACTTGAGTTTTTAATTTCGCTTCACTGATGTCCGAAAATGAACTCCCAGGGTTATTAGGGTTAAGGGTTTCAGCTAAATACAAAAAGTTTTTATCCTTTGAAATGGCGACTTCTTTGTCCACTCGACCAAAGAAATTTAAATTAAAATCCCCTTTTAATTCCTTCAGTGGCTCCCAAAACCCAAAATTAAACCACGTAAATTCGATATTGGCTTCAAGAGATTTATGATATAAACTTTCCTTGATTCCTTCGTCAATTTCGGCGAAAAAATGGGCTATTTTCTGACGTGTATTCAACTCTGATTGCACCGCCTCCGCTCTATCCAATCGGGCCTTCACGGAATTTAAATTGAAAAGACCGGACATATTTCGCTCAACCGATTCGATCAACAAGATATTTTTTTTATTTCTAGCGGGGATAATTTCAATGGGATTAGCGACATCCCAACGAATAAACTTAACCTGGCCTATGTTGGCATAATAGCTGGGATCTTCTTTGAAAAAACTATATAAATAACTATCCCCTAGGATAAAAAGATTCGCCGTATCGCTATTTGCTTTTCTATCTTTGGCCGGTATAGAAACAAAATTTGTGTCTTTTGTAATTTTGAATTTGCTCAAATACGTCAATCCATACAGATCGCCATACAGATATTTATCTGCCCCCAAAGCCCCAATTCGACTATATCGATCTTGGGTAATCCACTTCATGCCCGCATTTGAACTAGTCAAATACAAGGTAAGTGCACAAAAAATAAACCCAATACATGCGAGTAGTTTTTGCATAAATTAGAACTGGAAATAAATAAACTGTTTCAAATTAAAGACTCCAAAAAAGTAAATCAAAAACGCCAATCCAGAAATAATCGGCCAAAATAATTGAACCGAATCCATCTTTATTTTGTCCCTTTTAAAATCATACAGATATAAACCCACAATCAATAAAATAGAAAATAATAATTCGTTGGTATTGAAAGCTAACGATATTGGGTCTAGAATGGAGCCATGGGTTAATTGGTCAAAATAAATCTGAATATCTCCAAATTTTGGAATTCTAAAAAATACCCAGGCAATCGTCACTAAAAGAAAGGTGAATAGTCGGTATAGCCAAATTCCGCCCGCCGACTTGCGTTGATCCGCCGCCAATTTAGGGAAAATCCGATTAAGCGTTAAACCCATTAATTGGAACAATCCATGCAAAGCTCCCCAAATCACAAAGTTCCAACTGGCCCCATGCCAAAAGCCTGACAAAATAAAGACGATCATAATATTGATATACCAGCGGGGAACCGAAACTCGGTTGCCTCCTAAAGAAAAATACACATAATCTTTAAACCAGGTGGACAGGGAAATATGCCAACGGCGCCAAAAATCTGGAATGGATTTGGCCGTATAGGGTGCATTAAAATTATTCATAAGTTTGAAGCCCATCACCTTGGAAGCCCCAATCGCGATATCGGAATAGCCTGAAAAATCGCAATAAATTTGAAATGAATAAAAGATACTGGCGATGATTAAATTCAAGCTGCTCTGGTTTGATAAATTCGCATAGGCTGGATCAACCACCATGGAAAGTCGGTCCGCTATGACTACTTTTTTGAAAAAACCTTGCATCATTTGCAATAGACCTAACTTCACTCGGTCCGCATCCCAAACATGTTTTTCGTAAAATTGATGAATTAAATTTTGTGGTCTTTCGATGGGTCCGGCCACCAACTGTGGATAAAACATCACATAAAGGCTATAAATTCCAAAATTCCGTTCCGCCTTCTGGTTCCCACGATAAACCTCAATGGTATAACTCATGGCTTGAAAAGTATGGAATGAAAGGCCAATAGGCAGTAAAAAATTTAAAACCGGGAAGTGAATAGGAATGGAGAAATAACTGGCTAGGAAATTAAAGTTGTCCGTAAAAAAAAAGTAATATTTAAAAATGGCCAACACACCTAAGTTGGCCAGCAAACTACAACCCAAAAATATTTTTTTTGCAACCCCCTGAAACCGTTCTAAATAGATCCCAGCAAAATAATCGATGACAATGGTCAAGCCTAAAATCCCCAAATAAATAGGAACAAAAGCCATATAAAAATAACATGAAGCTACCAGCAACAAAGCCCATCTGTACTTGTGAGCCAATAAAAAATAAGCACTGGTCACAATCCCAAAAAACACCAAAAACTGTAATGAATTGAAAACCATGTCTACCTTGTTTTATGCAACGGTCAAACGGACATTTAAATTTACATCATCTATACTGACTTCTGAATAACCTTCACTAACCTCATTCACCCAATCAATTGAAATAGCTTGAACTTCTTGGCTTATATATCCTTTAAATTCAGTCAAACTATCTTTCCATTCGCTCGTATTTTCTTGGATCGAAATATGAATTTTATCAATAACATCAAAACCTAAGTCTTTACGTAAATTTTGGACGCGATTCACAAATTCGCGGGCCATTCCTTCCCGAATCAATTCGGGACTTAATGTGTTGTCTAGCGCAATAGTCAAGCCCCCTTCACTAGCTGTCAAATAACCCGGCATATCTTCCGTCATCACTTCAATGTCGCCCATTCCTATCTCAAATCCGTTTAGATTAACAGAACCGGCAGATTCCACCGTAGATAGATCATTCGCTGACATGCCGGTAATAAGATCAGCCACCGCTTTCATGTCCTTACCAAACTTAGGTCCCAACGCTTTGAAATTAGGTTTAACTCGCTTACTCAAAACACCGGAGGCATCATTCAAATAATTCACCTGCTTGACATTGACTTCAGATTTAATTAAATCCTCGACACGCCTAATTTGCTCTCGAACATTTTCCTGTAAAACAGGAACCAGCACCTGGGCTAATGGTTGGCGCACCTTCAACTTATGCACCTTACGAATTGAGTGAACTAATGAACAAATTCGCTGAGCTAATTCCATCGAAGTTTCCAAATCTTTATTTTTCCAATCGGCATTAACCTTGACAAAATCAGTTAAATGAACTGATTCCTTTTGAGTTAAATTTTTATACAACCACTCTCCATAAAACGGCGCGATAGGAGACATCAATTGGGCCACCGTTTCTAAACAAGTATACAAGGTCTGATAAGCCGCTTTTTTATCTGCACTTAGGCCTAATTCTTTAGCCTCAGGATTCCAAAAACGTCGCCTAGATAAGCGTACATACCAATTTGACAAATGATCGCAGACAAAATCTTGTATCGCCCGACCCGCTTTTGTGGGCTCATAGGTTTCAAAAGACTCGTCTACCTCAGCAATTAAATTCATTAATTTAGATAAAATCCAGCGGTCTAATTCAGATAAATTCTCCTCCTCAACGCGCACATTTGACGCATCAAAACCATCTAAATTGGCATATAAAGCAAAGAAATTATAGGTATTAGTCAGTGTGCCAAAAAACTTATTTCGCACTTCCGTAATTCCAGCTAAATCAAATTTTAAATTATCCCAAGGTTGGGCATTGGTGATCATATACCAGCGCGTCGGATCAGCGCCGTATTTCAATAAGGTGTCAAAAGGATCGGCGGCATTGCCCAGTCTTTTGGACATTTTATTTCCATTTTTATCCAAAACTAAACCGGTAGAAACTACATGTTTAAAGGCTACAGAATCTTCCACCATGGCTGAAATAGCATGTAGTGTAAAGAACCAACCGCGTGTTTGGTCAACTCCCTCCGAAATAAAATCGGCAGGATAAGACTTTTTAAATATTTCTTGATTCTCAAATGGATAGTGCCATTGTGCAAATGGCATCGCACCTGAATCAAACCAAACATCGATCAAATCAAGCTCTCGGTTTAGTATCTGTCCCGTGGGGCTCAACAAATAAATCTCGTCTACAAAAGGTCGATGTAAATCAGCTTGCCCTTTTTCAAGCGCAATTTGAAATGCTGAATTTCCAGCTAATTGTTTCTCTGACAATTTTCCTGATGCATTTGCGAGGTTGATTTCATCTGCCAACTGTGCCAATGAGCCAATACAGATTTCCTCAGATCCATCTTCTGTTCTCCAGATGGGCAGCGGGGTACCCCAATACCGAGATCTAGACAAATTCCAGTCTACTAAATTCTCCAACCAGTTTCCAAAACGACCCGTTCCAGTGGATTCTGGTTTCCATTCGATTGTTTTGTTTAAAGCGATCAATTTATCTTTGGCAGCTGTCGTTTTAATAAACCATGAGTCCAAAGGATAGTATAGAATGGGTTTGTCCGTACGCCAACAATGAGGATAGGGGTGATCAAATTTCTGAACGTTAAACGCTTTATTGTCGGTTTTTAATTGGATCGCAATTCGCTCATCCACCGATAAATATTTATCTCTTCCTTGTTTTATTCTAGCCTCTTCTTTTTCTACCTCAGTCAAATATGCCTCTTTTACAGGCTCTAAAGCGTAATCAGTCACTTCTTTAACAAATCGTCCTTGCCGATTTACCAAGGGCACATCTTTCCCATTTTCGTCTTGAACTAAAATAGCCGGAATTCCATTTTGTTGGGCTACCCGAAAGTCATCCGCACCGAAAGTTGGCGCCGTATGCACCATTCCCGTACCATCTTCAGTCGTGACAAAATCCCCTAAAATAACTCGAAAAGCTGGTTCTTTTGGTGAAACATAGGACATCAAAGGTTCATATTCAACCCCTTCTAAATCAGATCCCTTACAAGAAGCCACAATCTGGTATGGAATTGCACTAGGCTTTTTATCGGCGTCGACGTACGCTTGGAAATCACCATTTTCAGCCGCGGCTTGGAAATAATTTTTCACTAAATCCTTGGCCAAAACCACGTGGACAGGTAAAAAAGTATAGGGATTAAAAGTCTTGACCAAAACATAGTTGATATTCTTACCTGCCGTCAATGCCGCGTTAGAAGGCAAAGTCCATGGCGTAGTGGTCCAGGCAAGCAAATAAACAGATTCTTGATTTGAATGATCAAACAAAAAGGCTGATTTACTTGTCTTTTTTGCCTTGAACTGAGCGGTCAATGAAGTGTCTTTTACATCCTTATAACATCCGGGCTGATTTAACTCATGGGAGGATAAACCTGTTCCGGCTGCGGGGGAATAAGGCTGAATCGTGTAGCCTTTATACAACAAATTTTGGTCATAAAGGCGCTTTAACAAGTTCCAAACACTTTCAATATAAGGTGTTTGATAGGTCACATATGGGGAAGAAAGATCCACCCAATACCCCATTTTCTCTGTCAAATCGTTCCATTGATCCGTGAATTTCATCACAGTTTCACGGCAACGTTGGTTATATTCTTCGACGGAAATTGTTTTTCCGATATCCTCTTTGGTGATTTCCAACTCCTTTTCTACTTGCAATTCCACGGGTAAACCATGCGTGTCCCAGCCACCTTTTCTTTTTACTTGCTTTCCTTTTAGCGTTTGATAGCGACAGAAAATATCTTTAATGGCCCTTGCCATCACATGATGGATTCCTGGGGTTCCATTAGCCGAAGGCGGCCCTTCATAAAAAGTAAAACTGGGTTTTCCTTCTCGACTAGAAATTGATTTTTCGAAAATGTCGTTATTTTTCCAGAAGCTTAAAATTTCTTCTGCTAATACCGCATAATCTAAATTTTTATATTCTTTGAAGGCCACAGTGTTGTTGTTTTTTATGAAATAATCGGCAAAATTGAGGCAAAAATAAGAAAAAATAATGGAACGGCGATGATGGACCATTCGGCTAATCGCCTAAATCGTTTATAATTATAAGGAACATGGCTTGACAACCAATGAACTGAAAACCCTGATTATGAAAAAAGCTGACATTAGAGAAAAGGCATTGGTGGAAAGAAAAAGCTGGACTCAGCAAGATTTTGAATTAAAAAATGTCCAATTAGTAAATCAAATTATTGAATTCATCAACCCATTGCCAAGAAATTTAATGCTCATGAGTTTTCATAGCATGGAACATCAGCGGGAGGTGATGACATCGCCTATTCATGCCATTTTAATCAATGAGCCCTATTATCATCAATTAATTTTTCCGAAAGTTGAGAAAAATACAAGCCAATTAATTCCCTATTTGACCGATAAAAAATCTACATTCTTAGCGTCAGATTGGGGGATTTTAGAACCTACGGAAGAAACTTCAGTCCGATTAAATCCAACGGATATCGATGTCGTATTTATTCCTTTGTTGGCCGTCGACACGCAAGGACATCGCGTCGGATATGGAAAAGGATTTTATGACCGCTTTTTAGCACAGGCAAAACCCAACGTAATTAAAATTGGTCTTTCACTTAATGAGCCCATCGAGCCGATTGAAGACTTAAACCCCTTTGATGTGGCCCTAGATTTTGCCATCACACCTTTATCGACCTATCGATTTCGTTGATTTATTCAAAAAAAAGATTCCTATTCAAAATTTAAGCCCTAATTTTACGGGATTAAATAATATTTAACCAGTGAAGTCGAAACTATTGTTATTCTTTATTATACTTTCAGGGCCTATTTTAGGTCAAAAAGAAGTTAGAAAAGAATTATTCCCGATCGTTGAAACTCAAACTGGATTTAGAAAACAGTTTGCGTATAAGCGCCAACTTATTGACAATCCGCTTGCGTTGCAAATACCACTTTTGGAGGCTCAAGATCCTTTTGTCAGTAGGGAGTTTTTGATTTATAAAAGGCAGCAAAATAACATTAAATGGATTTCTGGGATTACTGCAATCCTTTCTTTTTATACGCTATTAAATAAGGATGCGGTGTCAGATGGTTTTTATTGGTCTGTGGTGGGAGGAAGTGCGGTGGCCAATTTATATTTTGGATCTGTTAGTGTTCGTCATTTTAGGCGTGCGCTAAATCGATATAATGAGTTGGCCAATGATAGTTCAAAAATGAGTTTAAAATATTCACCGGATGATCGATTTGGGCCAACGGTGGGTTTAGTTTGGAATTATAAATTTTAATTGGAATATAAAATGAAAGTTGCGATTGTTGGCGCCACAGGATTAGTAGGCGGTGAAATTTTAAAAGTATTGGCGGAAAGAAATTTTCCAGTGACTGAAATTATACCGGTTGCCTCCGAGCGATCTATCGGTAAAAAAGTGAATTTTAAGGGCATCGATTACACGGTGGTTGGCTACGAAACGGCCATCGCCATGAAGCCTAATGTGGCTATTTTTTCAGCAGGCGGGAGTACTTCTTTAGAGGTGGCACCCAAATTTGCCGCGGCAGGAATAACGGTGGTCGATAATTCATCCGCGTGGCGCATGGATCCCACCAAAAAATTAGTGGTGCCAGAAATTAATGCCTATACCTTAACTAAGGAAAATAAAATTATTGCCAACCCCAATTGCTCAACCATTCAAATGGTTGTCATTTTAAATCCGTTGCATAAAAAATATACCATTAAACGTGTGGTGGTTTCGACGTATCAATCGGTTACTGGTACTGGAAAAGCTGCCGTGGACCAATTGTTTGACGAGCGAGCAGGAAAGGAAAATATAGCCCGTGTTTATCCACATAAAATTGACCTAAATGTGTTGCCTCACATCGACGTTTTCTTAGACAATGGATACACGAAGGAAGAGATGAAAATGATCTTGGAAACCAAGAAAATCATGATGGATGATTCGATTCAGGTAACGGCAACTACTGTCCGTATTCCTACGATCGGTGGCCATTCGGAAGCGGTTAACATTGAATTTGAACATGATTTTGATTTGGCAGAAGTGCGACACATATTAGAAAATGAGGAAGGAGTAATCGTTCAAGATGATCCGAAGAATTTTTTATATCCAATGCCAATTACCGCGCACGGAAAAGATGAAGTTTTTGTGGGTAGAATTCGCAGGGATGAGAGTCAAAAAAATACCTTAAACTTGTGGATTGTAGCTGATAATTTACGCAAAGGAGCGGCGACCAATGCCATCCAAATAGCGGAATATTTGGCAAAAAACCAGTTGATTTAATTTACAGAATAAGCAATCTTATTTTAGGCCATGACTAGACTTAGTGTCAATATCAATAAAATTGCCACTTTGCGAAATTCGCGCGGAGGGGATAATCCAAATTTATTGGACGTCGCTAAAGATTGTGAGCGGTATGGAGCTGATGGCATTACGGTCCATCCGAGGCCCGATGAGCGACATATCCGATATGCAGATGTGTATGCCTTAAAAAAAATAGTCACTACGGAATTTAATATTGAGGGAAATCCGCTTGAGGCATCTTTTATCGACCTTGTTATGTCGGTTAAACCAGAACAAGTGACCTTAGTTCCTGATGCATTAGGTCAACTCACTTCGAATCATGGTTGGGATACCATCCAACATCAAGCCTTATTAATCAAAATAATTCGTCCATTTCGCGAGGCGGGTATACGGGTATCTATATTTGTAGATCCTGTTTTGGAAATGGTAGAAGCAGCGGTGTCAACAGGAGCTGACCGAGTGGAGTTGTACACGGAACCTTTTGCAGCAAATTTTGATAAAAATCCAGTTGACGCAGTAGCAAATTACCGAAAAGCAGCCTTTAGAGCGCACCAATTAGGCTTAGGTGTCAATGCGGGCCACGATTTGAGTTTAGAAAATTTAGCGTATTTCAAAGCAAATGTTACACCCTTAGATGAGGTGTCGATTGGCCATGCGCTCATTTGCGATGCTTTATATTATGGATTAGAAAACACGATCCAGTTGTATAAGCGCCAACTAAAATAACAATACCTATTCAAACAAAAAGAGGCACATAAATGGTGCCTCTTTTTGTTTTATCTTAAT
>Ga0164294_10003909_pt1 | contig 13150 bp, 10 predicted proteins | sample GEODES005metaG_FD_111479 | JGI IMG/M metagenome (GOLD analysis project Ga0164294, IMG submission 111479) | Oligotrophic lake water microbial communities from Sparkling Lake, Wisconsin, USA - GEODES005 metaG | ecosystem: Environmental > Aquatic > Freshwater > Lake | place: USA: Sparkling Lake... | reverse complement strand
TTTGAAAATTTATTAAAGGTTTTCTTCGTAGCACATGATCCAACCCAATTAAACAGACAAGGTCCGGACAGAGGGGAAAGCTACCGCTCCGCTATCTTTTATCATGGAGAAGAGCAAAAGCAATCGGCAGAAAGATATATGAATGAATTAACGGCGACTAAAAGTTTTCTATCCCCTATAGTAACACAAGTAACAGAGGCAAAGGAGTTTTGGGCGGCAGAAGAATATCATCAAAACTACTATCCTCAAAATCCTTATCAGCCTTATATTCTAAACGTATCTAAACCAAAGGTAGAAAAGGTTGAAAAAACCTTTTCTACCTGGCTTAAAGATAAAAGGAGTAATTAATATTGATCTCCTAAGGCAAAAACTACGGGACGTGTCATCCATGCTCCACGGGTAAAATCGGGGAATGGTTGAGGGGCACTTCCCGCCGCAATCGATTGTTCAGAAAGAGGAGTTATGGCCATCCAAACTGCTGCATCGTACACATCAATTGGAGCAGGTTCGTTCGTTTTAGCCGCTTCTACAAAAGCATGTAGAAGGAAAAAATCCATGCCACCATGTCCGGCACCGGTAGCTTGTGTTTCGTATTTTTTCCAAAGAGGATGGTCGTATTTCGCTAAATATTCCTCCGCAACATCCCATTGATGAGGCTTCGGACTGACTCCCTCAATATAAAGTGACTTGTTGACATCCATCCATATTCCTTTGGTTCCTTGAACTCTGAATCCTAAGGAATAGGGACGAGGTAGATTGGTGTCGTGGTATAAGGTAACGGTTTCACCATTAGCCGCTTTTATCAACGTGGTAACGACATCTCCTAAAGCAAATTCAACTTTGGCATTCGGATGATTTTCACCGCCTTTCGGGTGATTGACAACATGATCGTGCAATCCTTTCGCTTTGGAGGCAATAGAGGTTAAATAAAGGAATCTGTTTCCGCGATTTATATTCAGATAGTTGGCAACAGGCCCTACGCCATGGGTTGGATATAAATCGCCATTTCTATTGACAGAATGCTGCGTTCTCCATTTAGCTTCACTAAAGGAATTTTTACCAAATTCTACGCCATCATAAGGTGCAGTTGCTGCGTTGAATTTTACATTCCTCAAGTCATGCTGATACCCACCTTCAAGGTGAATTAAATCTCCAAACATTCCCTGACGTACCATGTTTAACACGGCCATCACATCACGACGATAGCATACATTTTCAAGGAAAAACAGGTGGCTACCCGTTTCTTCGTGAACATGAACCATTTCCCAGCATTCTTCTACCGAAAAGGCACCACATACTTCGACACCAGTATATTTACCTGCCTTCATAGCCGCTATGGCCATTTTTGAATGCCATTCCCAAGGAGTTGCAATAATTACAGCATCTAAAGGGGCTTTTTTTAACATATTCAAATAATCATTCTCCCCTTTGTCATAAATTTCAACCGCTTTTCCTCCTTTTTTCTCAATGATTGCTTTAGATCGCTTAATCATATCGGGATCAATATCGGCAATAGCAGTAACAACACAATCTTTCCTGTCTAAGGCAAGACTTAAATGCCCCTGACCTCGCATACCCACCCCAATAAAACCAATGCGCAAGGGATTTGCTTCGCTTTTAATGCTATTCCTTATTATTGACTCTACCGATACATCGCCCGTTGTAGAAGCATTTACAACACCTCCTAAAGTTAATGCTGCTCCAGTGGCAGCTGCTCCACGCAAGAAAGCGCGGCGGTTCCATTTTTCACTCATTTTTTAGTTGATTTATCCTTAACTTACAAAGTACGAATAGTTTTGTATTAAGCAATATTAAAAAAGGTCTTTTTTTACCAATTAAAAAGATAAATGACGATTAAACTTTTATTAAACAGGAATATCAAAGAGTAAATTTTTTATGAAACAATTGTTTATTCTCCCCTTTTTATTTCCCTGTTTCATTTTTATGAACGCACAGACTGTCATTCATGAAGAAATGTTGGGCAGGCCAACCAATGAATCCATAACATTGCAGATTATCTTTTTAGAAGCAGCGGAAGTTGCCATCCAATATGGTTTGTCACCCGCAAATTATACTAGCCAATCACCTTGGAAAATATATCAGGCAAATGAACCTGCAGAAATTATATTGAATAATTTATTAGCTAATTCTACTTATTATTATCGCGTAATACATAGGAAATTAGGAGAAAATATTATTCTGACGAGAAAACAGGGCCAGTTTGTTACTCAAAGACCAAAAGGTACTCCTTTCTCCTTTGTTATTCAGGCTGACCCACATTTAGATGAACAAAGTGACAGTGCTGTTTATAAAAGATGCCTTCTAAATCAGCTTGAGGATAAACCCGATTTTATGGTAGATTTAGGTGATGTCCTTATGGCAGATAAACTAAAAAATGCATCCAATATAATTACAAGGGATACAATAGCTTTTAGGGCAAAGTTAATGCGTGATTACTATGCAATACAGTCACATGCAGTTCCAATGTTTTTTGTTTTGGGAAATCATGAAGGTGAAAGTGGCTGGTCAAGAAACGGAACAGCAAACAATGTGGCGGTTTGGGGAACCTTGGAAAGGAAGAAATATTTCCTGAATCCAAGTCCAGATTCTTTTTATTCAGGTGATAATACAAAACATGATTTTGTTGACTTAAGAGAGAATTATTATGCATGGGAATGGGGGGATGCTCAATTTATAGTCCTAGATCCATATTGGTACACAAATGTGAAACCTGATTCTCTAAATGGTTGGCGTTGGACACTGGGTAAAACTCAATATGATTGGTTGAAAACTACGCTCGAGTCTAGTAAAGCTACTTTTAAATTTGTTTTTTCTCACCAATTGGTAGGCGGTGATAAGAATGGAAGAGGGGGAACTGAATTTGCAGAGTTTTATGAGTGGGGAGGTAAAAATCTAAATAAAACCCCTGGATTTACTCAAAATAGACCAAATTGGTATAAACCTGTCAGAGAATTATTAAAAGAAAATAAAGTCAATATTTTTTTTCATGGGCACGATCATTTTTTTGGAAAACAAGAAAAAGACTGTTTGATTTATCAGGAAGTTCCACAACCTAGTCATCCTAATTTTTCAAATGTAAATTATGCTAATGAATATGGTTATTTCGATGGTTTGATTCTCCCAAATTCTGGTCATTTAAGAATAAATGTTTCTCCTAATGGGGTAAAGGTGGAATATGTTAAGGTTTATTTACCGAAAAATGAAACGGCAAATAGAAAAAATAAAGATATAGCTGCAACTTATTACATTCCAAAGAACTATTGCTATGATTCTGTCTCAACAGGAATTCCTGTTTTGTGGAATGCCAATTATTCGGATGAACTGATATATCCGAATCCTGCAAATGAATCTGTCACTTTTTCTTTTTCACTTCGACAAGTAGAAAAATTAACCCTAAAAATATTAGATGTTAATGGCAAGGAAGTTAAAAATATACTAAACGGGAATGCTGTTTATCCAGGAAATTATCAAATAGAATGGGATGGTCAAAATGATAGTGGACAGTTGCTTCCAGGAGGAATCTATATGTATCAAATCCATAATGAAAAAGATATTATTAGTACCGGAAAAATTATCCTCGTGAGATGAGATTAGTCCCTATCCCTTTTTCGCATTTTGAATCCTTAAAGTAGCTAATGCAGCAAAAATTAACAATACTCCAGCAAATAAAATGGCTTTCCCTGGGTCATTATTTAAAAAGTTTTTTGATATAAAACCGAAGGTAAGCGTTTGAAAAATCATAGGAATAACAATCATCATATTGATGATACCCATATAAACACCATACCTCTCCTTTGGAATATCATTTACTACAAGTAAATAAGGAACACCCATCATACTGGCCCAAGCGACCCCAAAACCAGTCATGGGAGCGAAAAGCAGGTATTTGTTTTCAATAAATGGGAAAAACAACAGACCTCCGCCTGCCAGTAACAAACAAATAAAGTGAACTTGCTTTGGGCCAAACTTATTGGCTAATCCGACTAACCCAAAAGCCGATAAAAAAGTGACCACATTATACCAGCCGTTGACCAGTCCTGTCCAACCTACCGCCTCTTCATATAAAACTTTATTTAAGGACGGAGAGGTTTTCCATACAGATTGAGCAATGCTTTTTGCCGCATTTTGCCAATAACAAAATAAAGCATACCACTGAAATAAATATATTAACGCCAATTTCCACATCACAGGTGGCATAACGATAATAGCCTCAATGATTTCTAAGTTTTGAGCAAATACAACACGTAAAAATTTATTCTTTTCCGTTCTGTCAATGATATCCCGTAGTAATTTGGGATAAAATAAGGCAGGTATTAACAGTATAATCAGTATGACAAAGGCTAATAAAGTGGTTATAATGGATAGGAAAAATTGAACAACCGGGTGAGGCATGCCCTCATTTTTTCGCTTGATCCAGGCTATTTCTTCTTCAGAAGGTGGAATTTCAGGCGTTTTATACATACTCCATGCAACAGAACCTATCGAACAAACTGTCCCTAAAAAGAAAGAGGCATACACCCAATTTGGTAAAGATCCTGAACGCCCTGGGATATATATCTGAAAAACAAAAAGAGAGATATTTGCCAAAGTAATACCCAAACCCGTAAAAAAACTCTGGGAAAGAAAGCCTGTACCATATTGTTCTTCGGGTAGTTTGTCTGCAATAAAAGCCCTGTATGGTTCCATCGCAGTATTATTTGCGGCATCTAAGACCCATAATAAACCCGCAGCCATCCATAAAGTACTGCTGAATGGATAAATAAATAAACAAATACTACAAAATATCGCGCCTATAAAAAAATAAGGCTTCCTCCGTCCATATTTGGGATGCCAGGTTTTATCACTCAAGGCACCAATAATCGGCTGAATTAATAATCCCGTCATTGGACCCGCCAGGTTTAATAGCGGAATCTGGTCGGGTTGTGCACCCAACATATCATATATTGGATTAACAGCGCTTTGTTGAAGGCCAAAACTGTATTGAATACCAAAAAAACCAACGTTCATATTGATTATTTGGGAAAAAGTTAATCTGGGCTTAGTCATTTTTTTTATTTTTAAACAGCTGCAAAAGTTATGGCATTTTCATCCCATTCCATGGATTGATTGATAGCGGACATCACTTCCTCTGGTTGATTTACAAAAGTCCACATTTCAGCATGGATAGGTCTTAAAAACTTTTCTTCAACACATCGTTCAAGCATCAATTTCAGTGGATCGTAGTAACCATTTGTATTTAAAATAATAATAGGCTTTGTAAATTGACCTAATCTCTTTAAAGTGATTGCCTCTAATAATTCCTCCAAAGTCCCCGTTCCTCCTGGAAGCGCTATTAATGCATCAATATTTTCAAGGAATTTTGCTTTTCGCTCGTGCATTGTTTTCGTAAACTCAAAATCCGTTACGCTTTTATGAGCCCATTCTACCTCATTCATAAATTGTGGCATAATTCCTTTTATTTGTCCTCCATGCGCTAAAACGGTATCCGCAAGTTTTCCCATTAATCCATGACCACCTCCTCCATAAATTACGTGAACTTTTGAATTTACCAAGATCTTTGCCAATCTTTCGGTTGCCTCAAAATAAATCTCATCGATTTTAGCACTCGATGCACAGTAAATACATATTCGCATTTTATTGAAGTTTTAGTGTGACAAAATAACTTTTTTGTAGTAGCGTTTAATCCATTTATCCAATTTATTTTTAGAATATTGGAATAAACTCTTTTGACCCTTTCAGGTTAATATAAATTACAACTTTAATAATGGTTAAATTACTATCCTTTTCTTTCTTCGTCTTGATGTTTTTTCAATTGGACGCGCAATCTTTAAAATTCGTAGTTAAAGATAAAAACAAAGAACCACTTATTGGCGCCACTGTACAGATCATTAGGGCAAACGATTCCTTAACCATGAACGATGTCACGGATATTAATGGAATAGCCCAGTTTCCGAAAATGAGTCCAGGTATTTATACCATATATGCTAATTATATCGGGTTTAAAGAAAATATTTCGAATATAAGGGTAGAAAAAAATGCATATAATCTGGATATTATTTTAGAAGAATCAGCCTTAGATCTCGGTGAAGTTACTATCGTAGCTAAACGTCCGCTAATTACTCAGGAAGATGATAAGATGATTATCGATCCTGAACCTTTAGCAGAAAGTAGTATGAGTACTTTAGAGGTCCTTGAAAAAACACCCGGCCTTTTTGTCGATCAGGACGGGAATATTTTTTTGAATAGTGCCAGTCCTGCTATTGTTTACATAAATGGGAGAGAACAGAAAATGAGCGCTCAGGATATTGCATCTATTTTGAGGAGCTTACCGCCAGCCAGTATCCTGAAAATTGAGGTATTGAGAACGCCTTCCGCAAAATTTGATGCCGCAAGTTCAGGGGGTATAGTAAATGTAGTGTTAAAAAAAGGAGTTAAAATTGGCCAGAATGGTTCCATAAATTCTTCTATGAATCAAGGTGTTTATGGAAATCAATCCATTGGCTTTAATCTTAATAATGGAGGTGAAAATCAGGCTTCTTACCTAAACTTAAATTATCTTAAAAGAGATGGTCTCGATGAACTGAATTCATCGAGGAATGGCGCTTTAGGCTCGATGATTAAACAAAATGCTAAAACCCGAACGCCAGGCTCTCAAGGATTTATTGGCTTTGGGCTTAATAGGGATATAAAAAAACAATGGAATTTTAGTGCCGATACAAGAATTAACTTAAATACCAGTGAGTCTGCTGCAGAAAATTTAACACGCATTCAATCCGTTGAAAATCAAATTCTTTCGGAAAATCTAAATTCAATAGATAACGAAAACCGTTTTACAGGCCTAAATCAAGACCTTGGTTTAAATTTTAAAAATGATAGCACAAAATTAGAATGGGATACAAAAATTAGCTTGACTTACAGTCATAACAATGCAGTTCAATTCTATAATTCTATGTTTTCATCTCCCATTGTCAAAATTATTGAGGGAAATGGTGATGCCATTCAAAAAAGAAAATTTCTTCTCGCTCAAAGTGATCTTACCCTCAATTTACCTTTGTCGATAAAAATGGAGTCAGGTTTTAAAGGTACTTTTCAAAATTTTGAAAGCCAGGCAGATTATTTTATTAATGTAAATAATGTAAGTAAAGTTGACCCAATAAGAACAAATGCTTTTAAATATACAGAAAATATTACGTCGGCTTATGTTCAATTTTCAAAATCTTTACCAGGAAACATTAGATTAAAATCAGGAGTAAGAGCAGAAAATACCTTTATGAACGGGGAACAGAAAATTCCTTATGATACAAGTTTTCTAATTCAACGATTGGATTTCTTTCCCTATTTATATGTTAGTAAACCTATTTTTAAAATAGCCAATTATGAATTAAATGCATTCTTAATTTATAGAAGAACGCTTAATAGACCCGATTACCAAAACTTGAACCCAGCTATAAGATATATAGATGAATATCTTTACGAAACGGGAAATCCTTCTTTGACACCTCAGTTTACAGACAATATAGAGGCAAATATTAGCTTTGATAATATGCCTATATTTGCAGTCGGCAGAAATTATATTTCTGATATTTTTTCGAATGTAGTGTATCAGGATAAAATCAATAGTAATATTTTGGTTCGTACTTTTGATAATGTTGGAAAAAACAGAGAAACCTATTTTAGACTCATTGCAGCTATTCCTCCTGGGGGAAAATACTTTTTTGTTTTAGGAACTCAGTATAATCTAAGTGAATATGATGGGGTTTATGAAAATAAGCCACTGACTTTCAGCAGAGGAAGCTGGCGCTTTTTTACTTTTCATCAGATAAAGTTATTTAAAGAAACAAAAATAAATATTAACGGCTTCATGCTACTTCGCGGTCTTCAGAATTTCTACGAATTAGAAACTTTTGGTCAGCTCAATATTAGTATCAATCAATCTTTTTTAAATAAAAAATTAGTTGTTTCTCTTAACGCAAATGATATTTTCAGAACCATGGTTACCCAATTTAGCCTCCAACAAGGAAATGTTTTTACTCAAGGGGATAGATACGGGGATAATCGCAGGATTGGTTTAAATGTAAGATATGCTTTTGGTATTCAGAAAAAAGAAACAAGACAGGGCATAATTCCAAATGATTTTGATTAGTTTTAATTTTTCTAACAAAAAACTAGGTATGACAAGAATCTTATCCTTGATTTTAATTGTTGTCAGTTCATTATCAAGCTGTCAGCATAAGTTAAGTTCTGCATCAAAGGTTTCAGTAAACGGAGTGGTTAAAAAAGAGGTTTTCAAAGAAATCATTGGTTTGGGTAAAGTACAGTTGGTGGATGTAAGAACACCTGAAGAATTCTTAGCCGGGCATATTGACAAAGCAAAAAACATTAATTTTAATGACCCTAGTTTCAAACAAATTATTGCTGCATCTTTAAATAAAAATAAACCAGTAGCTATTTATTGTAGGTCAGGGCGCAGAAGTGCCTCTGCCTTGATAATTTTGAAGGAAATGGGTTTTAAAGACATTTACGATTTGGAGGGAGGTTTCCTGAATTGGCAAGCCGTTCCCAAATAATTCCTAAAGTTTAAACATTCATCTTTCTTTTCTGTTAAAAACAAAAAGAAGAAATTGAAAAAGGTAGTTGTCATTGGTTCGGGTTTTTCAGGGTTAGCAGCAGCTTGTTTTTTAGCCAAAGCTGGCTTTGATGTCACAGTTTTAGAGAAAAATAGCTCTCCAGGTGGGAGGGCACGTAAGTTTGAAGAAAATGGATTCGTCTTTGATATGGGCCCCAGCTGGTATTGGATGCCAGATGTTTTTGATCGTTTTTTTGCGCAATTTGGAAAAAAAACGTCCGATTATTATGATTTAGTTCGACTTGATCCCTCCTACAGAGTGTTTTTTGGAAAAGATGATTTTGTTGATCTTCCCACAGATGAAAAAGCGCAAGAGGAATTATTCGAGTCGTACGAAAAGGGAAGTAAATATTCTCTCAGGAAGTTTCTGAAAGAGGCAAAGTATAAATATGACGTTGGAATAAGTGAATTCGTTTTCAAACCCAGTCATGGAATCATGGAGTTTGCAGAACTTCGCCTGCTTGTCAGTGCATTTAAACTGCAGATTTTTCAATCTATGGCCAAACATGTAAGAAAATTATTCAAGCATCCCAAATTATTGAAAATACTGGAGTTTCCCGTCTTATTTTTAGGGGCAACCCCTCAAAAAACACCTGCTCTATATAGTTTAATGAATTACGCTGATATGAGGTTGGGTACCTGGTATCCTAAAAAAGGCATGTTTGAAGTTATAAAAGCTATGGTATCTCTGGCTGAGGAGTTGGGTGTAAAGTTTAAATATGACCATGAGGTCACCAATATACAGGTAGTTCAGGGTGTAGCCCAAAAAGTAGCTACTAAAACAGAGATTTTCGATGCTGATATTGTAGTTGGTAGTGCCGATTATCAACATTTGGATCAACAAGTCCTTGAAAAAAAATATAGTAACTACACTGAAAAATATTGGGAATCCAGAGTTATGGCTCCTTCTTCTTTGTTATTTTATATCGGTGTGAATAAAAGAGTAAGTAACCTGTTACATCATAATCTATTTTTTGATGAGGACTTTAATCAACATGCTATCGATATTTATGATCACCCTGCCTGGCCTGAAAAACCACTTTTTTATGTCTCTGTCCCTTCTTTGACCGATGATACTCTGGCTCCGGAAGGGTACGAAAATTTATTTATTCTCATACCTTTGGCTCCAGGCTTAGATGATAGTGACGAAAAAAGAGCATTTTATTTTGATTTGGTTATGAATCGTTTGGAAAAATTAACCGGGCAGGATATAAATAAACATATTATCTTTAAGCGTTCTTATGCTCATCGGGATTTTATTACCGATTATCATGCTTTTAAAGGAAATGCTTATGGCTTAGCTAATACACTGTTACAGACAGCCTTTTTAAAGCCCAAACTTAGGAACAAGAATATTTCTAATTTCTTTTTTACAGGTCAGTTGACTACTCCTGGGCCAGGTGTGCCACCATCCTTGATTTCAGGTGAAGTTGTAGCAAAGGAAATTGCAAAATTGTTTTAATTTTAGTTCTCTAAATATTCATCCTATGTTGTCCCTTTACAATCAAACTTGCCTGGAATGCAGTAGCCTTATAACAAGACGATACAGTACTTCGTTTTCAATGGGTATAAGGGTTTTTGATAAAAAATACCGCTCACCTATCTACGCAATTTATGGATTTGTTCGTTTTGCCGATGAAATCGTGGATACTTTTCATGATTTTCCTAAGAAAGAACTGTTGGATAAATTTAGAAGGGACACCTTTGAGGCTATTGAGTCAGGTATAAGTTTGAATCCTGTTCTTCATTCTTTTCAAAATGTGGTTAATAAATACAATATTGAAAAGGAATTAATCGATGCCTTTTTGGATAGTATGGAAATGGATTTGAATTTGAATGCTTACGAAGACAATCTCTATCAAAAATATATATACGGATCTGCCGAAGTTGTTGGATTAATGTGTTTGCGTGTATTTGTGAATGGTGACGACAGTATGTATAAACATTTATACGCTTCAGCCCGAAGTTTAGGCTCGGCTTTTCAAAAAATTAATTTTTTAAGAGATATTAAAAGTGATTTTGATGAAAGGGGGAGAGTATATTTTCCTGGGGTGGATTTTCGTAGTTTTAGTCTTGGAGATAAATTACAGATAGAGTCTGATATAAAAAAGGATTTTGATGATGCCCTGTTAGGTATTACCCAATTACCTCAAGGAGTGCGTTTCGGAGTGTATTTAGCTTACAAATACTACACAAAACTTTTTCAAAAAATTAAATCTGCCTCCCCAGCTAAGGTTAAAGAAGAAAGAATAAGGGTAAAGGACAGTCGTAAAGTAGTACTTATATTCAGTTCTGCCTTCAGACTCCGATTCAACTTATTCTAAAATAACCTAATTCATGGGCTCTCTCTTTAAATGGTTTCAAAGTCTGAATGTTCCAAAAGGCGTCGGTGTAATTTTATTTTTTTATGCGTCAGGCATTATAGCTCATAGTTTACCCCAATTAAGAGTAATTGCATTTTCAATGACCGATTTATTTCTTTTTGGGATGAATACCTATTTATTAATAGATATATTAAATAACAATAAAGGTAAAACCCTTTTTTTATGGATTATTCCCGTCTATTTTTTCACCTTCTCTATGGAGGCAATAGGTGTAGCAACGGGAAAAATATTTGGTTCATACCATTATGGAAGTAATATGCATTTAAAGGTTTTGGGAGTGCCACTCGTTATAGCTTTCAATTGGTTGGTTTTAGCTTTGGCTATAAATAGCCTTTCCCTTAAGTTTTTTTCAAATAAGTGGTTACTTTCTATTTTTTCAGGTATTTTAATTGCTTGTTATGATTATTTTATTGAGCCTGTGGCTATAAACCTGGATTATTGGAAATGGGAATCCAATGTGGTGCCCATCCAGAATTATGTAGCTTGGTGTATCATTGGATTTTTTGTCTCGTATCCGCTTCATGCATTTAAATTAAAATTTCAGTCACCTTTATTGTTACCCTACCTGTTTATACAATGGATTTATTTCAATGTATTAGTGTTGTTGAATATAAAATTCTAAATTCAAATTATGGTTAAAGCAGATATTATCATAGCGGGCGGAGGTGCATCAGGTCTAAGCCTTGCCTGTCGTTTGGCAGAATCAATAGAATTAAAGGACAAAAACATAATAATCATAGATAAGGATTCAAAAAGCACTAATGATAGAACATGGTGCTTTTGGGAAAAGGATGAAAGTTACTTTGAAAGTATTATTTTCCACAAGTGGCAAAATCTTCGAATAGATGGTGAGGGAGAAGTACTTACCAGAAATATTAAGCCATATAGTTATAAGATGTTGCGCGCGCAAGATTTCTATCAGTTTGCGAAGGATAAGCTTGGGAATAATAAAAATATAAAATGGGTTCATGCTGACATCACAAAAATATACACAGAAAATAATGTCGCTCACGTTGTTACTAATGAGGGTGAATTTACGGCGGCATGGTGTTTTAGCAGTATTCCATATCAGAAAATAGATAAAATAAATAATCTGTATCTTGATCAGCACTTTAAAGGTTGGTTTATTAAAACCAAGAAACCAACTTTTAATGCGAAGGAGGCTCATTTCATGGATTTTAGAACGCCTCAAAAGGATGAAACAAGATTTTTATATGTTCTGCCTTATAATGAAAATGAAGCATTGGTTGAAATTGCCGTATTTTCTAGAATACATCTGTCGGAAAATCAATATCAGTCTATAATTGAGGTTTATTTAGAGAATCATTGGAATTTAAAAAGAGAGGACTATGTCATAAACCACGAAGAGACCGGAAATATACCTATGACAGATGCTTCCTTTAAAGAAGTAGAAGGTCGTACTATATATATAGGTATGGCAGGTGGCGATACACGGTCTTCCACAGGATACACATTTATAAATATTCAAAGAAGAGTTGAAAGAATAGTAAAAGCATTAGAAATAGGGGGAAATCCTGGGAATACATTGAGATTTAATCGTTTTCATTGGTATGACAAAGTTCTTTTAAGAGTGTTAGAAGAAAAGACATATCCGGGAGAACAATTATTTATGCGTTTATTCAAGAGAAATCCAATACATAGAATTCTGGCTTTCTTACAAGGAGAAAGTGGTATGTTAATGGAAATCAGGGTGATGCAAACCGCGCCCTTAAAAGAGTTTATCAATAGCGCCATGAGCGTACTTATGCACTCAAAAATAAACAGAAGAGATTGAAAAAAATATAATTTGGCATAACGCATAGATTCGAAAACTTAGCTACATAAACAAAGCTAAATCAACATAAAAATGTGTGATTTATGCTGTAAAAAAGAGGATAATTTTAAAGTTAAAACAGGGTTAAAAATTTATTTGTGCAGAGATGTATAAAATCAAAATAAGTTTTCTATATTTGCACTCCCAAAGCGAAAGAGTTAAGGGAATAAGAGGAAGAGAAGAGAGGAAAAAGAAAATAAAAAAAGGTTAAAATGGGTTTGGTTATTAGAAATTAAATTTTACCTTTGAAGCCCGGAGCGAAAGAGCTAATGGAAAGAGGCTGGT
>Ga0164294_10003908_pt1 | contig 13158 bp, 14 predicted proteins | sample GEODES005metaG_FD_111479 | JGI IMG/M metagenome (GOLD analysis project Ga0164294, IMG submission 111479) | Oligotrophic lake water microbial communities from Sparkling Lake, Wisconsin, USA - GEODES005 metaG | ecosystem: Environmental > Aquatic > Freshwater > Lake | place: USA: Sparkling Lake... | reverse complement strand
GGAGGCGCGAGGCATGTTGGAGAAGACAGCCGGTCGCCATCCTTCAATGTTGAACATCGCGTGAGTTTTCGACTTGCGACCATCAAGTCGGAAAGCTATAACTGCACAAGTCTTGGACAAATCCTTCATGGTTCGATCGCCGTAGTAGTGCTGCAGTATCTCCTGCTTGGCCTTATCGGAATACTTTGACCGGAAGGGATTGATGACTCTCCATGGGTTATGAGGGAAGATGTGCGGTGCGGCGAACGAATAGATATCTTCGCACTCCTTCGCAGAGTAGCCGCATGCCAGAAGCAAGGCCAATATACCCCCTGCTGAAGTGCCGCAGATGAAGTCGATGTTATCCAGAAACCTGGGATTATGATCGCAGATGCGAGAGATGATGGCAGTGGTGAGGGCGCCCCGCACCCCTCCTCCGTCCAGACACAAGATCCGAAATGGCCTCCGCAAGTCCACTTGCACATGCCTGCTATGCGCTGCTTTAGGGTTCAGTCTATTTGCCACCACACCATCGAATACCCTCCTCGTGGGTATGGTGTCGTAGTTCGTCCTGTAGAGTGAGGACAACACAGTGCCGCGGTGAATGCACGGGTGGTGATGGATGGATGTACAGCGGGGGGCACCTCCAGTTGGATGACACTGGACGACTGTATCCGAGCAACTTGCTGAGGTGAGGAGCGGCTGCTTTAGCGATGTCGTGGAGCAATCTTGTGTTCGACATCTGAAAAAGAAGCAAAAGTTGTGTTGCACTAAGTTAAGGAGGTCGTAACTTAACTCACTGCTACTAAGCTTACGTACGCACACACTTAGTAATGACGAGATGCTATATCGACATCCCGTCACCCCGAGATGAACTTCTGCAGCGAATGGAGCGGATGATCCAGAAGTCTCCGAAGTGATGGACACCATCAGCTCTATCACATGGCATCCTTGTGTTTATTCGACCTTCGCAATGACGGCATGACGTATAGCGAGCCCTTCAAGTACCCGCAGATGCGAGGTCAATCTCTCTCAAGATAGCTGCCATCTTTGTCGAGTAGTGCACGTGCTAATACCGTAGTAAGGGTAGGGAGGAAGGTGATGGAACATAACTAGAGAGGCCGGCACGGTGAGTTACTGTACAGTACCTGCTGCACGATGTGGCTCAGGTCGATATTCTCCACTCCGAGGATATCAACTGGTTGGATGCCGGCGATACTGAGTCTCAGCTGCTCGTACCTACAATATAAATGCATCGTCATATGTGTTAGTTGATTGTTGTGATGCTATCTCCTCGATCACTCCTCTCGCTCACCGGTACACCAGCGACAGGAGGGTATCCTTGGTGCTGTATCCGTTGATGAGGCGTCCACTCACCAAGCGACGAATCTTATTCCAGTAGCGACTCTAAAAAATGTGATCAAAGCATGAGCTCTATCACTCCAGACAGCAGGGATGGCACACCACCTTGGCATTGACCGGACAACCTAGCAGCACCACATCTTGAATCAGACCCCCTTTGGCATTCATAGCATCTATGAGGGTAGGGCCAGAGGAAGTACTCTTTCTGCGAAGGAAGCCGAAGTAGCTAGGCTTGGGTTTGGAGTCGTCGAGTGCAGCGGGGTGAGGGACAAAGCCGGGTCGATCGCTGGGAGTGACTGACCCTCTCGGCTCCGGATCATCACTCACCCAGTCTGGGTCACCCGACTGCAAGTCGTCATCATCGTCCTCATCAACAGCTGCCTCTCTGAGCTCTTCACAGGAAGTACTCGGTGACATATCAGTCATGCACAACTGCCGATACATTTCTTTCAGACAGTAAAATATCACTTTAGCGCCCATCGAGTAGCCGATGAGAGTGACTGGCCGCATCCCCGGGGGGCGACTCAAGAGAGCCTATCGCACAAAGGGGGTAGAGTTAATGCGGGGGAGGGGGTGTAGGAATGGAGCTGACCGATAGACATACCGTCGCCATCTCTTTGCCGGCGGCCGCAGCCCTCTCGGACGCAATGACCCACATGCTGTCAATGGTGTTCACCACGCTCAGCAGATACAGCGGCAACGCGGCAGTAAGGGCTACTAAATTCATGATTGTGGTCTCCACAGCTTTCCGTGCAGCTGTAGTCGATATGGATCTCGCCAAGTTATGTATGGTTCCGCCCATCTGCTTGAGTAGGCGAGTCTCCCAGTGGAGTATGGTCAGCTCGTACATGGGACTGATGTCGAGCTCGCTCCAGGTCCAGCAGATCTGAGAGAGACCCAGATCGACTCCCATCTCACTCAGTGCAGCATTGCCATCGCTCTTTTGCAGTTGTGGACCATCTACATCCTCCTTTACTGTGACTGTATCGCTTATCGGGGACTCATTTCCACCGCTAATCAGTGGTATCTTGTTACCCCGCGATCCAGCTGTATCGATGTATCCCTCGCTGCGGACCACGGCTCCGAGGTCTCTGGTCAACACCAACCGATCATCTCCGTCGCCATCCACTCCATGAGTGCCTCTTCTCCGATCACTTCCACCCGGAGGAGTCCCTGTGGGTTGTTGCAGATAATGCTGGATAGCTTCCGTGATGAACCCCGAGTGCAGCTGTTGCTCTGCAGCATCCTCAAATGGGGAGGCATGGTCATGTTGCACAAAGCTGTCTCGACTCAAAGGATCCTTTCCATACAGAGAGTTAAGCTACAGCCATAGCGTACGAACAATCAGACAGACAGACAGACAGACAGACAGACAGACAGACAGACAGACAGACAGACAGACAGACAGACAGACAGACAGACATCACAACTTGATATCAGTTGCATCAACGGGATACACAAGGCGGCACTTAGTATTCACTTGACGAACTCACATGATCGAACAATTGCTGTGGATCGTCTTCGAAGCACAGCACTTCATTGTCTACCTTCTCCAGCCTGTCGCGCGCATGGATGGAGTAGTACCTGGTGAGGCGCTCTTTGAGGCTGAGCTCGTCCGGAAGGACCCCGAAGGACCGCTTGTCATCCTCGTCGTTCTCCATAAAGCCAGCTACCATCAGCACCATCGCCAGCTTACCTGTGTAGCAACCATACATATTCAGTTATTCAGCAATGGACAACACGCCCACTATATTCCCTCTACCTGTGTCGCCGTAGGTGCGGAACTCGAACTCCGTCAGCCCCAAGGTGCGTCTAGTCATCTTGTAGCCCGCCAGTCCGGCCCCTGCACCCCCAAAGAGTACCATCATCACACTACTCCCAGTAATAGTTGCAGCCGCTGCGGTACTGGAGCCCATCAAGAGTAGTGCGCCCGCGATAGCAGGAGCTGCCAACCCCCCAGTGACAGCCAACACTGCCCCTGCTCCGAGGGCCACCGCACCGATCTTCGCATATCGATACTTACTGGAGCCCTTGGTCTTAGAATGCTGCAATACGGATTCCTTCTCCAACAAGAAATGGCACAAGCTGCTTTCGATCCAGACGTATCGGGCGGGGCTCAATGCAAACAGTCCGTACAAATTCCTCAGAAGCACTCTGCCCCTCCCATCGTATTTGTTCAGGAGGACCACACACACTAGAATCTGCACGTACAACTTGGCGCATCTTATCTCCCTCGCATCTGGACTATCGTGACTGAATAGATGTTGGCAGTACGGGGATGACAACGACCTCCTCTCTTCCGTAGACAGCGGGCGATACTTATCAACGCTGTAAATGAAGTCGAACGACGCTGCTAGCTTACGGGTGGAGATGTCCAAGTGCGAGCACATGTTCTCGATCAAAGCCATATTCCAGCTGTCAGAGTACCTGCTTGACATCAGCTCTGTCCGCCCGTCGATGGAGTTCACTTCCACACCGGAGGAGCTCACTTCCTCACTGGAGACTGGGAGCACCTCCACAGGCAGACTCAGCGCAACCACCATCGCGATGGATGCTCGCTCGCCCTGAGAGTATTCTCCGAACATGTTAATGATAATGATGCCTAACGTTATGATTAATAAAATTAACTTACGTGCAATGTCTCGTAAGTTTACTATGCTTCTATTATATTCTAAAATTATAGCATCATCTAGCAGTTGTCCGTGTTCGTATAAACGTACATCTTGAGCCCCAGCGACTGGAAGTCGGACTCCGTGGCAGCGATGTTTGTCTTTCCCCGATACCACGAGGACGCTTCCCCGGGGTCCCCGTCTAACTCCTGCACCCAACCTTGTGCAGTGAAGGTAATATTCTGTCAAACTATAAACAACAGACAGCGATAGATTGCAGTGCACACTTACTCACCGAATCTCTTGTCGAAAGCCGTGCAGAAAGTCTGCTTGTCCAACGCTGACAAACATACCAGAATGTTCCCCAGGCGGACCGCATTCTGAAGGTGGTCGATACACCTCAACATGCCGTCCATGCCTACCAGACAAGGCAGGGGTGCATGTCAGACAGAATATAAGACTGTAAATAAATTGCATACCTACGGAGGGATTCAGCAGCAGCGAGTCAAGGCCGTAGTAGTCCACGACGGCATCGAAGTGGCTTTGCTTGCATACCTCAGGCATGTTGGTGAGATCGGCGCAGACGAACCGCAGCTGGCCGTTGCTCATCAGAGCTGCTAACTGCTTATCAGATGCGGCGATAGACTCACACTCCCTTATCCTTTCCTTGTTGTCATCCACCACGAGCATAAAACCTGTCTTCTTGGTGCCGTAGCCTGCCGATGCTAGCTGTAGGCAAAGATCCGTCTTGGTACCGACGAAAAGTATCTGATCGGATGGCTGGACATGCTCTGATAAGAACGGGATGATGGAATTAAATGGAGCTCGAGCTATGGAATCTCCGGGTAGCAGCTCACTGCTGGCGAGGTGTTGTGTCGTGTAGCGATGAGGAGAATGAGGATGAGGATGAGGGTAGAACAGGAATCTCTCCGCTCTTGTGAAGGGAATCTTATGAGAGTAGACTTTATGTATGCATAATGATGAGACTACAGACAACAAGCTGACAATGCCTACAACAGCGGCACTCAATCGTATGAGCATCATGTCATGTGTAAAACGTACGTACTTTAACTTTTGTACAAGTACTGCAAATTGACGTAACTTAACGCAGCCATTATTAACATGTCGGTGGTGTCTCCTGTCACTGTGACCAATGAGCGCGAGATCCAACCCATGCAGCTATCGCTAGAGCAGCTGTCAAACCTCAAAATGCAGCACGAGAATGAGATCAAGGAGCTGAGCAACCAGTTGGAGATCCTGTACAACGCGAAGAATAAGTACATGAGCGCGAAGGTGATCTTGGGAGACGTGTCCTCCTACCCCAGCGGGAACGAACTCATGATCCCCCTGAACTCGAGCTTATATGTCCCTGGAAAGATAATGGATCCATCGAAAGTGAGTCAATTGATACATCGACTGACATGGTCCCATCGCTAGCTAACTTTAACATGAACTGTTGTTGTGTGACTGGAGGTGTTGGTGGAGCTGGGGACGGGGTACTACTGCAATAAAGAGATCCCTGATGCGGTTCAGCTGATCGACAGGAAGATACAGCTTGTCAACTCCTCCATTGAAAGCGTAGAGAATGTAAGAGTGACTAATGTACTCATCTTCGCGTCACAGGGACACCGATCTATCTGTCTGCTGCAATCCATTCTCTAGGTGACCACTAACAAGAAGAAAACCCTTGAGCAGCTGTTCCAGATCATGCAATACAAGATGAGCCAGTTGGCGGACAAGTCGTAGGGAAAGAGCCTGTCTCCCTTGACGAGACATAGTATGCCTGTCTCCCACTAATAAGTCGCATATTCGACTCATCTTCATCAGAATAGAGCAGAGTGGGTGTCCTTTGCATGGATGATGATCTATCAATCCGCACAGTCGGCATGTAGGAGATGAGTAATTTGTTTTAACTCATTTTGCTCTAAAAACGAACCGCTCTGAGCTACACCAACCACTCTCTTCATTTTCTCCGGTAGTCCGTAGGCAGCAGCTCCTCCGAGTCCAGCAATGCAGCCATGGGGTCCTCCTCCTTGCCCCGTTTCAGACGATACGCCTCCATGTCCTCCAGCGTCACGTCCACAGCTTGCATAGAGTTGTATGTCCTTTTCCGGTCGTCCAAAGAGGCTGCTCCAGACGTAGACGACTTCGACAGCGCGTCTTTCACTTTCTGTGGGTCCAACTGACTCATCACCGATGCGTCCGCTTCTCCGAATATGTCAACTCGCTTGGTGAGAACTTGAGCTTTGCTACTGCTACCCTTGCTGCCAGTGCTATCCATCTTAGAAGCAGCAGCAAGCTTCGATCTGCTGAAGGCATCCATGGCTTCATTGCTGACAGCATCGTTCGCTAGCTTGCCTTTATCACCAGTACAGTAGGAGTTCTTCAGAGACGAGTGGCAGCACTTGTATCCCCACGTGGCCCTCGCCCGATTGTAGTAGCTGCCGAAGACACTGGAGTGATTGTTGATGAACACATCTTCCTCATACTTCGTCTTCACAGATACTTTGGGTGCTCCTTTGATCACACGACCATGCCTGTCGTACTCGACGTACGCCTCGGTCTGTCCCAGTCTCAGTCGAGGGTCCATGGTGGGGATCGGAGCACCGTCGGTATACTTCGAGAGGATAGCAGACTTCTTAGAGCTCTCGAACAGCTTTTTCTTTTCGACGAACTGCCTTTGTACAAGCTCTGCCTGGCTGGGGTTGCTGAGCACGTCAATGTTCTCCCCTCGAGCCTGCATCTCCCAACACAGCAGTTGGTTCTGAGCTAGTTTAACTGCATCGCCCGAGTATCGGATGAAGTTATCTCCAGCGAAGACTAAGTCATTCGGGTTCTCGTTGGGCGTGGGGTTGGATCTCATAGCTCTGGACTTGGGATCGTAGAAAGCGCTGTCCAGAGCGAGATTGCGGAGGTACTTAGGTGTGTCCTCACGTATTCTCAAGTTACGCACAGTCGTACGCATGCCAGCACCACCCAGCCCTCCCTGCGGAGCATGCGTGCCTTGGAAGTCGGCCACCTCGTCATCCTTGGCCATGAAGTCCTTGCTGCTGTCCACCTCGTCCCCGCCGCCCCGGTCCTCGTCCGAGTCGTAGTCCGAGTTATTGTCCGAATCGTCGTCCGAGTCGTTATCAGAGTCATCATCGCTGGAGACCTTATCAGTTGAGTCATTGCTGCTAAGAGCCTTCTCACGATCACCCTTCTGCTCTCTGGACAGCATTTTCTGCTCCTTCTTCTGGTCCTTCTCAGCGAGTTTGGACTTCCTCTTTTCCTCGTTCATTTGCTTCTTCACTTCCTGTTTCAACTTCATTTGCTTTATCCGCTCCTGCTCCAGCTTCTCATACTTATGCACAACATCATCGTATTCAGCATTATTATATCCCTTCCATTGATCTCGCTTGGCGTCATAGGACACTTTCCCGTACGCTTCCAGGTTCATAGCCACCTCGTCCGGCGCGATATCCAGCCCCGACTTCCAAGCGGCCTTCCGAGAGGAACGCGGTCGCTCTACACAATCCCTGTCCGTGTGAGTCATAGCTCCGCAATTTTTGCAAGCTCCTGGGAAAATTACCATATATTCGTTGAATTGCTATCTGACTTTACAAGTTGAAGCATTCAATAGCAAGCTCACCTTTTCTGTAGGAGGTGCGATTACTTTCTATGACAGCTTGCTTCTGCTGTAAGATCTTCGACTGTATCAACTGGTCGGCCTCGGTCAAACTGAGGAAGTGGTTGACCTTCTGCACAGCATGATGCTTCAGAGTGGGGCCTGTATTTCCCAGGTACCACGGGACCTTTGTGATGAAGTCCGGATTGTGAGGATTGATCATTTTTCCGTCTTCATCGAGCTTGGGTTCTTTCTCAGCCATCTTCGCTTACACCGCTAATGATTAGACACTATGATCTGGGTGTGTAAGTGTGTGTACAGTTTGTACAGTACATGTACTGTACAGTAGTAAGTTCAGTTACTTGGTCGGGATCACTTCCTGAGCTTCCCATAAGTTTCAAATGTATTAACGCATCAACAGAGTGCATCACAGATCAAATATGCCAGTTAATCAGGTACGTCACAATTCGAATATTCGGTCGTTTGAGACAATGATGAGCAAACTTAACTTAAGTTACGTACGTAAGAGCTACTGATGTCAGAGCCCAATGATCGACCATAGCAGCTGCACCATCCGCCAAGCTGCCGCGCTGCTATGCATCTGCACGCTGGCATGGGACTACTTCCGAGACCCGAATGAAGTGTTCGGCAGCTTCGCTATCTGGGCATTGGTGATACACTTCATGTACTTCCAACTGCCCATTAGATCACATGCTCTAGCCTACTTTCACCCAACATCTCTTATTGGATCGTGCCTGATCCCTGTAATGTACAGCTACTTGCTGCTTCACAAACCTTCTTTGGAGATCTTTCACATGGAGCAGTGGGATACCGATCAACTGACTGTGTTCACTAGAGCGTTTCTCATTCATTTGGCCCCACTGTTATTTCACGTACTCGATATAGCTTCTAATCAAGTGAACCTTATACAATCATACCAGAACAAGCCGAAGAAGTTCATCTACATCTGGTCAGTGGTCTCTTTTCCGCTGGTGGGATTGGTGTTCGAGCTATTGTATCCTGAGACGGAGGAGACGAGCAAGTTGCTGGGTGTATCAAGAGAGGTGTTTCTGATGAGGAACAAGGTCATCAGCCTGTTCGTGTTAATGCTGACCTTCCTCGTCTTGTATTTGCTTATCCTGCGCAGAGCGTACATCAGGAGGACAACATCCAGCAAAGAAATGTGAGGCATATCCGTAAGCAGACTCAGATCGTACTCGCAGTCATATATTGCGGTATTCTCCACCAATAGCTCGCGTTGAGCTCATGTAGGCGTAGATTTTAGTTTACAGCAGCTATCAATAGCTCCTACATTGTCAGGCTACTAGAGCGTAGTGCAAGATATTTTCTTTTAGTGTGAATAAACATCGTTAAGTAAACCGGCTATTGAGCGTATCGACGCGATTAAAAATTAAAGTTGAAGAAATTGATATCATCACGACTGTACTGCGGCGGCCTTGGACTTATCGACTCGTATCAACCTTATGTTGATCAGCAATGTCTTGTCGATGAGGTTCTGATTATCCAGTACGAAGTTCAAAGCTCGTAGTCCGGAGAATGTGGTTGGCCTGTGAACAATTTCATTGGTCGGTCAGGAAGAGCTACAGGATGCATCACATTACACGCCTAACTTACTTGGGACCCACAAGTTCGTGCTCAGTGTCACCACCCGCAGGATAGCCCAACTCAGCTGGCACTATGACTTGGGTTAATCCCCCTAAGCATTGTAGTCTCAGCACATCATCTCTAGGAAATTTCTTCGTAGTTCAAAGTCAGTAACTGACCTTCCTTCATGTACTGTACGCATTCGTCCAGTGCCGCAACAGCTGAGCCTATTGAGAGCAAAGCATGTCGAGTATTTACGATCAATAGCTTAAAGACCGCGGTAGCTGTAGACCGCACCTGACCCCACGACCCAACGGAAGTAGTCCTTCTCCGAGCTTTCGAATGCCCCGCCTTTGACCTTGTTGCGGGTCTGGAATGGCCGGCCGTAGTACCCTTCAGGAACGACAGGGATGGATGTTATGAGTACATATCAACTATCGGTCATCAGTGCACCGCACCTATGGTGTATCCTTCCCAGTCTATGACCACTCTGTCTCCTCGGACGGGGGTCAGACCACTACCTTCTTGCACAGCCTTATACTGCAAACCAGACGACTTTTGCACGAAGTCCGGGTAGATGGTACGTGGCTTCCCTGTGTGTAAGTAAGTAGTGAACATGGTATGTTAACATTAGTCAACCAAACTACTGTGCTTACATTATGTGACATCACCATCGTCATTATGAACCGCATGACATTGAATATGATCGCACTTATTATCAGAACAAATAAATTGAACTTCAGATCGCTCCGCTACCATAGTCGAGCCCCTGCAGAGCTGGTTGGTACTCCAGTTTCCCCTTGTATTCGGCAGCAGCGGCCTTGGCGACGTGCAGAGCGGAGGCGGCGACGGGTAGCAGCAGCCGGCACGAGGAAGACAGTAAAGACTGCTTGGTGGATCTTGGCGACACAGAGGATGCACCGTTGGCCGCCTGCACGAGGACTATTAGTACGAACAACAGCAACTCCATCATGAGAAACGTAAGTGAAGGTAAAGTTACGAGACCGTTACCAGCAGAAATGATGGGAGTTCAATCTTGGTTGTATTTTTTAATCGTGGTAGCTCATGTACTCGATGGACTACGATGTAAGCTCGCTCGCTCACACATGACTGGGGTGATAGGATCTTCTAGAAGTCGCCACCGCTTGAGTGTAACAGAGAGTTCCGTCGATGCCGTGATTCTGAAGAAGATCGATCGATGGGCCTGCGTGAAGAACTGCGGGGCCTGTTGCAAGCTGGGGCCCTTGGACTCCCGCCCCGATCTGGAATCATACTTGACGCCCTCTGAGCTATCCAAGTACAAATCTATGATTGGACCGGACGATTGGTGTGTGAACTTTGACAAGGCCACTCGGTAGGTGTCGTCTGCTTCGTTCCATGCCCCCCCGATCAGTGCAACTCGTAATTACGGATGGTACTCTTCTCTGCAGCATGTGTACGGTGTACGACGATCGGCCAGACTTTTGCCGTGTTGAGCCACAGAAGTTCAAAGCGATGTACGGCATCGAGGAGGATGAGCTGAATGTACGTGTACTGTATGACTCGACCATGAATTGTATCGGCTGACTGACATACTTTGGTGTAGGACTTCTGTGCGTTCTGCTGTCGAGAGCAGATCAGCGATGTGTATGGAGAGGAGTCGACTGAGATGGAGACCTTCGAAGACGTCATCGAGTCGCTGATGGAGGCTTGATATGTCTGAGACTGCATGTACAGTAGCACTTTTGCCGGAGGCTCAGTTCAGCTAGTGCGGCTGCATGTGGTTTGATGAGGATCTATAACTACATGGGTCTATGCGTACAGCATTAAATACCTGAGCGATGTGTGTACAGTAAATGCAGCATGGGAGTACACGGGCGAGAGAGTATGAGTGTAGCATAGGGTGTATGATGATGTAGCATAGGGTGCAGCGTGTTGGTATGTGACTGATAGTCATGTGAAGGGCCATTCTGTTTCTTAATCAACAACAAAAATTGTTGTATCATCAGCACCACCAAGTATAATGTATAGACAAACTCAACATATAAACAGGGTGGGGACTATATGAACTATACTACACCGGCCGCTATAATAATGCACGTTTTACAAAAAGATGAGTGGTGGACCTTAGAGGTGCATGACATACAGTGGTAAGTTACGAGCTGTCGTTGTCGTTGCTGTTGTTACTATTAGTGCTGCTGATGTTACTCGCGTTGGTATGAGCATGTAGGGCATGATGTTGCTGTTGCATAAGGAGCTGCTGGTGCTGCATGCTATGCATCAGCGGGTTCATCGCCAAACCGTACTGCTGCTGCAGCTGCTGCTGCATGAGCATCTGCGCGTGGGCGGTGGGTAGCGAGATGGAGAACATGGGCATCTGATGGGGGCCGGGTATAACAGGCATGAGGCCCTGCATCTGCAGGGCTGCCTGGGAGGGTAGAGCGTTCACCATGTGGAGCTGCTGCAGCTGTTGCATCTGCTGCAGTTGATGCTGCTGGTGGTGCTGGTGCATCTGATGCTGCTGGTGCATCTGCATCTGCTGCAACTGGTGCTGCTGCAACTGCTGTTGATGATGCTGCTGCAATTGCATTTGGAGCTGATTCTGTTGGTGCTGGTACAGATTAGACATTTGTTGTGGCTGCGGCGAAGCCATAGTGAGGTTGGGCATGAGCGGGGCGGCCATACTGATCGTCGGGGAGGAGAATTCGTTGACCTTGGGCACTTTCCGCCGATGACCCATTTGCTCCACCACTTCTTGCGGCACACGCGGGCACTTAGTAATCTTAGTGCCCCCTTCCGGATGGCCAGTGAGGTGCACGCGGATCTTCTGCGGCCCACCCACGAATTTGAAGCGACAATAAATGCATTTGTATCTAGTGTTAGAGCTCTTGGACAAAGCGGAGGAGCTTCTGGCGAGGATTATGCAGTGATTCTCCTCTGTGTTCCTGGGAGGGAGGCTCTGCGCCGCGGCGTCCTCGTCGTCATCATCTTCATCCTCGAAGTTGCCATTCTCTGTCAGACCGTCCCGGGGTGACCTCATACGATTCTCCATCATCCTCCGTACGTCTTCCGGGCAGTTCTCGCATCTCGACAGACGGGTGCCGTTCTCGCGCTTGCCAGTGAGGTGCACGCGGATCTTCTGTGGTCCTCCCACAAATGTGAACGAGCAGTACAGACATTTGTACTTGGTATTGGAGCTCTTAGAGGCGACGGACGAGCTGCGGTGGAGTATGATGGTGTGGTCCTCTTCGATGCTCCTAGCAGACGCTGTTGCTGAAGCAGGATCAGGAGACCCGAAGAATAGTCCATCTCCAGCTGTGTTATCATCATCATCAGGCAGTGCTTGTGTATCTTGATCTAATACTATACTTCCCGCTACATTCTGCGGTATGCTTGTAGTTTGAAAGTAATCATCATGGAGCTGAGTACTCGATTCTGCAGAATCTTCTGTCTGTTCGTCAATGAGGAAGGTATCCTTGGTAACATCTGCAGCTCTTCTGTCTGTATACCTTGGCATAGGGTGTATTGTAGTAGGGCTGATGGGGCTACGTGGACTTCCGTTGACGACTGGGAGTGGTCCATTCTCGCTAGAGAGTGCCCTGGTCTTCGAGATTACGCCATCGGGTCTACCGCCACTCGAGTCACTGTCCACCGGAATGGCAGCTTCACCTTCCATACCATTGGGAGAGGTGACATCCCTGATGCATTCATCAGCGGTAATTGTGTTCGACATCCTTAACGATGCAGCGGATAACTTACTGTAGTGAAGTTTTTTGCTCCGGGGCTGGTAAGTTTAAGTTTACGTTCAATTAAGTTAAGTTTCCGTAAGTTAACTCGAACCACTCATAAAGTTAACTTACGTTCAGTATCTCACTTGCACAGTTAAACTTAACATAACTCACTCAGTCATGCACATTGCAGTGAACTCGTGCACGTAGCTGCAGTCGTATAGTTCTGTAGCCTTCGTTGCCTTCCCCCGATGAGCCTGGTCGTCATCGCTGTTTTCATGCACTGTCT
>Ga0164294_10003907_pt1 | contig 13159 bp, 9 predicted proteins | sample GEODES005metaG_FD_111479 | JGI IMG/M metagenome (GOLD analysis project Ga0164294, IMG submission 111479) | Oligotrophic lake water microbial communities from Sparkling Lake, Wisconsin, USA - GEODES005 metaG | ecosystem: Environmental > Aquatic > Freshwater > Lake | place: USA: Sparkling Lake... | reverse complement strand
GGCCTTGTCGCTGTCGGACAGGTTCTTGAACTTCGCTGCCCAGCTTTTCAGATCTGTTGCCATAAGGGCTCCTTCATGATGAAAATTAATGAGATATGCATTGCTTGAATACGCGGTAAAAAAGGCTCACCCGGGGGCTTGCTGCCGGATCAGATCCATCTGCTCCGGGCCAGGCGGGCTGGCCATGCGCATGGGATAGGCCAGCAGCCACAGCACCATGACACCCAGCGCCCACCAGATCATTTGCCACAGCCACAGCGAGGGGATACCCCCCACCCAGGCCGCGATGCCGCCATTGGGTGCGCCCAACAAGTCATTGCCCAAAATCGCACCGGGACCTACCGCGAAGAAAAACCACACCAGCGTCAAGGACCAGGCCACCGGACGCAAAAAGCGCTGCCGCAGCGGCATGGCCACCGTTGCGGCGAAAAAGCGGTGGAAGGCCTGCCGGTGCGCGCGGTCGTTCTTGTCATTGGAAATCCAGGAGACCACCACGCAAAACACGATGTTGACCACAATACCCCAACCCGCCGAGTGGATAGTCCAGGGCCAACGGCCCCAGGGCAAGTCAAAACCCAGGAACTGGCAGATGGTCGCGCCCAGAGGCTCGGTAATCAGCACCACAAAAGACCCCGCCACCAGGCCCACGCCCGCCCCTTCGCGGGTGATCCACGGAATCCAGCAGACGCCGGCCAGCGCGGGCCACAACTGGACCGACAAGCCCAGCGCCAAGGCACCGAGTTGCACCTGCGCATTCGGCGCAAACGTGGCCAGCAACAACGCACATCCGAGCAAGGCCGCAATCGCGCAACGGGCATAGAATTTTTGCCGGGCCGCATCGGCCATGGGCGTCATGTAGCGCAGCATCACATCGCGCACGATGATGGTGCCGGTCGTAGTCACCAGCAAGGCCACCATGGCGTGGATGGCCGCCAGCGCGCACACCGTTAACAGCGCCGTGAACCAGGGTGACTGCGCGGCCAGCGTCAGCAGGTACTGCGCATACAACTGGCCCTCCTGGCCCGGCGCCAATTCAGGCAGCACCCGTGACAAAGATAAACCAGCCGCATTCAGGACCGCAGTCGCACCCAAAAAGTCTGCGCCCAGACCCGCGAGAACCGCAAAAAACACCAGCAGGACACCCATGCCCGCGCCACTCACCCAGACCTGTTGCGGGCCGAAACCGCGGGCGTCGCGGCAACTGAAAGCCAGCATGGAAAAAGCCGGCGAAGCCTGGATGCCCATGAACGCGAAGCAGGTGGACAGCACCATCGCGGCGGTCCAGATGCCGCCCACCGGCGCTTCTTTGCCCAGGCCTGCGGTGAACTGCATGACTCCGGGAGAAGCCAAATAGGCGTTGTAATTTTGTGCGCTGCTGCCCCAGGGTCCGACCGGTCCCTCTCCCAGCTTGGCCAGGGCTTGCATCAGCGCCTCAAAGCCTTGGTCTGCGCCCAGGTGCCACAGCGCCACGAGCCCCAGCGCCAACAATCCGCTGCACAGCAGCAAGCCCTGCAAGCTGCCCACATACGCCGCCGCACGCAGGCCACCAATACAGAGATAGAGCATCAGCACCAAGGTCAACACCCACATGGCCAAATGGGCCGGTATGGCACCGCCACTCACCCACTGCACCAGGCTGCCGCCCGCCGCCAGTTGCAGACCCGCATAGGGAAGCGCACCAAATAGCGCAATGGCTATCACCATGATCCGCAGCGCGTCGCCACCGTAGTAATCGCTCAGCATCTCACCCGGCGTGACATAGCCGTGGCGCTTGCCCAGCAGCCACTGCCGCTTGAAAAACAGCACGCCGGTCATCGGCACGGTCACGGCCAACAATGCCAGTTGGCCGAACTGCAAGCCATCGCGCATCACCAGCGACGGGAAGCCCAGCAGCGACCAGGCACCAAAGGTCGCTCCGGTGGCAAAGAGCCCGAAAACCCATGCCGGCAGCCGACGGCTGGCCAGCAAAAAGTCGGCAGGTCCGGCCTGCACACGCGCGCTGCTGACACCCCACAGCACGCAGTAGGCGCAGTACAGGGCCAGCAGGGCAAGCAACCAGATCAGGACTTGGCTCATCTCATTTCCCAGCCTTGCGGTACCACAGGCTATGGACTATGTTCCAGGTCCCACGGGTTCCGTAGCGGATGATCAGGTACAGCGCCAGAACCAGGGCCATGACCGAAAAGCCGGTAATGCCCAGGCCGAGGTTGACGCGGTTGTATTGAGGGGTCAACAAGGCGGTGACCACGAAGACCAAGGCAAACAAACCAAACAAAATGAGGCCCAGCGCCACCTCACCGGCATTGAAGCCCGAGTCGAAAAAGTGGTTGATCAGCACATGCCCCACAAATCCCCCAATCAACAAGGCATAGCCGAGCAAACCGCAGGTCCAGTCCGAGGCGTTGAATCCACTGAGCAAAAACGCCATGCCGAAGCTACCCGCCAGCCCCCAATGCGTCATCACCGCCAGTCTGCGCTCCAGGCTGGCGATGCGGTGCTTGCGGTCGTTGGGGTTCATCGGCACGGGCTTTGGCAATCAATAGCTGAGAAGGGACAAAGCCCCATCAGACCGCGCCATGGACCGCGTCAGCGCCATCGGTCTTGTCGTCCGTCACCGGAAGCGCCACCACATTACCCAGCTGACCCAAGCTGGTAATTGAGGCCGGCGACATGCCGATCTCGCCCAGCAAGGTGTCCACAAACGGTGCCTGGGCGCGGAAACGCAGGGCGGAATTGACCACGTTGTCGGCCAGGCTGCCATTGCGGTTCGGACCGGTGCCGTCGCCGCTGCCACCGGAGCCACCACCGCCGCCCGCACTGGCACCACTCAAACCCGGCAGGCCGTCGACTTGCAAGATCTTGATCGAGTCGATGTTCTCCATGGGCTTGACGCTCTCACGGATGATGCTGGGCAGGTTTTCGATGAGTTTGGTGTGCAAGCCGCTGCGCCGTGACGCGTCAGAACGCATGTTTTCGGCTTCGTTGAGCTTGCGCTTGCCATCGGCTTCGACGTCGTAGCGGTACGCCGCAGCCTCGGCGGTGACGCGTTCAGCGCTGGCATGGTCGACCGCGGCGATGCGCTCGGACTCCGCCTCTTTGGTGCGCTTGATCGCTTCGCGCTCGGCCTGCTGGTTGGCCTGGATCAGGTCGATCGCCTTGCGCCGCTCGGCAACCTCGGTCTCGCGCACGGTGGTCACGTGTTCCTGCGCTGCAATCATGAGCGCGCGGGCACCTTCGGCCTGGGCCTGCGCCTCGGACTCGGACTTGGACATTTCGGCCACCGCAATCACCCGGTTCTGCTCCTCAATTTCCAAAGCCCGGCGGCGCTGGATGTCGAGCTGCGCGGTCTCCTGCTCACGCAGGATGCGCTCGGTCTCCACCGCGCGGACCTGGTTGATGCGGGATTTTTCAATCTGCTCGGTGGCGCGGATTTGCACCTCTTCGGTGTCGCGCTCCCGCTCGGTGCGCTCGCGGGCGATTTCGGCTTTTTGCTGGGCACGCCGGGTGGCCACTTCGCTCTCCTGCTCCAAACGTGCGTATTCGCTTTCACGGTCGATGCTGAGGGCCAGCTTCTCGGATTCGAGGTTCTTCTTGCGGATCGCAATCATCGTGTCTTGTTCGATGTCATTGCGCTTCTTCTTGCGGGTCTCGATCTCTTCGGTCAGGCGGGTCAAACCTTCGGCGTCGAAGGCGTTGGTGGGGTTGAACATCTTCATGTCCGCCTGGTCCAGGCTGGTCAGCGAAGCGGTTTCCAGCTCCAGACCGTTGTCGGTCAGGGAATTGGCCACCAGTTCCTTAACGCCACGGATGTATTCGCTGCGCTTCTCGTGGATTTCTTCCATGGTCATGCGCGCCGCCACCGAGCCCATGGCGTCGACAAAACGGCCTTGCACCAGGTCTTTGAGGCTGTCGGGGTTCAGGGTGCGGTTACCCAGGGTACGCGCTGCCGCCGCCACCGCTTCGACTGTGGGAATCACCCGCACAAAGAACTCCACGCTCACCTCAATACGCATGCGGTTTTTGGTGATGAGCGACTTCTCACCCATGCGCCGCACATCGATGCGCAGCGTGTTCATGCTGACCTCGGTGATGTCGTGCACGATAGGCAGAACCAGCGCACCGCTGCCCATGACCACCCGTTCCCCGCCAAAGCCGGTTCGAACAAAAGAGAGGTCCTTGGACGAGTGCCGGTACAGCCAGTGCAGCAGGTACACAACAATCGCGATAACAATCGCAACCAGGATAACGATAGCAATAATGTCGGCGCCGTTCATAGGTCAAGCCCTCCAAGTCTGAAACGAAAAATCAACAAAAAAATGGGTGTGCACGGACATCACCGTGAACTGCCTGAGTCGCGCACCGAGGCGGACAACACGGTCAAACTAAATGCCACCGTGTTCACCACATCGCCCAGGTTGTAGACGATGTTGAGCTTGGCATCGCTCACGCCACCGGCAAATGCGACGATGAAATAGGTCAGCGGGTACAAGGCCCAGCCGATGGACACAATCAGCCGCATCCAAAAATAGCCCCGGTGTACGCTGAAGTTGCTGCTCTTGGCGCTGACCTCGCTCATGCGGCCGAAGAAGACCTCGCCCAGCACGTACAACCAGCACGCCAGCCCGATGAGAAAACCCAGCGAGGGGTACATCAGATTGGTCTCGCCCAGGTAGCGCGCCGTCACCATGGCAACCGAGGCCACCAGCAGGCGCCAGAACAGCCAGGTCGACAGCGGCGCCATGGTGTTCACAAAGAAATACATCACCATCACCTGCAAAGGCATACTGACAAACCACAGGATGTAGCGGTAAATCGCCGGCATTTGGCCGCTGGCCTGCCAGACCTGCCCGGCCTGGAAGTAGTGCAAGGCGCTCACCCCCATGACCAGTCCGGCCATGGTCAAAGGCAGCTTCCACTTGCGCGTAACCCAGCCGGTGCCCATGAACAGCAATACGGTTGCGGCCAGTGTCAGCAGCAACAGCAGCGAGAACGTGCCACTGGCGACATCGGTAGCCTCAAGCAACTTGGTATTCATACAAAGGTCTCCATACGGTTCAATTCGGTCGGGTTCTGGGTCGGGTGCAAGGTCATGGTGCGGCGGCGGGTCTTAAATCTGCGTGCGGATGTGCGGGGAGCGGGCATACAGGGCCACCATGGGCAGGATCAGCAAGCCAAAAATGAACTGCTGCCACTCAAACTTCAGGCCCATACCCACCAAAAATGAGGTCAGCACCTGCAGCACCAGCACGCCAATGACTGTGAACCCATAGCCGCCTTGGCCTCCCAGCAGCGAAGTGCCACCCATCACGACGGCGGCCAGGGTCATAAACAAATAAGGCTGTCCCACACCGATGAATCCGCCGCCGCTCCAGCCCAGCAGCAACACACCGGTCAGCGCGGCCACGGTGCCGCTGACCATATAGGCAATGACCCAGTAGCGCCGCTCGCTGATCGACAGCCGCGCCGCCGAAGTGCGGTTGCCGCCTACCGCGTACAGATAACGGCCGTAAACGGTGTTCCGCATCCCGTAAATCAGGACGATGGCGACCACGGCCCAGATCAAAATGACCGGCGGTATGGACAGGCCGAAGGTGGTGCCGTTCATGGCGGCCAGATTTTTCAGCCAGTCGGGCACCACGCCGAACACATTGCCCGCAAAGGCACTGCCGATGCTGGTGACGATCTGCGTCAGGCCGGAGACTGCAAAGCCCACGCCCAGGGTCAAGATCAAGGCTTGGCCCTGCAAGCGGTAGCTCAGCATGCCGTTGAGCCAGCCAATCAGCGCACCCAGCAACAGCACGATCAGGATCGCAACCCAGGAATACATGCCCAAACCGATGAGGTACAGCAAAAACACATTGGATGCGCCAATCACAAAAGGAATCGAGAGATCCAGGCCGCCCAGCAGCGCCACCAGCGTCTGGCCGACGCAGGCCAGACCCAGGAATGCGGCAAACAGCATCATGGACTTGATGTTCTGCCCAGACGAAAAGCCCTCGATAAAAATGCTGCCAACGGTGAACATGGTGATCAGCACCATCAGCCCGATAAAGGCGCTGCGGTTGTCCACGAACAACTGGCTGACCTGGACCGTGAAGACCAGCAAGGCGCACAGCACCAAAAAGGTGACGATGTTGAGCCAATTGAAAAAGCCGGTCACCGTGGCCGATGCGATCAGGAAAATGCCCAGAATCACCAACAGGGCAATGATCAGAATGCGGTGGTGGTACACAAAGGCCCGCGCCAGCGCAAAACCGCTAGGGCCGTCGCCGCTGTCTTCCGCGCCGAACTTGGCATGCGGCGCGACATAGGCATTCCAGGTCCAGATGACCAGCGCAAAGGTGGCTGCGGTATAAAAAATCAGTTCCTGCAACACCACTTTTTGCACGATGCCCAGGATGAAACCCAGCCCGGCAATCAGAATAGCCAGAATCAGGCCGACCCATTGCAGCGCCGACAGCCGGGTGTACAGGGTCTTGGGAGCGTTACTCATGTGCCCTCCTTGACGGGCGGCGTTGCATCGGGCTGGCTTGCCGCGTCCGCAGGGAATTCAGCTGGTGCATCAACCGGCATGGCCGCGTCCACGGGAGCAGGTGCGGGTGCGGCCGCAGCAGACACAGGTGGCGCCAACGGCGTCACCGCCAGCGAAGGCGGCATGTGGCTGTTATCCCACGCCAGATAGGCGGCCAAGACCAGCAGACTGATCAGGATATAGACCATGCGGGGCGAAAACCGCCGCTGGCGGGTCTGCAAAACCATGGCGCGCGCCACGATCAGCAGCGCAATCGCAAGCAGCAAGGACAAGGCAATGGGCTGGGCCAGCGTGCTACTGGCATCGTGGGAGGCATTCACCTCCTCAAAGAAAAATCCGGTCGCAGCCACCGCATCGGGCACGGGCACCACATCGGGCGCTGCCACCACATCGGGCGCTGCGACATCCGATACAAGCGCAGGTGGCGCGGGGCGGCTGTAGTCAAACTTGGCATGCAGGATCACCCCGGCAAACAATGTGCTCAACACAATGAAAATGATGGTGGGCGAGATATTGGGAATGCGCCGCTGCAGCCAGGGTATGGCCACCGTGAGCAACAGGGATAAAACCAAAATCAAACCGTAGGCCAGGTCGGTGACAAAACCCTGCACCGCACCAAAGCTGAAGGTGGCCAGCACATAGCCGATCAAAAACAGGTTCACCGCGCCCAGCAGCGAACCAATGACGCCGCCGCGCCCGCCCGCCAAACTGGTACCGCCCAGCACCAGCGCAGTCACGGCAATCAGCGTGTAGGTCGTGCCCTGGGTGGGATCACCCGATCCGATTAGCGCGGTATAGGTGAGCGCGGCCAAGGCTGCAAAAACACCGGCAATACAGTGCGCACCGAGCCGGACAATGGTGATGCGAACCCCGCTGGTATAGGCGGCACGCTCGTCGGACCCCATCAACCGCAGGTGTCCATAAAAAGCGGTGCTGGTAAAGACCAGCCATGCGGCGGTGCTGAGCACCAGGATGACCAAAATCGGGGAATCCAAGGTGGTGCCCAGGCCCCAGGAAGACATCCACTCCGGCGCTGTACCGCCGGGGCGCGGCAATATCACCAAATTGATACCGGACAAGGCTAGGTACCCGCTGAGCGCCACGATGATGGGCTGCACCCGCACATACACAATGATCAGCGCCATCAGCAACTGGTAGGCCACACCCACCGCAATCGCGTACAAAAAGAAGGACACCGGCGACTCCAGCGCGCCCATGCCGCTGAGCACCACCAGGGTCACGTTGATGAAACCCATGAGGGGTCCGATCGACAAATCGACCGTGCCGCGCCCGGCAATCGCCAGCGCCATCAGCGCGTAAGTCGCCAGCGCCAGTGGCGTCAGCACAATCACGGCGCTGCCGATGCCCGCAGGTGAAATCAAATTGGGGCTGCGCAAGACCGCGATGATCAGCAGCAGAAACAGCAACAGAATCGGCACCAGCATGTAGGTGCTGGAAGATGCCGACGCCGGGGCGGTGCTGCTGCCTTGGTTCACGAACGACTGCCTTTTGCGGCTTCGCCGTATTCCACGATCTTGATCCCACTGCGCCCGCTCGCTGCCGCGCTGCGCGCCGCAGGAGTCGCACGGTCATCGAATTCCATGATCTTCATGGCGGAGTGCGCGGCGGGCACGGGGACCGCATCCTGGCGCGCAGCGGCTGATGCGACAGGGGCAGCCCGCCCGCTGGCAGCGCCACCGGTGTTGAATTCCATGATCTTGATCTTCGGGCGCGCGCTGATAGGTGGCGACGCGGGAGCGCCTGGTTCGGCATCCGGCGTGGCACGCGCTCCGCGCAAAGCCTCCAGGTTGGGTGCGTCGGTGTGGGACGGCTTTTTGTCAAAGCTTGGATAGGCGCTGCTGCGCCGCTTCCAGTTATCGGCATCGCCGGGCTGGGGCGTGGCGGCGTCGCCACCGAATTCCACAATTTTCATGTGCTCCTCCTCAAAAGCGGGGTCGACATCAACAGGGTGTACCTGGCCAGCCCGGGTCTGGCCGAACATGGCCTCCAGAATCGGGGTGGGGTGGATGTCCGGGCCAGTGAACTCGTCAAAAATGCTGCCATTGCGAAACACCAGCACACGCGAACAAAATCCGACAAATTCTTCAATCTCGCTGGAGAGATACATCACCGACTTGCCCTGCGCGGCAAACTCCCGCAGATGCCGGTACAGCTCAGCCTTGGCACCAACGTCAATGCCGCGCGCGGGGTCATTCAACACCAAGATGTCGGGGTTCAGGGCGAAAGCCCTGCCGATCAGCACCTTTTGCTGGTTGCCGCCGCTCAGCGAGGTGATTTTGTTGCTGCGTTCACCCATGCGGATAGCCAGGCGCTCGACTTCCCAATCAAAAATTCCCACCAAATCAGACCAGGCAATCAGCCCAAGCCAACCCCCACGCGTCTTGCGCCGGTACAGCGGCATGAGCAGGTTCTCGTAAATGCTCAGGTTGGCAAAAATGCCTTCGCGCTTGCGGTCACCGGATACATAACAAACGCCCTGGCTGACGGCCGACTGCAAGCCCTCAATAGTCTGATATGCGCCCTGCCTGTCGCGTACTTGCGGCGCGCTGCCCATGGCCGGATCGACTCCGGCCATCATGCGCACAAACTCGCTTTGCCCCTGCCCATCCAGACCGGCAACCCCCAGGATTTCACCCTGACGCAAACGGCAGCGCACCGGGCGGGCGTTTGGCCAGACCTGCATCGCATCCACCTGCAGGACCGCAGCCCCCAGACGCTGGGTCGACCGCGCACCCTGTGCCTCTTCATTGCTCTGGGCTTTTCCGGTCATCAGGCGCAGCAGGTTTTTTTCGGTGATCTCGGCTTTTTCCAAAACCCCAACGTCCACCCCATCGCGCAGCACCGTGGCGCGGTCACAGACCCGGATCAGTTCCGCAATCCGGTGGGTGACGATGATCACGGCACAACCGCCGTCGCGCAGCGCGCGCATCTTGGCGAACAGGCGCTCGGTGGAATCCAAATCCAGCGCTGCGGACGACTCGTCCAGGATCAACACCCGAGGCTGGCACAACAGGGCGCGGCCGATGGTGATCCATTGTTTGATATTCAAAGGCAGGCTGCCAACCGGCATCTGCGGGTCAATCGGGATGCCCGCGAGCTCACGCATCAAGGTGGCAGCCCTATCATTTTTTTCTTGGGAACTCAGGGCGCGGGACCACAAGCTATCCGCGCCGACGTACAGGTTCTCGGTCACCGTGCACTCATCGGCAACCAAAACTTCCTGAAACACAGTGGCAATACCCGCCGCACGCGCCTCGTGGGGTGCGGCCGGACTTAAACCCAAAACGGACACCTGGCCCGAATCGGCAGGCACGACCCCGGAAATGACTTTGGCCAAGGTGCTTTTACCGCAACCGTTGCCGCCCACAATCGCGTGGATCTCGCCCAGGCGCGCGTGAAAATTGACGCCGCGAAGGGCTTGCGTCGAACCAAACGCTTTGCGCACCCCAACGATGGAGATACCTTGTCCTGCCACCGGCGCAGACACGGCATCGTGGAGGCTAGTCGATTCGGATAAGGAGGAGCCGCTCAAGAAGAATCCAGAAAAAGAAAAATCATTCAACCCAGCGCTACACCGCCCAGCCCCACCGGGCCGCGGCGGTGCGCAGCTGCATGTACCCGGCCGTTCAGAACGACCGGGCGATCACTATCAGCGCTTGAACTTGGTCGGATCCGCCGGACGCAGGAAGAACTTGTCCAGATAGGCGGCACTGCTGCCCCAACGGTCAGGACCGACGTTGACCCACTTGTCCGAGTCTTCACTGCAATCTTCAGGGATGATTTTCTTGACGTCGTCATAGCTGAAGCTGATGGCGTCGACCAGAACCGATTGCATCTTGGGGCCCTGGCCCTGCAAGGTACGCATCATGATGTTCCAGGTCAACTCGATGTCGTCGCCGGGAGGCCAGACTTGAATCGCCGCGCTGATGAACTTGGGGTTCTTGCGCCAGTAGCACAAGGCACCGACTTCACCGCCGATTGCGATAGGCACCATTTTGCGGCCCGATTGCTTCATGGCCCGCAAAACACCCAGCTCAGCTGCCGACTGCACCACGATGCCATCGAGCTGGCCCGGGTTGGTGGCAAGCCACTTCTGCACTTCGGCCTGCGCAACCTGGTCGGTCCACATACCCGCCACGTCACCCACGATCTTCACGTCGGGGAATGTCGCCAGTCCGGACTTGATGCCGCGGTCTTGCGAATCGGAACCGGAGGTTCCGGGAATACCCTGAACGACCAGCACGTTGCCCTTTTTGCCGATTTCGTTACCCAGCCACAGGCCCAGATCCTTACCAGCGACCTGGTAGTTCACTGACGAGTTCACCGCGTAAGGAGAAGTCAGGTAGCCGGTGAACGAGAAGGTGGGAACGCCCTTGTCATAGGCATATTTCACGGTCTGGTTCAGCGCAGTCGGGTTCGAGCAGCACACGATGATGGCGTCTACGCCTTGGTCCACCAATTGGCGCATCTGCTGAATCTGCGTCGCATCTTTCAGGTTGGACTGGGTGATGATCACTTCCTTGATCAGGCCGAGTTTTTTCCATTTGGGAATGATGTCGCTTTGCAGACGGTCCATAGCCGCGGCGCGCCAGGTATTACCGGCGTACGAGCTGGCATAGCCAATGGTCCAGGGCGGGCCCTTCTTGGGTTTCCAATCACGGTAGGCGCTGGCTCCCACGGGCTGCGCTGGATCCAGCACATCCGGGGCGTACAGGCGCTTGGCCACATCGGGTGAAATTTCGTCCAGCCCGGCCGCGTGCGCGAGGCCCGATGCCAGAAGAACGGAGGTGACGCATAGCGTCGCGATTCGCTTCATGCCAAGTTTCATAGTGGTTCCTCATCGTTATTCCGCGATTAACGCGGCAAAGTCTGTGGTGATAGCGGCTGCAATCACCGGCAAACTTTAAGTCCTATTTGCGTAGATATTTGCGCAAATTTCATGCAAAGCATAAGGGTAATCCCCTAATCGATTGAAACACGTTTGAAATAAATCAATGCAACCGATAAATCACCCGATGATTTTCTCAAAGCACCTGGATTTCTCGGTATATTTGACCTAATTTGCTTTTCTGTTGCAGAAAATTTGCATAAGTTAATCCGAATTTTGCACCTCATTGCATGCCATCACGAAGCGTGCGGAAAAGGGCCAGAAAGAACGTTATGGCGAACGGGAAAAAAGAAGTCCGCTTGCAGGATATTGCGACCCAACTGAGCATGTCGGTTTCCACCGTGTCCCGGGCTCTGGCGGGACATACCGCGATCAGCGAAGGAACCCGGCTGAGCGTGCAACACGCCGCGGCGACGTTGGGTTACAGCGGCTCCAACCAGGGTCCTCGTAAGCGCCGCCCCAGCACGCGGACCATCGGCGTGCTGGTCAGTGTTTACGAATTCCACAACCGTTTTGTCACCCTGCTGCTGGAAAACATCCACCGCGACTTGCTGGACTACGGCTACCACGTGATGGTTTTTCTGGACCCGATCAATTCACCCAATGACATCACCCACCTGTCTAATTTCCGGCCTGTGATGGACGATTACCTGGAAGGGATGATCCTGATGTCCGTCACCACCGACTCGATTCTGGTGGGCGAATTACAGCGACTGGGCATGCCGGTGGTTCTGGCCATGCGTTCGGTGGACAACCCGACGGTGGATGTGGTTGAGGCCGATAACGTGCGAGGTGGCGCTGAGGTGGTGAGTCACTTTTACGACTTGGGGCACCGCCGTATCGGTCTGGTCTTGGGCACCCAAAAAGCCTCCACCAGCCGTGACCGCGCCCGCGGCGCGCTGGATTTTTTACGCGAAAAAGGCATCCCCCCTGAGGACACCCCGGTGATTTGGGATGCGTTCACCTTCGAAACCGGCTACTCGGGGGCCAGCCAGCTGCTGGACGCGAGCCCCCGGGTCACCGCCATCATGGCCGGGGCCGACTCCATCGCGATGGGCGTGCTGGAGGCAGCCCGCTGCAAAGGCTTCGCAGTGCCCGGCGACGTATCGGTCGCCGGATTTGACGATGTGCCGCTCTCGGGTACCAGCATGATCGGTCTGACAACCGTGCAAAATCGGGCAGCCGAAATGTCACGCGCGACCTGCCGACGCCTGGTGGACCGCCTGCGCTACGGCTCCCTCAACCCGCCCAGCCGCGACATCATGCCGATTCAATTAATGCGCCGCGACACCAGCGGACCTGTCTGATTTTCAAAACCATAAAAGCTGCGAGCATGAACACACACGTATCCCCCCTCACCCACCTGCAAGACCCCAGCCTGATCAAACACCAGGGCCTGATCAACGGCCAATGGGTCAGTGGCGGCAACACCTTCCGGGTGGACGACCCGGCCACCGGATTGGAGCTGGCGCAAGTTGCGAATTTGGGCGCTGCGCAGGCCGAAGAGGCGATTGCCGCAGCCAACGCCGCCTGGCCGGCCTGGCGCGCCAAAACGGGCAAAGAGCGCGCCAACATTCTTCGCAAATGGTTCGATCTGATCATGGCCAACCAGGACGATCTGGCCCGCATCATGACCGCCGAGCAGGGCAAACCGTTTCCCGAGGCCAAGGGCGAAGTGGCCTATGCCGCCAGTTTTGTTGAGTGGTTTGCCGAAGAAG
>Ga0164294_10003906_pt1 | contig 13162 bp, 3 predicted proteins | sample GEODES005metaG_FD_111479 | JGI IMG/M metagenome (GOLD analysis project Ga0164294, IMG submission 111479) | Oligotrophic lake water microbial communities from Sparkling Lake, Wisconsin, USA - GEODES005 metaG | ecosystem: Environmental > Aquatic > Freshwater > Lake | place: USA: Sparkling Lake... | reverse complement strand
GTCACCGATGCTGCGGACGATGACAACGCGTGGCAGCTGTTTGTCGGAGTCTTCACCTACGAAGTGCCCGCCGACGTGAGCAACATGTTCCCCTCGTCGGCCAACCAGGGAGCTGAGGCCTCGCTGACCATCGTAGGGACCAGCTTCCACGACTCTCCGCTGCTGTCATGCGTAGTGGACTCCTATGTCTTTGTCCCGGCCAGGTGGCTGTCAGAGGAGGTACTGGTGTGCATCGTCCCTGCAGAGTCGACTGTCAGCACTTCTTCTTCCGGTCTGTCTATCCGAGTCTCCAACAACCAACAAGACCTCTCTCATCATGCGATGGTGCTGCACGTCACACCGGACAACATGATCGTCGGGTTGCGTCCCTTGGCAAGCTTTGCTACAGGAAGATCCGAGGTCGTGATAACCTTCCGCACCAGCTACGGGGGTAGCAGTCTCTTCTGCAGATTCGATGGCACGAAGTCAGTGGCAGCCTTCCAGAACGACTCCACCACATTCGTGTGCTTGTCCCCCAAACATGCTCCGTCGCTCTCCGAGATCGAGGTGGTCGACAGCTCCGGGGATGTGTTGGCGCGCGAGCTGTTCGTGTTCCGACCCCTCCCCATCGTCACCTCCTGGACGCCTGCCTACATCGTCGCTGCTGCCGCGGGTAGTAGTAGCAACAGGTCGTATTCCAACGCAGTCACCTTCTTCGGACAAGGCTTCACCTCCGACGACCTTGTGGTGCGATTTCGCGGTGACCTCGCTCTACATGCAGTGGAACAAGCTGGCTCGTGCGGTGTAGATGTGTCCCAGTCTCAGCTCCACTGCACCCAACTGACCGTCGACGCCTCCAACAAGGTGATGTTCTTGGATGTGTCCGTCGACGGGGTGAGCTTCGTCGAGGCGGTGGCTGCCATCCCAGTCTTCGAGCTGTCTACAGTGGTGTCTGTGGACCCGCTGTTCGTCGTGGAGCAGGGCAGCTACCCGTTGGGCTTCGTCGTCGACCAGTTGAGTAGCGGCGGTGCAACGCTTTGTGTCTTTGAAGTCATGGGTGCTGCAAGCTACACTGCTACCTCGGACGCGATGATGTCCATACATGGCGAGTTGACAGGCGTGTGTGTGTCTCCTTCGGTATCAGTTGCGGACATCGTGACTTGGTCCATTGTTCAAGCGGGACACACAATCTTCGGTCCGGTGGAACTCGCTGTGATCCCACGACCCGTGGTGAAGGGCGTCGACCCGCTGGAGGTGTATGCGGGCCGGGTCTCAGCTGTGGTCGTCGACTTCTTGGTCGCTGTGTATGAGTATCCGAGGATGCACTGCTTGTTCCAGGGCCAGCGACACGACCTGCAGTGGACGACCCCCTCCCGCGGCGTCTGTCTACTCGACCCGCTGCTGACAGGGTCCTCCGGGCTGTACTTGACGCTCCAAGACTCGTTGGCCCTCCACGGCTCGTTGATTGCGAACATCAGCGTGGTCGATGCCGTTGCTGACTGGATCCTCGATAATGACCACGTCGCTGCCTTCGCCCCCACCTCGGTGTCCGTCGCCTCGACCAGCTGTATGCTGCAGAGCAACCTGTACTGTCGCGCGGTAGGTGCCGATGCATCGACGTCGCTTCTCTCTGCGTGCTCCATCGTGTGCATTGTGGACGTGCTCCCCTTCAAGAGTCGCGTGAGATTGGACATCTGCTCAGGAACCAATTGCGAGGTGGTCTTGTACTCCGCCCATCTAAAGGTGCTATCCGCTATATCGATCGCAGCAGTGGTTCCATCCAAAGCTCCAGCATTGGGTGGGGTTCAAGTGGTATTTCTGGGTTCCGGTTTCGTACAAGACCCTAGTCTCCGCTGCGTGTTCGGCCGCAACTCCTCCTCCTCCAACTTGGTCACAGTCGTGTCCCCCTCGAGGGCGCTCTGTACACTACCACCCGGACTACCAGGTGCATGCGAGGTGTCCATCGAGAGAGCCGGCATCGTGGTGTCAACGTCCATCGTCACCTTCGAATACCTCCCGTCGCTGCTGAGCATAGCCCTTCAATCGGATCGCGTGTCTTCTTTAGGTGGGACACTGGTGACGATTGCGACTCAACGCCTCAGCTCTCCGGGTCCGTACGAATGCAGATTCGACGAGAAGTATGTACCCGCTGCAGCCATACTCAGCAACAGCAGCAACTCGACTACTGTGTCCTGCATGTCGCCTTCGTTCGACCTGATGGATGCCGTGTCTATGGCGCTATCCCTCGATGGGGTGGACATATCTGAGCAGACGGTGGTCCGGGTGGTGGCTCCTCCCGAGGTGCTGTATGTCGATCCGGATTACTTCCCTGCCATGAGCTATGTAGACCTCTCCGTGCTGTTTGCTGAGGATACTGTAGCTATGGTCGACAGCAGAAGGACGGAGGACCCAGTGACCTGCAAAGTGAGCGACGCGCAGTTGGGCTCCTCGTCCTCGAGGCTGCTGTCTTCTTCTTCTTCCTCCTCCTCCTCCTCCTCCTCCAGCAGCAGTGACAACATCCTCATCTGTCACATACCCGACGGCCTGCTCTCTGCAGGCCAACACCGACTATCTCTGGAGCAGCTCGGCGTCGAGTTCTTCTCCCTGCCGCTGACAGCGCGCTCGTCGTACGGCATCGAGTCAGTCCAACCTCTGTCATCCTTCGATTCGGTGCCGTCGTGGGTCACTCTAACGATCAATCAGCACGCTAGTGGGGATGAGTTCTCGAAGTGTTGCTTCGGTGAGATGTTGACACCTGCCATATTGGTTTCTAGTTCGGAATGGCGATGCAACACTCCTCCGTTGCCAATGATGCTCTTGGAGGATACATCTTCCATCCACCAAGTCCCCGTCGGGCTGGCACGGTCGGATCATCGCTTCTGCGAGTACTTCGGGTTTTCATTTTCATTTTACCGAGTGCCTAAAGCTGTTGCAGTGAGCTCAACTTCTGGCTCAGTGGTTGGTGGGACTGCAGTGGTGGTCACCTTCGATCACGATATCGCCTTCGGCAGCGTGTACTGCCGGGTGGGTCTCCTCAGCTCCATCGGTCAGATCGAGTCGAACAGTATCACCTGCATCACAGAGCCGTGCTCCTCTGGGCTGTTCGACATCGAGATAGCGACCAATGGGATGGACTTCGTTCAGACCGGATTCCAGTTCGAGTTCTTGAAAGTCGCTCCGTCGGACACTGCTCCCGATGCGGAAGTAGTGCAGCCGGAGGTATATCTCGTGGACCCCTCCTCCGTGTCGTCGATCAGCCAGAGCACCGTCACGGTGAGAGGAGAAGGGTTCCGCCCCGGTGCCTTCTGCGTGCTGCGGCCTCAGGAGGAGGAGGCTCCCCTCCCTCTGGTGTCTACTCTGGTGTCCGAGGGGACGCTGCTGTGCGAGCTACCTGTGCACATGCCCGGTATCAGCTTCTTGTCCGTACGAAACGTGGGCAGCAGGCCTAGTGAGGAGTTGGCGCTTAACTTCGTGCTGGACCCTTCGATCGACATGACTCCCAACAACAACAGGCCTGCGATAGAGCCGGAATGCGGTCCAAAGTCGGCCAATACAATCATCACTGTGCATGGTTATAATCTGAATGCCACGGGAGGAAACTTGTACTGTTTGATCGGTGAAGACTGGAGCTTTGCATTCGAAGTGTCCTCTACGGCGGTGAAATGCCTCGCTCCGGGCAGCCAGTTCTCAGGGAAGGTTCCGGTGCGGGTCGCGGACAGTAACAGGGACTTCTTTGCGGGACGCGCTCTGTTCGAGTACGTGGAGGATCCCCTACTGTTTGATGTGCAGCCCTCGAGGGTGGCCGCATCATCCGATGTGCTTGTGACCGGCATCGGATTTTTGAAGTTCCCCAACGTCTCTTGTCTCGTCGGCGACGTGCATGTCGTGACAGCCGTGCTGTCCAACTCGGAAGTCATCTGCAGATTGCCGCGACTGAATGCGGGGACATATAGTGTCACACTGGTGACCAATGGCCAGCATGTAGTCCGGTCGGGGCTGAGTTTCGAGTTCATGGAGCAGATCAGCATGCATCACTTGTGGCCCTTGAATGGTCCCGCTCTACGCGGAGGAACAGTCCTATCCGTGTTCGGCATCGGCTTCAGCGACCGCATCGACATGTCTTGCATGGTGGACATGGCTCTCGTTCCGGCAGTGGTCAGGAGCTCTACCGAAGTGCAGTGCCGTCTGCCGCCCCATCGACCGGGCCTAGTGAACGTGTCTCTGGTGTCTGATGGAGCCCTACTTCACCCGGCCCAACAGAGTCTACAATTCCTCTACGCGGCCGATGTGTCCATCGATAAGATAACCCCGGAGTCGGGCTACACCTCTGGTGACTTTCCGGTCTTCATATTCGGTGCGAATTTCTTGAACACGACTGGATTGGGCTGCAGATTCGCCGACATGAAATCGCGCGGCATCTTCCTATCCAACGTATCGGTGCTATGTCTGGCTCCATCCCCCATCGGCAGGCCGGATCTGGCTAGACTCGACAGCATAACAGTGGAGGTGACTTTGAACGGGTTGGACTACACAGACAGCGGGGTCCTGTTTTCCTTCAAGGAGCCATGCGACCAGGGATTCTACTGTCCCGGTTCCGCGAAGCAATCGTGTCCAAATGGTACTTACTGCCCTGTCAACGCCCGCAACTTCACGATCTGCAGTCCGGGTACCTTCCAACCCCGCGAGGGACAGACGGGCTGCGTCACCTGTCCCATCGGATACATCTGCCCGGACCAGGGGATGTCGCGACCAGTCAACTGCCCGCCGGGGCTCATCTGCGATTCCATGGGTCTACGCGTGTCCTTCAAGCTGTGTCCCAACGGACACTACTGCCTGAACAACACCAAGTCAAGCAATGTCGCCGACTTCAAGCAAAATCAAGCTTTGTGGACCCTAGACGACGTGACAGGAGTGGTGTCCTTCGTGCCTACCTCCAGCAGCTGGGCATATACCACATGGCCTCTTCCGGCTGTGGGGTCTTCGAGGCCATCCAATCCCCCCGAGTTCCAATGCGATGGCCTGGTGTGCGCCGGAGGGACGCAGAATGTTCTCGCAGAAGCACCGTTCCCATGTCCCATCGGGCACTACTGCAGGGCGGGTGTCGGCACCCAGATACCCGTCCCGAAGAACTTCAGTACTCCCCAGCGGTGCTTCGATGGCTTCTTCTGTCCCAGAGGGTCAGTGTCGCCGGAAGGACAGGGACCGTGTCCTAACGGCTACTTCTGCCCCACCCAGCTCGACGCCATCATATGTCCACCAGGTGAGTGAGCCTTCTCTCTATATGCCCTGCTGTCTCATCATGCTTAGTCATCATCGACTTCACATCCCTTCCCAGGCCACTACTGCCCCGGGGTCGGGAACACCGCCCCTGTGGAGTGCTACCCGGGCACCTTTAACCCCTTCGAAGGCAAAGGCAACTGCACTGTCTGTCCCACTGGATACATCTGCCCGTCCTGGGGCATCCTGCTGCCCGAGCCCTGTCCTGCTGGCTTTGTGTGCATGGCTCTGGGTCTTTCTTATCCGGTAGTGCAGTGTCCAGCTGGGTACTACTGCGCTGAAGGGACTCTGACTCTCGACCCGTCAGCCACTACCAAGCACAAGCCCCAGATCTGCAATCCAAGAACATTCTGCTTGGGAGGAGTGTCGAGCCTCATCAACGTCGAGTGGATCTCGACTCAATCGTACGGCTCCACCAAGCCTCAGATCTGCTCGGAAGGTACGTACTGCCAGCCGGGGGCCTACTTGTTGTCCGGGTCCGGCCTGTGCTTCCAAGGTCATTACTGCCCGCCCAACACCTCCTTCCCGGTCCAAACACCGCTCGGCAACTTCGCGAGTAAGGTCGGGAGTGTGGCACCTACACTGTGCTACCCCGGTACATACGCCCCTCTGTATTCGCAAGTGAGCTGCCTGAAGTGCCCCTCCGGCAACACGTGCATTGGCTACGGCAACTACATCCCCGGAGTGTGCCCACAGGGTACGTACCGGTCACAGGTGGACTCGGTCACGTGCACCGCCTGTCCCACCGGCACGTACTCCAACGAGGTGGCCGCTCCAGACATCACCAGCTGTCTCCCCTGCCCTAGGGGGCGCGTCTGCTGGATGAAGCAAATGGAGTCACTCAACATCAGCCAGCAGTGTCCGCCAGGATACTACTGCGGGTACGGCACCGACCGGTCCAGCCAGTTTTTCCGCGCCACTCCTGCAGGCTACCACTCCCAGCCCGAAACAGTGCCGGACCAGCAGTACGACTCGTATTGCCTGCCCGGATTCTACTGTCCGCGCGGTACTCCCACGTACTCTTCGACGTCCGGTAAATGTCCGGTTGGTTCGTACTGTCCTCGGTCCACCCCCGCAGCGTTGAATGCGGACACCAAGTGCCCGTACTTGACCACCTCTGCCAGTCAGCTGGACGTACTGCAGGGGTGCACCATCCAAGAGATCAATGTCTGTGACAAGACAGTGCTGCTGGACACAATGCCAATGGAGGATGTCACGTACCTCAACCAGTTCTCGCTGGCCCTCCTGGACGGCTCCAACAACACCCAGGTCATCGACTCCTCGCTGTCTTCGTCGACTCCCACTGGCGAAGTGCAGGTGGTGAAAAAGGTCTACCCTGTCAACATCTCTTCGTCCTCCCCCTTCTGGGTCAACGACACGGTCGAGGCCTTCCGCGCCTGTCCGCTGTATGGGTCTGGCAACGGGGGTGACGAGATCATCATCGTCGGACGCAACTTCCTCGACACCAAGCTGAACTTCTGCAGATTCCGCGCTTGCATTTCAGCGAATTTGGGACAGCATCCGAGACGGTGCAAGAACCAGATCACCACACCCAAAGGAGATAATCTGAGAGTGGCGGGTGTGGTGTCGGAGTCCTCGTTCGTAGTCCGAGCGAGGTACATCAGTCCGCACCGCATCGCGTGCATCACTCCCGAGTTCCTCTTCAACAGGGGCGACGAGGAGCAGGATCACGACGACTACGTGTTCACCGGCATCTACGACGAGGACAACGTGAACACGGTAAAGTACTCCTGCAAGTATGTGGACAACTTCGGCTCTGTGGTGAACGAGAAGAGGTCCGGTAACCTGTCGTATGTGAGGGAGTGCGACGCCACCAATCTCGCATGCAGGAACAAGCCGTCGACGGGCTACGAGTTCTTCAACACCCTTACCCTGCCCTGTACTGCCTCGGAGATTTACAACAAGCTGTGTGCCAACAAGCCCGAGCTGTACTACATGATGAACCCCTGTATGTCTGGGGAGGCCATCGTTGAGGTCACCAACGACGGCGAGCACTACAGCGGCGGCCTCGACCTGGACCAGATCAACATCACCGCCACGCAGCGATACCTCGATGGAGGAGGCAAGATCTACGCCAACTTCAAGAACTTCACCTATCCCTCCACATTCGCTGTTTACACCTATGTGTATCCTGAGTACATGTACACCAACGCAGACATCATGACGATGGAGCGTAGGTACTGTGATCTGCCTCGGTTCTCCGAAGAGGGACTGAGAGAAAGAGAGATAGGGTTGTTCAAGCTGAATGCGAACGAAGCTGCTCACGTGCAGATCAACCTCGAGCACATCCCTGCCGATATGGTGTACGACCAGCACTACCGCATCGCCATCTTCATCATCCCCAGCAGATGCACCGTCGAGGTATGCAACTCCGCGCGAGTGCGGCTGTCACCGGAAGAGTTCGTTCCCTGTCGCAAGCCCGCGGAGTTCTCGTACTGGTTCCAGCAGACGAAGGTGCCCAAGAACATCAAGAACAACATCACTGTCTACGCGCTGGACGACATGGTCTTTAAGGTAGAGATCCACATCCTCTACGGCCTGTACATAGCGTACGCCCCCTTGTTCCTCAACTCCACCACCGTGCGGATCGCATCTCCATCCCGAGCGAACACCTCCACCGGAGGCACCATGACCATCCACAAAACGCGCAGGCTTTCCCCGTACGTCTCGTTCAACGAGCGGGTGGTCGACATGCAGTACCTCTTCACCGCCGTAGTGAAGCAGACCGATTCGAACTCGATCAGCCAGCCGCTCAACTTGCCTCCGCTCTACAAGCAATACGAGCGTGGCCGTGCTCTGATTATGAATAACGTGTCCAGTGAAAGTGCGGTGGTTCCTCTGGTGCTGGACCCTATCTCGCTGGTCAACCTGGGCAGCGCCTTCTGGATCCAACCCGCGACCACCGCCGACGAGTCCAAGGAGCAGCTGGACGCGTACTTCGAGACCTTCCATCAGACCACTTACGACCCGGTCAACGGATACGTGTTCAGTCTCAATGAGCTCGTGCTGCCCTACCTGCCCTACTTCTCCAACTGCTTCACCTTCGACTCATACATCCCGCTGTGGCTGCTGTTCGAAGGGAAGGAGTGCGCTCTGCCGCATGTCCCCAAGAGCGAGATGACTCCGCGGTACAAGTTCCCGCCGCTGCCTGATCAGGACGACATATTCGCAGTGGGTCCCTTCAACATAATGGAACAAGCCGTGTCGGACTACTGCGTGCGATTCATCGAGTGTAACTACGAAGAGGACTTGAACAGTGCGGACAACACGCCTCGCTGGTTCGAAGTCCCTGCAGGTGAATCTCTCTTCCAACTCATCCGCTACCCGGTGGACTACTTCCAATACACTGGCCGCAAGAGTACAGGTGTCTCTCAGAATGATCTCGGAGGAGGGGCGTATTACCAGGAGCTGGCTGCCATCTCTACCGATAACTTCATCAACGTCGTGGTGACTCAGAACAACTTGCCTCCCGGCTGCAGTATCGGCTGTTTCCCTCGCTCTATACTGCTTGACATCGGATACTTCCAAGAGACCCCGTACGCTAAGAAGATTGTGTATGCTAACTTTGTCGCCAGCAGCTACGACACCGACAGCACCAACACCGGCTACTCGCTGCAGCTGGAGTACTACGCGCTGGATTTCTACAATTTGGTGCTGAATTTCGCCTTCGACCTTTCGATCTTCGTCGTGATGTTCATGGCGTTGGGCTTCGTGACTGTGGTGCTGGGTTTCATCGGTTGGGCCGTCTGCCGAGTATGCACTACGCTTCAAAACCCACCGCAGCTGAAGCTGTTCAGCATGTTAGGTCTTGTGATCCCGCCTGCAGTGGTGGGAGTGTATCTCGGTGTTTTTGGCATTTGGTTCATGACGTCTCTGGGCAACTACTTTGTCAACGGCTACTTCATCACGAGTCCCGTCTCACCGCTCACCAACCCACCCGGAACCCTGTACTTGGACCAGTTTCCGATCGCTTACGGGGAGATGCCAGCGACGGGTGTTCCGATCATTAGTCCGAGCGATCAAGCAAATTGCAGATTGGGGCGCATCGGAGCGGTGTTCTTCATAGTGGGTTTTCTATGCTTCGTAGCCGGGGCTAAAATGTATTTCCCCAAACCAGAAACGAAGCGTGAACACGAGTTGGCTGAGAAGCGCACCGAGCTAGCAAGTAGGGAGCTGTGGAACCCAGTCATGTGGCGGCAGGCGAACTTCATTTTCACGTCGTTCATAATGGCGAATATAGTGACGCTGATGATCGAGTACTCGTTCTCCGAAACCTACAGCCTCAACTTCTACGTGTCCCTGGTGATGTTCCAGGTCATCGGCGAGGTCATCGCGGTGATGCTGGAGAACCAGCTGACAGATGCCATCCTCGTGGCTCCAGTCATGTGTGCGTACAACTTCGGCACCCAAGTGGTCACTTTCGGGTCTCCTGACTTCCTGCAGTTCCTTCTGTCCTACTTGTACGGAGTGTCGCTCTCCATGTTCCAGCGCGTCTTCCAGCACGTATACCTCATGTCCATCTACAACGTAGGGAAGTTCTTCGTCGACGGCTTCATCTCTCTCCTTAGACGGATCATTCCCGCGTACTTGATCGCGCGGTTGTCCCAGGCCTCGGCCGCAGACAGCAACAAGGACTTCCGCAAGAGACAGGTCGAGGGTGTGCCGGATTCCTCTGACGACGCGGATAGCGTGGAGCCCATCCTGGCCTACTTCTGCGACTGCTGCAGTGACACGATGATGATGTTCTACTTCCCCTTCATGGTCTACCTGTTCATGCAGTATAGAGTGCAGCTAGTCATTCCTAGTGCATACAACATCAGGCAATCGGACATGGTGATCTATCTAGTGTTCCAGGTCGTGATGCTTTTCTTCCAGCCCTTCTTTGACGTGTTCAACCACTCCCAGTGCGAGCAGTTCCACGGCTGGAAGATCTACGAGTACCTCGTCTACAGCCGCTACCGCTTCCTACAGCGAGAGACCCGCTGGAAGGGCATGGAGAACTCTTTGGACGAGTGCATCGACGAGTCGCTGCGCAAGCTGGACCAGATGTGCTTCTCCTCGCAGTACTACCTCATGCTAACCGTGCACTTCAACGGCATCGTGTACATCGCCTTAGCCAACGAGTGCTTCCTGAATGCGGGGTCCATCCCCTACAGCCCCTTCTCCGACCCCGGCTTCCCCATCGTGTTCATGGTGCTGGTGCTAGCGTTCTATGCCCTGCAGTGGCTCGTAATGTGGGCGGCCGTGGAGCTGAAGGTGTGGAAGATCAAGCATGAGAACACGGCGTGGCATCTGCAGCAGAGACAAGAGGACGAGCTCGACCTCCCCGCGTGGGAGGAGATCAAGGGCGCTTCATCCGACGCCTACCTCATGAACCAGCGCATCACCAGCGAGACCTTCAGATACAAGTTCCTGAACTACAATCGCACCTGGCTGATCAACCAGTTACCGCAACTACTGACGCCTCGCACGATGCGCAGGTCTCGACCCTACCTAATCAACCAGTTGGCTCGGATCATCAATGCACGCCGCGACGATATCTCCGACGACGACGAGAAGGACAAAGACAGGTTTGGCCCGGTCGCCCTGACCGCCCCGTCGCGCAACATCATCCGGTGGTGGCTGGGGAAGGCCCGGCGAAGGCTGCGTCTGAGAGCGATCGTGGAGCCGCTCATCAAGAGAGCTAGAGGGGCGCAGTGCGAGATGTGTCTGTCGAGGAAGCAGCTGCAGATCGAGTACGACATAGACGTGGACAAGATGGGGGATATGTACGACAACATCTATCCGGACGACGAGGAAGTGGACCAGGTGCAGTGGAAGCAGTTCTGGGTCAACAACCAGCGCTACCACACTATCTGCCTCGCCTGCCTGACTCGGCGGAAGGAGCTGCAGGCGCGCGACAAGATTAAAGGCGCGGCCGACGCGAGTGTGTTTGACGACGGACAGGAGGACTATCCCGAATGGGGACCGGTCTTTCTGTCGGCCGCATCGAAGGCCATGCTGCTCAACTGGTACCGCAAAGCTCAGCGTCTAAGGGCAGGCAAGAGAGGCAACAAGCGCAAGGAGAAGGTGATGAAGACGATCAGCGACGACGAGGGAGAAGACCTGCCGAAGGACTGGCTGAGAGACATACCTGCTTTCTCTGGAGCCACGAAAGCGATCGCCGTCAAATGGATGCGCACTGCCCGCGCTCGTCTGCAGAAGAAGCACGGCAAAGGGACCGGACTGAGGGACGCTGACCTGGAGAGGGACAGGGAGAGGGACTCACAGGTGGACGAGAATTTCAAATCGGGCAAGAAGAGCAAAATGCTGCGGAAGTGAGTGAGGAGAGATCGCAATAGGTTGATTTGACATGTATGTGTCTCGACATTTGTATATACTAGATGCTAGTTAGATGGAGATAGAGACGTGTGAATTAACTGTGGGATAACTAGCTAACTAACGTGTTTAAGATGGCTACCTGTCCTATTGACTCTTATCTGTACACGAGATGATATGAGTTCGTGATCGAAAGCATTAATTACTTACGACAGTCATCGTGATCGAAAGCTATGTCAGAGTCAGTAACTGCGACAAGCAAGGGAGGAGGAGGGCGAAGGGACAGAGAATGAATAAGAATAGCATCAGATAAATCAGATTTAAGACAAACAGATACAGTGATGATGATTAAATAAAATTTTACAAGAGACGGTACGTGGAGTAGCAACAGATATCCGAAGTATTGTACGTACAGTACGTATGTAAGATATCCGAAGTAAGCTTAACTTATCATGAAAGACGCCCACCTACGGGAGTCTCCGAGTGGCAAGGGCTCTAAGATCACCTCGTGGGTGACTGCAGAGGATGGCACGGTGGTGGAGGCGGACCTGAAGTACCTCCCCGTCGATGAAGGTGCTGCTGCTGCGACGATCCTGTAGCACAACTTGATCATGGTCATTCCCTACCAATCTCTAACATCACTACAGGTATCTACGAGCTGCATACTTCCACCGCGGAGTTCGGAGTAGTGCTGGGAGTCGATACAGTTACTGGACAGTACACGGTCATCCTGGAGGTGAAGGAGTCAGAAAGGTAGGTAGGTAGGTAGGTAAAATGAAAGGATGATGCACATCTACTGTGTAGTGATTGTGTGTCCTTGTATTAGCATGAAGCGGCTGAAGACTCTGGTCAGCAAGGGGGACGTGGTGGTGGCGATCAACGACAAGAGCGTCCTCGACGAGCCCTTCGAGGCGATAGCCATGCTACTGGACATGCTGCTGTGAGTGATGACGACTGCGGCTACTATGATATGCGTGATGGGACTTTATAGGTGGCTACCCCTCATCCTCATTTGTAGGAAGGGGTCCTTCTCGAGGAAGATCACCTTCCTGAACCCCAAGAGGTGTTCCTTACCGATGTATCTCCAGCGCATGAACATCGAGATGCCCGTGCACAGAGACCTGCTGGGCTTTAACTGCAGCTTCGCCTACCACCTCGACGAGCTAACCCGGCACTCGCGGCTGCAGGAGGGGCAGAGCCGGAGGGACGTGGAGTGGGTAGGCTACCTGAAGTCCATCGGGGGCGCAGAGAACCTCAAGCCCGCGGGTGTGTTCAAGCCATCCAGAGATCTGCGGGACATCGTGCGGAGGGGAGTGCCTGCTGCGTACCGCCCGCTGGTGTGGCAGAAGATCAGTCTGTGCAGCGTGTTGCGGAGGGAGTTCCCGGACAACTACTACCACGCCTCAGTGGTGTCGCGACTGGCGGACCTCGACCCCAAAGTGAGGGACGAGATCGAGAAGGACGTGGACAGGTAGATGATGACAGAGAGTAGCTTGATGATGACAGAGAGGACAGGCAGTCGATCGCTGCTGACTAGTGATTTCACCTACCCTCTCTGCAGGACCTT
>Ga0164294_10003904_pt1 | contig 13163 bp, 9 predicted proteins | sample GEODES005metaG_FD_111479 | JGI IMG/M metagenome (GOLD analysis project Ga0164294, IMG submission 111479) | Oligotrophic lake water microbial communities from Sparkling Lake, Wisconsin, USA - GEODES005 metaG | ecosystem: Environmental > Aquatic > Freshwater > Lake | place: USA: Sparkling Lake... | reverse complement strand
TTGAAATAGCTAGACAAATCACGTCTCGCATAAGAAGCCATCATTTCATACTGAAGGGCTTCTAATTCCGAGAGGGTGCTTTCACTAATATTTTTAGCAGCCAACTCACCAGAGTAGCCCTCTAATTCTGCAATCACATCAAAGGTATGAATCACATCTTCAATGCTTAGTTGTACGGCAATCGCACCACGATTAGCGATTAATTCAACTAAGCCATCTGCAGCAAGCCGGCGAATAGCCTCCCGAATAGGGGTACGCGATACATTCAAACTCTCTGCAAGTTCCCGCTCATTGAGTTTGCTGCCAGGGGCAATCTTTCCTTCAACTAATAATGACTTTAGGGTTTGAAAGGTTGCTTCATGCAAATTTTGAGAGCTAGGTTGTTCTATCGCTGCCATTGCTTATGCCTTAATTTGTATACAAAATAATAATAATCCAAGGTAAATGATAAATAAACCCTTATTTTGGCTTTTTTTTGATGCTCAGATTATATATTTTGCATACAAAATAGAAAAATAGGAAAATTTCCCGTACACTATTGCCACTATTAACCCAAAAACCCAGTGAGACAAAGCATGCTGAAACTCGACAACCATCCTTCTGGACGCCACTTTTTACATATTCCTGGTCCTAGTCCAGTGCCATCCCGTGTTCTGCGTTCTATTAGCTATCAAACTATTGATCATCGTGGACCTGAGTTTGGTCAGTTCGGTCTAAAAGTTTTAGAGGGTATTCAGAAAATCTTCAAAACCAAGCAGCCCGTCATGATTTATTCCGCATCTGGAACTGGTGCATGGGAAGCTGCCTTAGTGAATGTTTTGAATCCTAATGACAAAGTACTGTTTTATGAGACTGGACAGTTTGCTAACTTATGGCATGCACTCGCTAAACGACTTGGCATAGATGTTGAGGTGATTGGTAAAGTGGGTCACGATACATGGCGTTGGGGTGTTGATGCTTCTGTGATTGAAGAGCGTTTGCGTAAAGATACGCAACACGAGATCAAAGCGGTATGTGTTGTGCATAACGAAACATCTACCGGCATGACTTCAAATATCTTGGCTGTTCGCAAAGCAATCGATGCAGCAAAACATCCCGCCTTACTACTCGTTGATAGCGTCTCTGGCATAGGTTCTGCAGACTTTGAGCATGATGCTTGGGGTGCTGATGTCACGATTAGTGGCTCACAAAAAGGCTTGATGTTGCCACCAGGCATTGGATTTAATGCTCTATCACCCAAGGCAATTGAAGTCAGTAAACACAACAAGATTCCGAAGTCTTATTGGGCTTGGGATGAGATTTTGGAGATGAACAAAACAGGTTATTGGCCAACAACTCCAAGTACTAATCTGATGTATGGATTACATGAATCCATGGATATGATGATGAATGAGGGCCTGGATAATATTTTTGCCCGCCATCAACGTTTGGCACAAGCATGCCGTCATGCGGTAGCAGCTTGGGGTCTAGAAAATCAATGTCAAGATCCTAATGCATATTCTCCAGTGCTCACAGGTGTTGTTGTGCCTGATGGTATGGATGCTGATAAATTGCGTAAACATGCCTTAGAGAAATTTAATCTCTCATTAGGCACCGGCCTTGGCAAGCTCAAAGGAAAAATGTTCCGCATTGGACATTTGGGCGACTGTAATGAGCTCAGCTTGATGGCTGCCCTAAGTGGGGTAGAGATGAGTTTGGGATCTATGGGCTATAAACCCAAGGAAAGTGGCGTTGTAGCTGCCCAGGAGTTCTTAAAGTAAGTACTAGCAAGGCTCGCACCCCTATACCCCTTATAATTCATGCACTTATATTGCAATCATTGAACCGCATTCGAGATAGAAAGATTAAACATGTTAGCTAATAAACATTATTTAACACAAGCGGCTGTCCAAAAGATTTTGGAGGCCGCAGATCAATATGCTGCCAAACATAAATTGGCAGTCACGATTGCCGTTTGTGATGAAGGCGGTCATATGTTAGGTTTAATTCGTCGTGATGGTTGCGCACCCTTGTCTGCTTATATTGCTCAAGAAAAAGCGCGTACTGCTGCGATGGGTAAACGCGAAACTCTTGTTTACGAAGAAATTATTAACAACGGTCGCCATGCATTTTTATCTGCCCCGCACGTCTCAGGCATGCTAGAGGGCGGCGTCAATATCGAGGTAGATGGTCATACCATCGGCGCAGTCGGCGTTTCCGGCGTTAAATCGGCTGAGGATGCTGCCACTGCTAAGGCCGGCATCGCTGCCATTCTGTAAGTTACCTTGATAAATACTGATACTGAAATAACTTCTTCTACAGGGCTTGGTGAAGTCACCACCCCTAGCGACACTCCTGCGGCAACGATCACTTTTGCTGACTTTGGTTTAGATCCACTGATTCAAAAAGCGGTCTCTGAACAGGGATACACTATTCCGACACCGATTCAAGCGCAATCTATTCCACACGTATTGGCGGGTAGTGACCTAATGGGTGCAGCTCAAACTGGTACAGGTAAAACTGCCGCTTTTGTATTGCCTATTATTCAAAAGATTTTGCGTCACGCTAGCAATAGCGCTTCTCCTGCGCGTCATCCAATTCGTGCCTTGGTCTTAACGCCTACCAGAGAGTTGGCAGTCCAAGTGGCTGAGAATGCTGCTAGCTACTCTAAACATACAGATCTGCGGACTGCTGTTGTTTATGGCGGCGTTGATATGAAGGAGCAGGTTGCTTTGCTGCGGAATGGCGTCGAGATTTTGATCGCTACGCCTGGTCGCTTGTTAGACCATATTGGTTCTAAGGTGGCAAACCTATCTCAAGTGGAGTTGTTGGTGCTTGATGAAGCTGATCGTATGTTGGATATGGGCTTCTTGCCGGATCTTCAACGCATTATTAATTTAATTCCGGTACAAAGACAAACACTTTTATTTTCTGCAACCTTTTCTCAAGAGATTAAAAAATTAGCCCAAAGTTATTTGCGTACTCCAGTAACAGTAGAAGTCGCGCGACAAAATGCGGCGGCTGACACCGTAAAACAAGTAGTGCATATGGTGTCATCTGGCGATAAACAAAGTGCCATTGTCAAAGTGCTAGAGTCCCGCACTCGCCAAGGCTTATCTCGCCAATGCATCATCTTTACTAATAGTCGCTTGGGCTGTGCTAGGTTAGCGCGCGCCTTAGAGCGCGATGGAATTAAGGCAGGCGCAATTCATGGGGATAAGAGTCAGGGTGAACGTACCTTTACTCTGGATGCCTTTAAGTCAGGCGTTATTGAAGTATTAGTAGCAACCGATGTAGCGGCACGTGGTTTAGATATCCCCGATATGCCTTGTGTCATTAATCATGAATTACCTTATAGCGCAGAAGACTTTATTCACCGCATTGGTAGAACAGGGCGTGCGGGTAGTACAGGCGATGCGATTGCTTTAGTTGATGCTAGTGAAAAGCGTCTTCTAGACGATATTGAAAGATTGATGAAACGCAAGTTAGAAATCAAGCCTTTACCAGAGGGTGTACCCTCAAATAGGTCTGCATCAAGCAGGGCAAGCAGCTCTTCTTCTAGCAGCACATCGTCAAATAGTGCAGTACCAGCAAAAATGTCAGACCCATTTTTCTATAAACCGTATGAACCCTCTGCTGCACCACAATCAGCAGAAGGTGCCAAGCCAGAAGAGAAAAAAGTGGGTATCGTGCCTGCTAAGCCTACCGTTGGTGCCTTGCTTGGTGGCTTTAAAAAAAAATAAATGAAGTATTGAAAAAGTATGGAAAGCCCTTAAGCTTTCCATGCATGAGTAGCCGCTAGCAGCCACTCGGCAATCGTGATGTTTTCACCATCTGGCAATTGCCTCAACCCTAAATGTTTTGCTGCTTTACGCAATTCGGCAAGTGCTGCTTTCGCATTCTGCGTCTGAATGGGTGTGGCTAAAGTTTGTTTACTCAGTTTTTCACCATGCTCATCGAGTACTAAAGGTAGATGCAAATACTGGGGAGTGGGCAATCCCAAAACATGTTGCAAATAGATTTGTCTTCCAGTATTACTTAGTAAGTCTTCGCCTCGCACAATATGGGTAATACCTTGTTGCGCATCATCAACTACCACTGCCAGTTGATAGGTAAATAAACCATCATTACGACGAATCACAAAATCTCCTACTTGAGTATTGAGCTGCTGACTTTGTGTTCCTAAGGCCTCATCTACGAATGTCATGTTGCAGTCAGGTGGTAGAACAAGTCTCCAAGTAAGCTTGGTATTTTTGAGATCTTCTGCGGAATATGTGATGAATTGTTCTGGCCGACAGCTTGCTGGATAAACCATTTCTTGATTACGCGGTGTTTGTATTCCCATTTGGCTTAGGGTGCTTGCAATGGTTTGTCTTGAGCAAGTGCAGGGGTACATCAATTGGGTTGAATTGAGCTTTTCGAAGGCTTTTTGATAACCAGCTTGACGTTCTGATTGCCAGGTGACTTCCTCGTCCCAGGACAGGCCACAAGCCAAGAGCTGAGCTTGTATTTGCTGGTCAGCCCCTGTGACGCAGCGGGGAGTATCTAGATCTTCGATTCTGAGTAGCCATTGACCGCCATTTTTTTGGGCATCTAGCCAACTACCAAGGGCTGCAACCAGCGATCCTGTATGGAGTGGACCGGTCGGCGAGGGGGCAAATCGCCCGCGGTAGCCTACTGGTTGGGGAGGAGGGTTTTTGATCTTAGACACAGCTAAAATCATCTCATGGCTTTACCCCGTTTTGTTCATCTTCGCCTTCATTCCGAATTTTCAATTACGGATGGGGTCGTTCGTATAGATGATGCTGTAGCTGCCGCCGCCAAAGACGAAATGGGCGCGCTAGCCCTGACTGATTTAAGTAATTTATTTGGCTTGGTACGTTTTTATACTGCCGCCCGCTCTGGTGGTGTGAAACCCATTGCCGGCGCAGATGTTTGGATTAGTAATCCTCTGGAGCCAGATCAACCCCATCGTTTATTGCTTTTAGTACAAAACCATTCTGGCTACTTAAACCTCTGTCAGTTGCTTAGTAGAGCGTCTTTAGATAACCAAACTCGAGGCCGAGCTGAAATAGATATGACTTGGTTTAGTGAGCCTGCGGCCAAGGAAGAGGATAGGGCAGCCAAGCGTACTTTATCGTTTGGATTAATTGCATTATCTGGTGGTCGAAGTGGAGAAGTGGGTACAGCATTATTGGCTGGTCAAGCTGAACAGGCTAAGCAAGCTGCGCTGCGTCTAAATACACTCTTTCCCAACTCTTTTTACCTTGAAGTGCAGCGTGGCGGTCATCCTCAGGATGAAAAGCAAGTCCAACTGGCTTGTCATTTGGCTAGTGAGCTAGATCTACCAGTCCTTGCTACGCACCCAGTTCAGTTCATGAAAAAGACAGATTTTATAGCCCATGAGGCACGCGTATGCATTGCTGAAGGTGAGTTATTGGGTAACCCACGTCGCCAAAAGAAATTTAATGAAGAGCAATATTTCCTCACTCAAGCAGAAATGGAAAAACGGTTTGCAGATATACCTGTTGCCCTAGCCAACTCGGTCGAGATAGCAAAACGTTGTAATTTATCTTTAGTTCTCGGTCAGCCGCGCTTGCCTGATTTTCCGACACCGCAAGGTGTGACTTTGGATGAATATTTATTAGCGCAATCAGAGGTTGGTTTGAAACGCCATATGGAGCGTAATTTTCCTGATCCAGAGAAGCGCGCCAATGAGCAAAAACGCTATCACGATCGTCTCGTGTTTGAGGTAAAGACGATTGCTCAGATGGGTTTTCCTGGTTACTTCCTGATCGTGGCAGATTTTATTAACTGGGCTAAAAATAATGGTGTACCAGTTGGCCCGGGAAGAGGATCAGGTGCTGGATCTTTAGTAGCTTATTCATTGGGCATTACTGATCTGGATCCTTTGCGATACAACTTACTGTTTGAGCGCTTCTTAAATCCTGAGCGGGTATCGATGCCCGACTTTGATATCGATTTTTGTCAACATGGGCGTGATCGCGTCATTCAATACGTTAAAGATAAATACGGTAAAGATGCAGTTAGCCAAATTGCTACCTTTGGAACGATGGCAGCTAGAGCAGCCATTCGGGACGTTGGGCGTGTACTAGAGCAGGGTTATAACTTTGTCGATGGAATTGCCAAGCTTGTGCCCAATAAGCCAGGTCAATACATGACGATTGATATGGCGAAGAAGGAAGAAAAGCAATTAGCCGAACGTGAGAAGAATGAAGATGAGGTACGTCAACTCCTCTCTTTAGCTGAACAGCTAGAGGGTATGACGCGGAACGTGGGTATGCATGCTGGTGGCGTATTGATTGCCCCAGGTCGCCTCACTGATTTTTGCCCTCTATATACACAAGAAACTAAAGATCAGGACAGTAGCTCTGTCATTAGTCAGTTTGATAAAGACGATGTTGAAGCGATTGGCCTGGTGAAGTTTGACTTTTTAGGCCTCACAACACTTACGATCTTGGCTGCTGCAGAGCGAAGCATCAAGGCTTTGCATACTGATCGTCAAGATTGGAGTATGAGTGAAATCCTGCTTGATGATGAAAAGGCATTTGAACTCCTAAAGAAAGCAAATACCGTTGCAGTATTTCAGCTTGAAAGTCGCGGCATGCAAAGTATGTTGCGCGAGGCTAAGCCTGACCGCTTCGAAGACATTATTGCTCTAGTCGCTTTGTACCGCCCTGGCCCAATGGATCTAATACCCGATTTTATTGAGCGTAAGCATGGGCGTCAAAAAGTAGAGTACCCAGACCCGCGTATCGAGTCCGTTTTACGTGAAACCTACGGCATCATGGTGTATCAAGAGCAGGTAATGCAGATGGCGCAGATGATCGGCGGCTACTCATTAGGTGGTGCTGATATGTTGCGCCGTGCGATGGGCAAGAAAAAGCCAGAAGAAATGGCTCAGCATCGCAAGATCTTTAGTGATGGCGCCAAAGAAGGCGGTATTAGTGAAGCCAAAGCCAATGAGATTTATGACTTGATGGAGCGTTTTGCGGGTTATGGATTTAATAAATCTCACGCTGCTGCTTATGCGCTCTTAGCCTATCAGACCGCTTGGCTAAAAGCATATTACCCAGCTGAATTTATGGCAGCCAACTTATCGCTTGCCATGGATGACACCGATAAAGTGAAGATTCTGTATGACGATTGCTTAGCAAATCAGATTCGAGTTTTCTCACCAGATATTAATACAGGGGTGTATGAGTTCACCCCTTTACGCGCTCCGGATGCGGCGCCAGATTCACCAATAAGCCATATTCGTTATGGTCTTGGTGCAGTGCGTGGAACCGGTGAGGCAGCGATTGAAGCGATTGTCAAAGCCCGTGAGAAGGACGGTCCTTTCAAAGACTTGTTTGATTTCTGTGCAAGAGTTGATCGTCGACAAGTGAACCGTAGGGCGATTGAAGCCTTGATGCGGGCTGGCGCATTCGATAGTCTATATCGAGATAGTCTGGTTGCTGGCGGCAACTTATACGATATTCGTTCCACATTATTATCTTCTCTTGCTAGAGCAATTGAAGCTGCAGAGCAAGCAGAGGCCTCAATTCATCAAGTGAGTTTATTTGATGTGGTTGGTGAGGAAAATCGGCACCTCCCAGAATTAGTTCGTGAGCCCATCTGGTCTGAAAAAAAACGTCTCCAAGAAGAAAAGACTGCACTTGGGCTTTGCTTAACAGGACATATGTTTGATGCCTATCGAGAAGAGACATCACACTTTATTCGCCAACCTTTGGCAAAGATCAGTGAAGGTAAGGATCAATTAGTTGCTGGCATTATCACTTCTGCCCGCATGTTGACTGGCCAGCGTGGCCGCATGATGATTGCTACGATTGACGATGGCACTGCAGCCTTGGAGGTGACCCTCTATAGCGAAGTATATGAACCTAATCGTTCTTGGTTAAAAGAGGATGAGCTATTGGTCGCAAAAGTGAATGTCACGCCAGACAAATTTTCAGGTGGCATGCGCATTGTTTCTGAGGCAGTGATGGATATTACGGGAGCACGGATGCGGTTTGCACGTAATGTGCATGTCTTCATTGATACAGCCATCGATATAAAGATGTTGCGTTCTCAAATTAGTCCATATCTCATGTCTAATCGTGTACGTGATCCCAAGTTTGGTTCTGTCAAATCCCCAGCTCTTGCTTCTAATGATGCAGTCAAGGGTTTGATGTTGACGGCTGCTGTCACCACTAGTGGGGGTGCATGCTTAATGCAGTTCCCGGAGGACTTACGGATCTATCCTGATGATGCCTGTCTGCATGGTTTGAGCCAGATTCTGGCCTCTAAGCAAAATAACCCTGTACAAGTTCAGTACCATTAATCTTTGGTATTTATTGGTTTAGGATTTGTTTAGCAGCAGTGATCACTTGACTAGGCTCAAGTAGATCTAAGCACTCACTATGACTATCAGCACGATCCTCACAGCCTGCTTTACGACACGGAACACACTCGCCAGGACCTTGCAGGATAGTGACATTTCCGACAGTTTGAGTTCGGGCGCGTAATTGATAGGGTTGATCGCCAACAAAGCCATTTGGCCAGGGGCCAAAATTTGTTGGTGGAGTTGCTCCAAATAATGCAATCGTCGGGGTATTGCAAGCTGCGGCTAAGTGAGTGATAGAGGTATCAACACCAATATATAAAGCTGCACCACGCAGTAAAGTACCTGCCTGTGGAATAGATAGCTTCCCAGCAGTATCAATGACTTGCTGGCGAGTGGCTTCGTCTAGTAAAGACAGAATATCGTGATTGAGTTGTAAGTCTTGTTTTGCAGAGGAGGCGCTCAAGACTACTTGTAAGCCTTGTTGAGTCAACCAGGTAATGAGTTGCTGCCAGTATGCAAGTGGCCAGCGTTTATAAGCAGTTAAAGGCCCTGGATGAAGTATTGCATAAGCTTGGTTTAACTGACCTGCAATGACGGGTGTTAACACTTCGCCTTCAGGGGGTGTTACTGAAATTGGCTCTTTAAATACATCATTCGGATTTCTGAAGAACACTTCCAATAGCCGTAGTTTTTCCGCAATCACATGCTGTGCAAAATAATCTACCGTGACGTTATGCATGGAAATGAATTTCTTCCAAGCATTTTGTTTGCCACCACCACCCTTACCTTGTGGATGACCGCCTAAGACACCCACTCGTCTAGATGCTGAGACTAAGCCATATAAGTAGGCACGATCACTAGGTTGGGTAACGATGGCTAAGTCATAGCGCTGAAACAAGCGATTAAAGAGTGTGAGATATTCTGCGAAGCCAGGTCGATCAGAGGTTTCAATCAGCTCGCTAATGTCAGGATTGCCTTTGAGCATATCCAACTTACCTCGATAACCTAGAAAATGAAATTCGGCCTCAGGCCAAAGTTCACGAGCCTTGCTAATGAGAGGGGTTGTTACTAACACATCCCCAATTTGCCGAGTAGCAATAAATAATACTTTTTTAGGTTGAATGGAGGAAAAATTCGACATAGCTAATAATTTACATCGCCTTAGCTTGAATCATGGCGCGCACTTTTCGGGCATTTTCTGCAGCATGACTTTGATCATGAATTTTATGAAACAGATGTAAGACTTCGGTAGACCATGAGCCTGATTTACGCTTTATATGATGACGCTGTAGACGAAAGACAAAGTCAGCATCCTCATGACCCCAACCAGTCATGCCTTCATCAAAGCCATTAATGGCTTCTGCATCCTCTTTCCAGCAGGCCATATTGCAGCCCTTAATGCGACGCCATACAAATTTTCGATAATCGCGCCAGGATCCATTTCCAAGCTTGATTTGTAAGGGCCAATATTTATTAATGCAGCCGCTGAGTCTATAACTTAGCAACTTACTAGCAAACCGTTTGTAATCCCAATTTGGCCAGTTGAGTAATCGCTTCGTGAGACTCTGATCTAAGAGTACGCGACTACCCGTAACGAGGTAGCCCTTTTGAGCTAAGGCACGATGGCGTGCTACATAGTCTGGTTGAACAATGCAGTCGCCATCTAAGAAAATTAAATAGTTTCCATGCGCAACTGCAATAGCATGGTTCAGGATTTTTGTTTTCTGAAAACCTTGGTCTTCTTGCCAGAGATGGGTCATAGGAATGGGATGGTTAAGCTTGATCTTCTCAATCAGTTGTTTAGTCTCGTCGGCAGAACCATCATCTGCAATGATGATTTCAAAATCCTGATCGGTTTGGGTGGCAAGTGATTCTAGGCAGAGCTTGAGTGCTTGTGGCCAATTGTAAGTAGCCAGTAGAATCGAAATCATTTACCAGCATCCTGATTTAGTTGCCATAACTTCATATAGCGATAGTAGGTACCATGAGCATTAGAAATTGCCAAGGCAAAACCTTGAGGACCATCTAAAAAACCGGCTCGTAGGATATAGGTCCGGATAAAAGCCCACATACCGTGGAGCACTGCTTTGGCTGGGTTACTTTTTTTGCCTTGAGCAAAAGCTTGCTCTGCTGATGCAGTAGAGTAGCGATTAAGCTTGTCTAGTACTTGTGTGTAATTCATAAAGCTATAGTGCAACATAGGGTTTTCTAGCTTGGCTACAGTTCCATTTGGAATGAGGCGCTCATGAACTAGATCATCCGAAAAGCGGGCAGTACCTCGTTTAAAAAGACGCTCTACATAATCGGGACTCCAGCCTGAATGTCGAATGAAGCGGCCACAGTACCAAGATAAGCGGGGAATGGCGAAGCAGTTCACATGAGCAGAATGGTTGATAGCCGTCAAAATTTCGGATTTGAGGGCTGGGGTGAGTCTTTCGTCCGCATCTAGTGAAAGGACCCAGTCCCCGGTTGCCAAATCCAAGGCGCGGTTCTTTTGGGGGCCAAAACCAGGCCAATCCTTGGGGTAAGCCATCAAGGCACCATAGTTATGGGCGATTTCCAGGGTCCGATCCGTGCTATTCGAATCGACCACTACGATTTGCTGGGCAATCCCCTCCAGGGAGGCCAGACAATCGTCCAAATTGGACTCTTCATTGCGAGTGATGAGTATGACTGATAAGGTGGGCATAATTCATTATATGAATGCTCAAGACCGGACTACCCTAAATCGCTTAATTCAGTATCTCAAACCCCATATTAAGCTCATTATTGGCTCTTTATTGGCTATGGTTGTTGTGGCAGCATCTGAAACATCCATCCCTGCCTTAATGAAGCCATTGCTCGATAGGGGCTTTACTGGCGAGCTGAATGACAAGCTGTGGCAGGTTCCCGTTTTCTTAGTGGGCTTGGCTGTTATCCGTAGTTTGGCGCAGTTTTTCTCGAATTATTTGCTCACCCGGGTCATTAACTCAGTACTCCTTAAATTGCGCGAGCGAATGTTTCATACTCTATTGCGCGCTCGCACTGTTTTCTTTCAACAGAACTCTGCTTCACATTTAATTAATGCTGTCGTATTTGAGGTGAATAATATTCTCACCATTATGGGTGGAATGTTAATTAGTCTGGTGCGCGACTCTTTAACTGTGATTGGTTTGATTGGTTACCTGATCTACTTGAACTGGCAGCTCACGCTCGTGGTGTTAGTGATTTTCCCAATCATTGCTTTCATCATGAGCAAAATTAATCGCCGCTTACGGTCCCTGAATCGCGAACAACAAACACTGACAAGTGAATTAGCCTATATCGTTGAAGAATCTGTTGCAGGGCATAAGATAGTTAAAGTACATGGTGCTGAGTCTTATGAGATGCAGCGCTTTATGGAAAAGGCCCAACGTCTACGCCAATTTGCACTCAAGTCAGCAGTTGTCGGCGGTCTTAATCAGCCTATTACCCAACTCATTGCCTCGATGGCTTTATCAGTTGTTTTGGTGATTGCTTTGATGCAATCAGCCACCCAAGGAACAACGGTTGGAGGTTTTGCTGCCTTTGTTACGGCCATGATGTTAGTGATTTCACCTCTAAAACATTTAGCGGATATTAACCAGCCCTTGCAGCGTGGTCTCACTGCTGCAGAGATGATTTTTGCGTTAATGGACCAGCCTTTCGAAGAAGAAGAAGATCGCAAGCTGAATATGAAGCCCCTCAATAAGACTGAGGGCGGTATTCGTTTTGAAGATGTTGGATTTTCCTATCAGCAAGAAGAGGGGCGTCAAGATGCTCTGCGTGGCATTAACCTCAATATTGCGCCAGGAGAGGTGGTTGCATTTGTAGGACCTTCAGGTGGAGGAAAGTCTACTTTAGTCAATTTATTGCCACGCTTCTTTAAACCCACTACAGGACATATCTACTTGGATGACATTCCTCTAGAAGATATTATCTTGGCAGATGTGCGCAAGCAAATCGCCTTTGTTAGTCAAGACGTTGTTTTATTTAATGACACGATAGCTGCTAACGTAGCCTACGGTGCATTTGATGAAAAAGGTATTGATCGTGCGCGAGTGACACAGGCTTTAGAAGCTGCAAATCTGACGGCTCTCATCCAGGAGTTACCGGAAGGAATTGATTCTTTAGTCGGCGATAATGGCAATCGTTTATCAGGCGGTCAGCGTCAGCGCTTGGCGATTGCAAGAGCGATTTATAAGAATGCCCCGATTTTGATCTTGGATGAGGCTACTTCAGCACTCGATTCTGAGTCCGAACGTCAGGTCCAGGATGCCTTAGATCGCTTGATGGCTGGCAGAACTACCTTAGTCATCGCACATCGTTTATCAACGGTTGAGCATGCTAGTCGGATTGTAGTCTTGGAGCACGGTCAAATTATTGAAAATGGCTCTCATGAAGATCTAATTCAGCGCAACGGCCTCTATGCTAGTTTGCACCGTATCCAATTTTCAAATAGTTAACTAAGAACGATATCGTATTGCTCTTGGCGGAAGCTACCTTCTGCCTGAAGTGTTATCGGCTTGCCAATGAAGTCACCCAATTGGGCTAAGAATTGATTTTCTTCTTCTAGAAAGAGGTCAATCACATCCGGAGCTGCAACAATCCTAAATTCTCGTGGATTAAATTGGCGATGTTCACGAACAATTTCACGCAAAATCTCATAGCAGATGGTTTGAGGCGTCTTCACCTCACCTTTACCCATACAAGTAGCGCAGGGCTCGCAGGTAATATGAGCCAAGGATTCACGGGTACGTTTACGAGTCATCTCCACCAAGCCTAATGCAGAAAAATCACTGATTGATGTCCGTGAATGATCGCGCTCTAGGTTGCGCTT
>Ga0164294_10003900_pt1 | contig 13171 bp, 10 predicted proteins | sample GEODES005metaG_FD_111479 | JGI IMG/M metagenome (GOLD analysis project Ga0164294, IMG submission 111479) | Oligotrophic lake water microbial communities from Sparkling Lake, Wisconsin, USA - GEODES005 metaG | ecosystem: Environmental > Aquatic > Freshwater > Lake | place: USA: Sparkling Lake... | reverse complement strand
CTCTTTAGAAAGTGTACCATCATTAATACCGTCGCATGGTGTGGTAATCGGTACACCTCTAGTTGACATAGATAGTGTATTCCAATCTTCTATACTAAGAAGGTTTCCATTTGCGTCTTTACCCGTTATACCACCAATTACTCTAGCAGCAATATTATCAACTATAGTATCAATATCCAGTGATTTTCCAGCAGCATCTTTTTGAAGGGCATTGGCCGCCACTTTATTAGCAGGATATCCAGTACCTTCTCGCGTTCCACCTGCGTCAATCCAACGGTCTTTAAGACAGTCAAGTGTGTAGTCGCCAGGTTTGTTCGTTTTGCCATAACATACATCTGATTCTAAGAAAGTGGCAGACGCGGCTTTAGTAATAACGGGACCATTCTCGCATACATTAGAATCACCATCATACATATTTAAGAATGTAAATGGCATTAAACACGATAGATTCATAGTCTTTTTACCAGTGCCTGGTACAAGTGAACGACATGAAAATCCGTTTTTATTTAAACTTCCATTTATTTTAGGCGACGCATTTGTAACAAGATCCGATTGTACAAGATTTATAAGGTCTAATTTAAATAGGCCGCGCGCCGTTTGACCCTCTATGTATCCACATATGTAAGTCAATGGTTTACCTTGTTGTGGTTGTACATTTATATTAAATACAGTTCCTTCAGCATTGTCTGGAATATTAACATTAACAGCTGTGCTTGGATCAAGATTGGACTGTGCTAGTGATATTTGAGAAGGACTAGAATTAGATGTAGCTACTGTCACTGTACCACTACCAAATAGAAACAAAGTAGACGAAATTCTACCAGTTTCAGGGCCAACGCGCCCAAATCCTTTAGATGTAAAACATTGAGAACAATTAGCAGAATCAAATGTTTTACTAGATTCACAGTCTAATTTCTCTTTGAGAATTATACATTTATCCTTACTAAGCGTAAACGTACCTGGTTTAGATCTTCCAAGTGTTGGCTTATATACATTAAATGGATTTCTACCATTCTTTATAGCTGTATTTGCTTGTGTAATTTGATTTGCCCTATCCTGTGAGGATACGTATAAACCACCAATATGTGGCTTACCTTCTCTTCCAGTACCCTCTTTATCAAAACTTATACCACAAGTTGAGGCAAAAGTTGGATCGTCAAATGCGCTACATACTGGACCTTTCTCTTCACAAGATTTAGCCTCTTTAAATGTATTTGGCATATTTGTAGGTAATGTATAGTTATTTACTCTTTTTAGAGCATAAGCCGTAGGAGTTCCCTCGGCTGATAAGCTTCCTAAAGCATTTTTAAAAGCCTTATCAGTCTCTGAGCTAAAAGGTATTGCTGGATCCATAATATTTATAGTGTTGGTGAGCGGATTTAACTTATTTTGGGAGCTTTCAACAAATGTATTATGGTTGGCATCCGGAAAATTAAAAAATCCTTCTTTATATTTATTATTATAATGAAACATTAGTGTTAAAATTATCAATATTATAAAAAATATTATAATGTTGAGAAACATTATATCCTAATTCATATCAAGATAAATATAAAAGAAAATATTATATAGTTTATACAACTAGTAGTTATTGTCAGGACGAATTTGTGGTAATGAATCCATTTCACGTGTAATAACACGGAATACAAGATTTAATTGTCTGTTAAGATTGATAAGACGACGGGGTGATTGGAGAGCTACCCCAAATGAGTTAAGAATGGAGGAAAAATTGGACTTATTACCAAATGGGTTAATAAATACAGAACCTGTAGTTGGATCTTGATATCTTGCCTGTATAACAATTACATTGGCATATCCAGATGTATTCGCATCATCGGTTAATGTAGTATTAGTATTAGTATAACCAATTCCTAATACAATATGCCCTTCCTGACGATTAATCCAATTAGAGAAATCACGTAATGCGCCACCATATGTTACATCATTTAATGCGTCCTCATTGTATGTATAACCACTCATTTGAATACGATCACCCTTAGAAACGTCAAAACGGCTAAAATATTTATTTGTTACAATGAAGAAATTTCCAGGATTAGGCTGGGCAATAGCCGCCGCAGGATTAAATACATTGAACACGGAATTGGTGGGAATTACAGTAAACGGGAATGTTGGACCAGGTAGCGCAGCGGCATCTTGTGCGCCAATAATACCAGCAATATCATACGTATCTGGAGAATTTGATAATAGTTCACCATTAGGGCGGCGAATATCAATTGTCATCTTTTGTAAAGTAGAGAGTGGAGTAGGATAGAATTCTTTCTGGCATTTTAGGAATTTGGGAATCATCGCCAAGAAACCTCGCGTAGAGGCTACTTGATATGTTTGATCAGATAACCACTGTGCGTCATATTGAAGAACACCAAAGGAACGGTCCAAAAAGTTATCTGTACCGTAGTTATTATTCTCAAGCTCCGCGATGCGAATAGTAACATATGGCAAATTCAGAACATTATCTTGATAATCCGTAGTTGTTGTATATACTGGAGGTGATGCGCCACTTGTTGTTTTGCGAATAGATACATCTAGACCCTCACCAGCCATAATACACTTAACAAGCTCAATGCGGACAATATTCTTGAACTTCTGTTGCGCACTTAAAGTCGGATTAAATCCCTGACCATTCGCCGCTGGATCAAAATTCACCGTGAAACTATAGCGATTCTCTTTATTGTTTCTTAGCCAGTCACGATCAGCCGAATAAATAAAGAGATTATTTTCGGTTTCGCGATAACTAACCAAACTATCTTCACGCTGTACATAGTTTTGCGGTAAATCATTCTTGGTTGGAGAGGCAAAACGGGGATTTACAATAGTGGGATTGGAATTTGCCTGACCAAGTTCCCTCGGAGGGGGAGAGACGGTCATAGTGTCAAATGAGCCAATCGGGGCAATAAGAAGATCACGTCTATCAGGCATAATCGCTAGCGATAGATCCTGAGGAGGGGTCGGTCGCGACATATTTTGTTGACGTTGTACCAAGGCGAACTCATTATTACGATTTTGCGCATCCTGTTGCGTACGGAACATAGAATCAGCTGCGACGCGGCTTTGTACACCCGCATCTGCCTTAATCATCTCCGCATTCTGTTGCGCCGAACGGAGAGCTTCCATCTCACGCTGCTTCTTGGCACGTTCAAAGAGATCCGCCGCAGGCGGACCATCCTCCTTGAAATCAATGCGGAAGTCAGGTGGCGGCGGCGGAAGGGCTTTAACTTCATGGCGCTCTTGAGAAAGTTGTTCAAAACGCTGCGATGTTTCTTGAAACAAGTTATCATTCATTACAGTTTTCACTGATGACGTATTCTTAGTCAATTCTCGGCGCTGTAGATACTGCGAAAAATCCTTGGCCGAAGCGGAAAGAACCTCTTTATTTAGAGTCTGAAGAGGTTTATCACCTTGAACCTGGTAGACCTGGTTGACATAATGATGAAGGGTTTTTGAAAGGCGATCCTGTTGTTGATCATTCAGGGATATATTATTACGTTCTTGAAAGTCTTGTGCTAATACGGTCTGAAGAGTATTGAAGTTGTTATCACTAAAAAATACCGTTTTCACAGAAGTTCCTTGTTGCTGAACCGGACGATACATTTACTAATTCTACTGTATAAATCTTTTATATGTCTTTAGACCTGAATAGTTCCATCGGTATTCGCATTATTTAGCAAAAAGGATCTTACGTAATTCTAACATAAAGTCATCATTGACCGCGGTTTTACAGAAATTTTCAAATGGTATACCGCACATCATACAAATAATAAAGTACATGCTGAACATTCCACACTCAGAATCCCCAAATTGAAACTGGCGGGCATTATATCCTAGTTCGCAAGTACGAATCTGAAGTTTGAAACTGCGCATTAATCTTCCAATAAGAGGGGGTACCTCATATCCATAGGAATCAAAATATCCAACAAACGGTTTTTTGATGTCTGTAAGATTTATATAAAGGGCAACCCAGTGACTTCCATCTTTAAAATGCGGATCCAGATTGAAGATTAGGGAAATTCCGCGAACACCTTTCGCATATTCATTTTTAAGATTAAGATTACACGTTTCTTGATATAGACATTTGGGGCTCTTACTCGGCTTATATGGATCGGGGGCAGAGAAATCAATTGGGAAAACACCTAAGAATTTAAACCACGAATAAGCTTCTTGATATTGTTTCAAACAATTTATAATATCAAAGTTGTTAAGCCACATATCGGGATCTGAATCCCATTTTGTAGGGCGGCGGGGTCGTAGATATTGTTTACGGAGTTGCTTTTTAAGATTATTCTCAATGGGGGCCTTATCAAGTAAACAATGTTCTTCACCTGGTTCACACCCAACAGACTTGAAGAGTTTGCTATGATTAGTATTATTGCCTTTAATCTTAAGTTTATTGGAAATATCTGAATAAACTGTACTAGGTAGACATTTGTTTATAGATTTACTTGTAGTATTACGTTTTGTACCAGGATTACATCTTGTAATATCTTTGAGCATGATCTTTTTTTTCTTGGTTTTTACTATTCTTGGTTTCACCATTCTGGATTTTTCCATTCTGGATTCTACCATTATGCCACCTAATATTTGTATACATAATAAAAAATAGTAAGACTATAGAAATGAACACTGATTGTTCTCAGTTATATGACTTCTCAAAGTCTAATTTTATTTTAATGATTGGTGGACAAATACTATTATTAGTACTAGTGCTAATGATAGTATCTTTCGGAACAGGGCCAATATCTTTTCCAGCACAAGCCGTTAGAAATATGTTAAGCAAACAGTCAAAAACTTCGTAAATATTTCTAGACAATAATAGAATGAGTGGGCAAGCAACTGCTGCTAAAGTTACTACGGGTCTTACTATTGAACCTGTTGCTATGGTTTCTAAAGCTTTTAGTGGTGGAAACTGGTTAATAATACTTTTCTCAATTGTATCTATTGGCTTATTTATTGGATCTTTTGTATCAATGTCGCAATTTGTAGGTAGCAAAGATGATTGGAATATTATACAGCCGCAAATTACAAAAGTCTTAATTTTAACACTTGTAGGCGTATTTGGATTAATGGTTGCCTCGTTTTTATACTATATTCAGGATCCCGCTAAAACAATATATTTTATTTTAGTATTGTGCTGTTTATCTCTAGGATTATCCTATGCCGCTTTAGCTATTGCCGCTATCTCTCGTTAGCTAGTACTTGCTGATAATGGAATTAGCCAGCTTGAAGGGATAGAATGCTGTAGCCTTAGACGACTCCCATATTTATTGCGAATCTGAGAAATGCCTTGAAGTCTAATCACACATCTGATAATATCTCCTGGCACTAATTCAGACACTTTACACGCCGAATTATTAATATTTTTTACTATTGAAGTTGGGAAAATATATAGAGATAGTATACTACCTTCAAGTAGAAAGTGAAAAAGTTGGCGAATACTATCACTTGTCTCATTTTTTTGATTAAGGAAACTTTGTTGATGTACATAGAATGTACTTACCAAATATTCTTGAAGCGTACTGAGTTTAACTTGGAAATTGGGCTGATCTGATAAGTCAAGTCTCAGACGGGAATTTTCAGGATTATAATCAATGACCTTTAAGGGTGGCGTTAAAATACTCACGTCCTGAAAGTCAATACTAGGATCTTTGTATGATAGACGGGCAACAGCTTTTCCGTATTTATCGGCTTGAAATGGAGTTAGATGAATATTTCGGATTTCTAGAGCTTGATATGGTATTGAGAGTAGCATTATGGTTATAGTCTTATAAATTAAGAGTGGTCGGTATTTAAATTGTTTTAATATAAAGAATCTAAATATAATTTACTATTTATATATAATGAGCTTTTATTTACAATTAGGAGGATTAGATATTAAGACCAATGAATATATTATACCATCTAAAGCAATAAAAGGAAAAGACTATAAATGTATAGATTGTGATAAAAAAGTTATTTTAAGAAAGGGTACTATACGTAAAGCACATTTTGCTCATTATGCGCAAACAAATACATGTCATTACTATGACCATCCAAATGAATCTCAAATACATAAAGACGCAAAAATGCTAATGGCACAACTTTTAAAAGATAAAAAACAGATAATATTTAAGTGGGACTGTGGGATATGCGGTCATGAAGATTTTTGTAATAATGATGAATCTACAATAATCTATAAAGATGGAGATGAAGTATTTACAGAATATCGTAGTAAAGATAATAAATGGATAGCGGATGTAGCAATTATAAATAATAATGAACTAAGATATATAATTGAGATTAAAAATACTCATGTAACAGTTACTGAAAGACCTGAACCTTGGTTTGAAGTTGATGCCACTAAATTTATTCAAAAAGTGAATCAAACAAATGAAGATATGGAACAAGATAATAAATATGAAAGAGAAAAAGACCCAAATCATATTGATTATATATTTCCATATAGAGTTTCATGTATAAGAAATATTGATAGATATTGCTATGGTTCAATATGTCCTACAGAACAATGGGTAAGAAAAATACCAGGTTATGATAAAACATTAAAAGATAATTCATGTATATTATGTCATAAAGAGGATTATATACCAGCACAGTGTGATATTGACGCAAGTAAATTTCAATATGGCAGAATTCGTGTGTGTGATGAATGTTTATTTAAAGAATCATATGAGAAAAAACTAAGAGAGATATATAATGGTGAAATAAATATTATCAATATAAAATCACCGAAAGAGCAAGAAAAATCTAAAGATATACAAATATCAGAAAATGAATTATTACTAAAAATTCCTAGATTATCATTAAGAGCAGGAATGGCTCAAGGTTGGAAACAGGAAATGCCTTGTACATCTTGTGGTAGAAATGCCTATAGCCCAGTCTATGAAAATAGACAATATTATGCTATGTGTAAGATATGTTTAGGAGATCCACAAACAAGAATTGATACTGATAAGAAAGTAAAAGAGAAAAATATATCTAATGAATCAAAATGTTTAATAAAGTTTTAGAGTTTATTAAATCAAGTGCTTAAAACGCTTAAAAGTTATACAGGTAATATGTCGCAACAATCGTATGCCTGGCGGGGGTTTCGCGGAGTCGGTAAAAGAACCCAGCTACTAAAATTTCTTGAAAAACAGGCCAATAAGATTGATACACCTTTTGAAATTAAAATGGGGACATGGTTTCTTAATAAACAAACATGTGGTGGTGGAGATCCAGATGGAGAAGACGAGGAGGCTTCTGGTAAATCAATTCCTTATGAAGAATCCAACTTACATTTGGGATTTGATGTAGCACGCATGTCAATGTCCGATAAAGTATTTTTACAATCTATTTTAACACGGTGGACGGGTCAACAGGATGTATGCCTGATGTCTTCTCTCATTAAGGCCAGATATTTGGTTCTATATCACGCACATTTCTTAACAGATGAATCTGTGTTACAGCTACAGGAATGCTTGGAACAATATCCTACATTTACAATTTTACTAACAACGGAACTGCCTTTAAGTGGTCGGCTGCGTGATTTCTGTTTTGAGATTCCAGTTGCTGGTGAGGACATGTTGTTAGCGAATTATACACGCAAAGCTTCTTTATTGGAGAAGGATGTATGGTTGGAGTTCTTTAAAAAGACTATTGAGGACTGGTCTAGTGACTGGGGTGCCAAGAAAATCGCGGATGTTCGTAACTGGATTTATACGTGTCTTCAGCGGAATCTTCGTTGGACCGATGTTATTACTTACTGGATAGAGGCCATTTACAAAACGGAATGGATTACTCCGAGTATGCGCTGTAAATTGTTGGAGACATTATGGAAAGCGGAGTCGGGCTCAGGATGGGTTTTAGTAACATCGTACCGAATTCCGATTTTGTGGGAACATGTCCATTTAAAATTGGCGCATGAGTTTTATAAATTGAGACACGGTTTAGTATAATATTAGCGCCGAATATTAGCACCCCATATTAGTAAGGGATGTCAATCTTAATTGATACCTTGTTAGACAGAGTTAAAAAAGAGTTTGACAAGGCGCCTATTAAATGGGAGAATATAGAGATTTCTAGGAAAGATATGAACTTTTTACGACAGGAATGTAATACAGAATCGGAGTTTGACAAGGCTAACAAGCGTAAAGTGATGTTTGATGAATTGATAAAAGGTAACTTGGTTATGGTAACTTGTAGGTCCGATTATGGTCAAGTCGTGGCAGTATTTGAAAGGATGGAACAAATGGCTGAATTACCATGGGACTTGTGGGGGCGTATTCTGAGAATGTTTTATGAGAAGCGTAACAAAACATTATTTAAGGTCTTCTTTCTTGCCAATAAGAGTTTACGTGTATTTCCTAAGAGCGGGGCCCCAATTCAGACAGAAAACATTAATGGAGGGTACACATATAGATGTAATCCAGAAACAATAGTAATATATCGCGCCGAGGATGCGACACGAGTTCTAATTCACGAACTACAGCATTCATGTTGTCTTGATAATGTGGCGCATGGTTTAGATGTAGTGGAAGCTGAAACAGAGGCATGGGCTGAGTTATTCTATATAGCTATCCTGTCGCAGGGAAATGTGCGTCTATTCAATAATTTTCTACAGAAACAGTCCGAGTGGATGATAAAGCAAAATAGAAAGGTGAAGAAACATATGAGACAACCAGACTCTACGGAATTTCCTTGGCGGTACACTGTGGGAAAAGAGGCAATATGGATTGGTTGGGGAATTCTAAAGAAGTCTGTAACTCCTGGTGATAATGTTGGTAGATCTTTAAGGTTGACTTATCCGCCGAATAATACTTTGAAGGAGCGATTTAAGGTGATAAGGGAGTCTACAATTCTTTAGATAATATAATATCTTTTATTAAAGTAGTAGTAGGATGAATGATAATGTTGATGTTACATTTTTACGCATAAATTCTCCTGGATTTAAAAATGCTGAAACAGAATTATTAGAATTAGGATGGAGAGAGAAAAGATTTACTAGAGCTACAGATAAAGATATTAAAAGAGCATATTTTGTACATTTAGTAAAAGAAAAGGCAGAAGAGTTAAAAAGAAGTTTAACACCAGATGAGATATCTAAATTAGAGAAGGCCGCATTAGAATTGAAAAATACTAAAATGTATATAAAATTACGTGCTGCTTCTGCTGTATCAATGAATAATTCTGAAGAGTACGATGAAGAAGAGGTATTTATTCCAGAGAATGAAAGACTGGAAATGGCTAAAAGAATACTTAATGCTGAACGTCCTAAACCAGTACTACGTCCAGATAATAGCGAAGAAAGATTAAAGAAAGTATGGGCTAATATTCGCAAACCTCCAAAAGATCGTTTTCCAAATGCGTCTCTAAATTTACCTAATAACTCTAATAGAAATTATCAAAGTGCTATACCGCTAAATAATATATTAAGAAACTTTAATAAGATGAATATTAGAAATCGTGTTACTCTTAAACGCAAAAGAAACAATACAAATCTTAATAGAAATCTAAATAATGATCGCAATTCTCGTAAGAGATCTAGGAGAACACAGTTTAGTCGTAAATATAGACGTGGATCTAGATTTAATAATTTACCTAGTGCTACGCGCAAAAAGTATATGAGACGCTTTGGTCGTAAATAAATATTATATGTTAATTATTGATGGTTAATTAATAGTTAAAATCGGTACTATAAGTGCCAATTTTAAATATTTAGTATAATTATATAATTAACTGGAACGGGCATCACTTGATAGCAACAGTTTGTATTATATCGGGATAGACGAGGACGAAACTTTGACATTCTATATATATTATTTAATAATAAATAATAAATATATAATTTTTGTTAGTTATAGTGTTTTTAATCTGATTACGGTATTTATAATGCGTTTATTTTAAAATATATTTTAGAAATGTAATTAATAGTAAAGATGTGGGCTGCTATTAATCCTAATGATTTAAATATATCTGATATTGTTCCAGATAAATATACTAGTATATATGACGTATACTGGATAGAATGGGCCGATTCTCCTGAAGATTTTAATAAAGAAAATATTCAAAAATGGAGTTATACTGCTGAGGGTATATTTGTAAAAAAACCTGATGTAAAGACTGATGATATAAATAATTCAAAAGGATCAAATATAACTAGAGCTAAAATATTTATTGCGGCAACAGATTGGTCAGTTCTTCCAGATGTAAAATTAACTGAAATATCTAAAAATAATTTTATTACTTATAGAGAATTTTTGCGAAATATTATTATAAATCCTATAGAAGGACCTATAGACTGGCCTTCTGTACCTGTAGCAGAATGGACTACTATATAAATAATTTTTATTATATATAATTCTCAATATAATATTAAGAATTATATATTATTTATATTTTATACTATTTGCTTATTTGTCTAATAATCTGTCTAATATTCTATTAATATTAAACCAGTTCCTCCTGCTCCTGATGTAATACCTAGACCACCACCCTGCCATGCGCCACTACCTCCTCCTCCATATCTACCTGCATTGCCGCTATTTGAAATATTACTAGGGCCAGCTAAAGTTCCTGCTCCACCACCACCAAAATAACTATTACCACCTGATCCTCCTGAAGCATTAATATTAGGAAATATACCAGGAAACCCACCAGGTCCTCCTGACATAGTAATAGTTCCAATTCCTAATGAACCATTGCCTCCTGATGCGGTTATTATAAAACCAGCGCCCCCACCGCCGGCTGTTGAAATAAAAGCTCCTTGGCCACCAAGTGCTAGAACAAAAGATGAACTATTACCTATCCTTACAAATGAACTTGTACCTGAATTACCAGCAACAGATCCTGCATTAGAAGCAACTGACACCGCCGCCCCTCCAGTTCCAGCTCTTAATACAAATGGTGTTTGTGTAAATATATTCTGTACAATAATACTTGTAGCACCAGCGCCGCCTCCAGATACTCTATAATACTCGGCACCACCTGATCCTGCTACACCTGAGCCACCCCCACCAATTACTGTAAATCTTACAGCTGTAATTCCGACTGGCGGTGTCCATATATTTTCTACAGTACTTTGCCATAATATTTGTGTGGCAAAAGATGGTCCATTATTATCAACACCACCCAAATTAATGGCATAAATAGTAGATACTGAGAATATACCTCTAACATTTGTAATATTACCAATAGTAATCCCACCTGTTGTAGGATTATAAAAGTTAACATATCCTTGGAATGTATTGAATGATGATTGAATAGGATTAAGACCACTTATTGTTGAAATTGGTGAACTACTACTTAGTGATGTATCATTTAGTACAATTATACATCTGCCACTGCTACCACTACCACCAGGTCCACCATATGAGGCGCCGCCACCTCCTCCTGAACCTGTATTAGGTACACCATTAAAACCAGGCCCACCCTGTCCCTGTACTGACACTGTAGTAGTACCCCCTGTTCCTCCAACTTGAATAGTACTAGTAGTAATAATGGTACTACCTCCTAAACCAGCATTACCAATACCGTTCGCCCCCGCATTATAGCCTCCTCCTCCTCCACCAGCACCAAATGCAATTGGAAATCCTAATATTGATATACTTGATGCATTGCCACCCTGTCCAGCATTTGGAATAATAGCAGATGCACTTTGTCCTGCACGGCCTATACCCCCGCCGCCGCCACCAGAGTAGTATTGCTGGGAAGAAGAAGTACCACCAGCGCCGCCGCCACCAGCGGTTCCAGTACCTGACGGTCCAGTATTAGAACCCGCAACACTAGTAGGAGAAACAACGCCACCGCCGCCGCCGCCACAGCCACCTGCGATTCCCGCACCAGCGCCACTACCGCCGCCGCCGCCGCCAGGCACCGTTAATCCATTCCATAATGTACCACCTGATGTAATAAATGTACTACCTCCATTTGATGCTGCAGTTGGATCGCTGCCTCCAGAGCCACCTAGGCCAACTGTAATAGCGAACGTTGTTCCACTTGTCACAGATATATTAGTTGAATAAATGAAAGCACCCGCTCCACCGCCACCGCCGTGGGAGTAGCCGCCGCCACCACCTCCTCCAATAATAAATATATTAACTCTTGCATTTTGGGTAAATAATATACTACCTGAGCTTGTCATATCAGCATAGTATGTTAAACTTGTAGCATTTACTAATGTTCCTTCAATATATCCAAGACCTGTTGAGATTGTTGTTGTTATAGATCCACCTTGTATAGGCGTTAATAACGCTGTATTAATTCGTGTTAAAGATTGGCATGTATTTGTTAGATTACCACCGAGATTAATAGTATAAGGCAAAGCTCCTAAAAATGTACCGTTGATATTTGTAATATTACCAACAATAATATTACCAGTTGTGCCATTATAAGAACTAACATATCCTTGAAATGTGTTATTTATAGATGATTGTATAATTGTACTAGACCCACTTGTAGTAGTAATATTTGTAAGGCCATTTACTACAAGTATGCATCTACCACTGCCACCAGCTGCACCTGATTGGGTGGCAGCGCCGCCACCACCACCGCCTGAACCAGTAGCAAATACACCAGTTGTAGGACCCGCAGATCCTACAATTACACCTCCAATTCCACCAACTATATATGTTATACCATTAACAATAGCACTACCCCCTTGACCAGGGAGGGTACCGCCAATAGTGCCCCAAGTACCACCACCGCCGCCGCCGCCGACAACAATTGGATAACTCATTAAAAATATACTAGATGCTGCTCCTCCATTACCACCATTTTGTACAGTTGAAGGAGCGCCAGTGGGAACTGTTCCCCCTACACTAACTATACCACCACCACCTCCACCAGAGAGGGTGCCAGGATTGACGGGTGGCTGGCCGCTAGCGTACCCTGCTCCTCCATTATTACCTATAATTGGAGGAATAGCAGTGGTTGTTCCACCAAGGCGAGCACCAAAGTTGGAATTATTATAGCTACCACCACCGCCACCACAACCACCATTAGAACCATTAGTACTATTGAAGGTACCACCTCCTCCACCACCAGGCACTGCGAATCCATTCCATACTGTACCACCTACTGTAATAAATGTACTACCTCCATTACTTCCTAGGCCGCCTACACCTTGCCCGCTACCACCAGCCCCTCCTAGTCCCACTGTAATAGTTAGTGTTGATATATTTGT
>Ga0164294_10003899_pt1 | contig 13172 bp, 13 predicted proteins | sample GEODES005metaG_FD_111479 | JGI IMG/M metagenome (GOLD analysis project Ga0164294, IMG submission 111479) | Oligotrophic lake water microbial communities from Sparkling Lake, Wisconsin, USA - GEODES005 metaG | ecosystem: Environmental > Aquatic > Freshwater > Lake | place: USA: Sparkling Lake... | reverse complement strand
TTATCGAGATAATCAGCAGGTTGCTTTTTCGGTTGGTGCCGACCACACCTTTTTGCCGACCTTGACTTTTAGTGGGCGAGCGGGAGTTCAGCTTCAGGATAATTATGGGATAACCGACAGTTCGACTGTGATCAGTTCTGGCGGGCTAGGTAGTGGCGAATTGGAGATCGAGGCTTATCCCTTTGCCTCGCTGAGTTCGACTTGGAATTATGATCAAAGAAGTTTTGTTTCAGGTGGTTTGTCTGTCGCTGTTCAGCAGTCAAACTTGGCAACCTCCTCTGACTCGGAAGCGTATACGATTAACTTCAATTGGGATCACTCCTTCACTGAAAAGCTTTCGGTGATTCAAAGTTTCTTTGTGAATGTGGCTGTTTTCACCCCCCAATTGACGGAAGCCCAATCGATTGCTTTGGCGGGGTCCTACCAAGGCAGCGGGCAGCAAACTACAGTGACCTACCAGTGCAAGTTTGCATATGAATTCTACCCCTATCTTTCCGCTGAACTCGGTTGGAGTTACACAAGCTATGGCTCATACTTCGACTTAAACAATGGCAACGGAGGAAGTTATACCCGTAATCAAGTTTATCTAGGTCTTCGCGGAACCTACTGATTGCCTAAAGACCTATCTGCAAGTAAATTAGAGTCGTGAGTGATCTTCCGACTCCTGCTCCGAGTTATGGGTATGGTGCGGCCACGGCCAGTGCCGGGGAGGGGTCTTTTCACGTTAACGATCTTTGGCGGGTCATTCGGAATCGCTGGCCAACTTCTATCACGATTTTGATTCTTGTGATGGCGACGGGATTTGTTGTGACCAAGTTGCAGCCCAAAATTTACGAGTCTTCCGCAGTGCTCCGAGTCGAGAAAGAAAATCGGGATCTTCAGGTGTTTGCCAGCAGTCTCGACGGATTTGATCCGATTTTCTTTCAGACCGAGTTCGAGCTGATTCAGAGTAAAAAAGTTCTCTATCCGGTCATTGAAAAACTCAAGATTGCCGACCGGTTGTGCCGGTCGATGGAATTGCCTCCCGGTTCGATGAACGACGATCAGGCTTTTCAGCTTTTTCGAAAAAACTATCTGGAGGTGAGGCCTTTTCGGAACACCAAGCTGATCGAGGTCGTGTGTCAAAGTGAGCAGCCGGAAGAAGCAGCCTTGTACGCAAATTCGATCACGGAATCCTATGAAGGCTACCGGCAAAAAGAGATCACCGGTCGAAGCGACTCGGGTTTGAAGGCACTAGATGCAGAGGTTGAAAAACAAAAAAAACTCGTCTCGGAAGCCGCTGCAAAAGTTGAGAAGCTTCGGCGGGATCTTAAAATCGATGAGTTGCCAGGCAGCTCCGCTCAAGTCCAGTCGACCACGCTTTCGGACATGGAGATTCAACGGAAGGAGTCCCAGTTGAGCGAACTCCGTGCCGACATGATCTCTCGCAAGGTTCGCCTGGAAAAAGTGGCCGATCTGACCATCGAACAGCTGGAATCAACCCTGCCAGCTCTTCAGCTGGAAGATTCCACGACTGCTTCCACAAAGCAAATGTATCTCCAGGCCCTGCAAAATGTGGCTTCGATGCAAAAGATGGGATATGGGAAAAAACATCCTGAAATGCAGGGGGCCATGAAGGTTGTGACCGAGCGGAGAGACCAGCTGAATAAGCTTGTCCTCGGAATTCGCCGAGCTCTTTCAATTGATTTGAGTGTGGCTCAGGCGAAGGTTGAGAATCTTGAAAAAGAGGTGGCCGAATTACGGGGGCAGTTGAGGGCCGACCGGACGGACCGACTTGCGCCGTATAATGAAGCACGACGGGATTTTGAGACTCAGAGCCAGCTCTTGGATGTGCTGACATCGCGGTACCGGCAACAGGCGGTTGAATCAAAAATCGAGACACGACCTGTTCAAATTATTAACCGAGCGGAAGCTTCGGTACGGCCGGTGAAACCGAATTTAAAGCTGAACCTTGCGCTCAGCTTTGTCGTAGGAATGATTCTTGGTCTTAGCCTTGCCTTTTTCATCGAGTATTTGGACACAAGCATCAAGACCATGGATGATGTGGAGAAGTATCTTGGGATTAGTGTGTTGGCGGTTATTCCCCGAGGAGCGAAATTCCTCAGTTTGGATGATCCGAATTCAAGGTTCTCAGAGGGGTACCGCATTCTCTGTGCGAAACTGAATCTGACAGGTCGCCGGGATGTTGCCCGAAGCATTACGGTCTTGAGTGGCGGTCCAGGAGAGGGAAAGTCGACAACCACTTTCAATCTCGGGTGGGTCTGTGCGCAGAGCGGGATGAGGGTTTTGATCATTGATGCGGATATCCGTAGGCCCTCCATGCATCGTGCCGTCGGGCTAGAAAATACGCTTGGATTGGGGGAGTTTCTCGCAGGACAGGCCTCTTTGGACGAATTGGTTCAGTCGACTTCTGTTCCGAATATGGAAATCCTTACGGCAGGAAATCTTGGGCCGGAGGATCTTGGTGGATTTAGTCGGGCCCGTTTTGCGTCCCTTCTTGAAATTTGCCGTAATAATTATGATGTGATCATGGTCGATTCCCCTCCTGTTCTGGGAATCAGTGATGCTTCCGTTATTAGCCAAGAAGTGGATGTCACACTCCTCTTGATTCAGCACCGCAGGTATCCTCGGAATGTGTCGCAAAGGGCAAAGCGGGTCATTGAGGAGGTTGGCGGCAAGTTGTTTGGGGTGATTCTCAATAACGTCAACATCAAGACGGACGACAGCTACTACTATTATGCGGGCTATTCAACGCAGTATGGTTACAAGAAACGTGAGCCCCGCGCTCCACGGGGAACTACTCGTCGGGCTCCGGCTTCTGAAAACGTCCACTCGCAATCCCAATCATCCCCCGAAGTTCAGGATGGAGAGGTTGTGCTGAGTCAACAGGAGATAGAACAGGGAGCCCCCCCAACGCCGCGAGTTACGTACGTCTCGTTGCCAAAAGAAGAGGACCGGTTTTAATTGAAAAAACCCGCTACAACATGGTTGGCTTTGTTTATCTTGTTCTTATTTGCAAACGGTCATGCGCAGAACCTCAACCTGACACCAAATACGAATTCTGCCTTTGAAAGTATTAAGACCGTAAATTCGGGGCCAGTTCCAATCGCGGATCCCATGGCCGGAGGAGCCTCAGTTGCGTCTGGCATCGTGCCCAGTATGGACACCAGCGATCTTTTGCGGGGTGGGGATACATTAATTATCCGTCTGACGGGGGTGCCCACTCCGGACCAAGGAATCTTTGAGGTTAAAATCGATGAGGGGGGAAAAATCTCGATGCCGCACATCGGGAGTCTGTCTGCGGCAAATTCTACTACTGTTCAGGTAAAGAAACTCATCGAAGAAACCTATGTAAAAGAGGAGATTTTCACAAATCCCAATGTCACTGTGGATCTTAAAGAGCAGAGGTTTGTGGATGTTACAGGGGAGGTTCGCATGCCTCAGCGGGTGCCTTATACCAAGGACTTAACCGCCATGGGGGCTGTCGCGGCGTGTGGCGGTTTTACGGATTTTGCCAATCGCAGAAGGGTAAGGCTTACGCAAGGCGGGGTGACACGGGAGTTTAACGCCAAAGATATTCAGGCTGATCAAGGGCGTGACATTAAGCTTAAGCCCAATGACAAAATTCAAGTCGACCGGAGTATTTTTTGACGAGCAAGATCGCGCTGTTTGGCGGAAGCTTTGACCCTTTTCATCTGGGTCATTTTCTAGTGGCACGTACGGCTTGGGAGCGTTTTTTTCTCAACCGGGTGATTTTTCTTCCGTGTGCCCAATCCCCCTTGAAATCTTTTCAACCTCTTGCACCGGATTCCAAAAGGCTGGATTGGCTGAAATCAGGACTTAAGGGGCAGGGGTGGGCGAAAGTTTCGTCATGGGAAATTGATCGCAGTGGAATTTCTTATTCAGTTGAAACCGCACGGCACTGGAAAATGAAGAACCCACAGGCTGGACTGTATTGGATACTTGGTTCGGACCAGTGGCAACAGCTTCCACGCTGGAAAAACTTTTCTGATCTTGCCCGTTTGGTTCATTTTCTAGTGTTCCCGCGCCCTGAAATTCCTCATAAGAAACCCGGAGTGCGTATGAGCGTAATCCCAGCTCGCTTTGACATTTCTTCGACCGAAATCCGAATGCGCCTAAAAAAGGGGCTCTCGATCAAGGGATTGGTTCCGACCGAATTAGATGGGCAACTCACGCGAAGCCGGTTTTACCGATGAATGCCGAGGGAATTGTACTAGCCAAGCTTTGCTCGCAAATGGCAGAGAATAAGAAAGCCCGCGATCCTGTTATTCTGGATCTTCGTAAAGTAGGCGGTCCGGCGGATTTCTTTCTTATCGTTTCGGGAGACAATGAGCCTCATATCAAGGCCATTGCCGCGGAAATTGAGCGCGGTGTAGAAGAGGAGGGGGGGCGGAAGACTTATCGGACATCGGGGAATTCAGCCAGCCAATGGATTATCTTGGATTACGGTGATGTTCTGGTTCACGTTATGCACAGTGCCCGCAGGAGTTTTTACCATCTCGAGAATCTTTGGGGCGATGCAGAAAGAGTGCGGATCTAGAGTTACATTTCCTCCAGAGTCGGGATACCTAGAAGACCTAGGCCATCGCGAAGGATGTCACCGACGAGTCCTGCCAAGGTTAGGCGCGAATTTCTGAGTTCGGGGGTTGGAGCCTGCAAGACCGGGCAAGCTTCAAAAAACCGGTGAAACATGCCTGCTGTCTCAAAGAGGTATCCGCAAAGGTGGTGAGGTCGCCTGTCTTGGGCTGCCAGAGCAACCGTGTCCCCATATTGCATCAAATGGCGGCAAAGTTCTTCCTCTACAGTTTCCTTTAAAACCATGGGGTGCACAGGGGGGGTTTCTAGCCCAGCTTTACGTAGGATGGATCGGGTCCGGACATAGGCATTCAAGATGTAAGGCGCAGTGTTTCCATCGAAAGCCAGCAACTTTTCCCAAGTAAAAACATAGTCCAAGTTGCGACCTGGCATCTGGTCCGCGTATTTGAGGCTCGCGATTCCAAGAAGTTCCGCTTTGTCCTCCAATGGCTGTCCAGTCAGGTCAGGCCTCTTTTCCAAAAGGATCTTTTTTGCCCGATCTTTTGCCTCATCCAGAAGATCGACTAATTTGATTGGCGTTCCGTCCCTGCTTTTGAGGGGTTTCCGATCGGACCCTAGTATGGTTCCGAACCAGACATGTTCGAAAACGCCCTGCTGATTCCACTTATGAGCTGTATCGAACAACCATCGAAAATGGAGCTGTTGGCGTCCATCGGTGACATAAATAATCCGATGCGCGTGGAGATCACGGATTCGGGACCGTAGCGCGGCAAGGTCTGTTGTTCCATACAGGAAAGCCCCGTCTGATTTGCGAATTAGAAATGGCTCTTCGGAAATGGTCGAATTTCGTACTACCACGGCTCCTTGACTGATTTCTGCGATCTTAAGGCGAAGAAGATCGTCTACGACAAGGGGTAGTTCGGCGTGGTAGCTGCTCTCTCCTTTTTCTAGGTCGAACGTTACGTTTAAACGTCGATAAATCTCGCGAAAGTGTTCGGCGGAGCGTTCGCAGAAAACGTTCCAGTCTTTCTTTCTGTCAGGGTCGCCACTCTGCAGCGCAGCTAATTCGGCCCGGGCTAGCTCCATTTTGGCAGGATCTGCTTCTGATTCTTGATGGCCCAGCTTATAGAATTCTTCGAGTTCTTGAATGGCGTTTGTTGTGGATAATTCAGGTCGACCTGCGGCTCGATACGCAAGTAGGAGTTTTCCAAACTGAGTGCCCCAGTCGCCCAAATGGTTGATTCGAATCACCTGATTCCCACAGCGCTTTAAAAGCCGAGCAAGGGTATCGCCCAGAAGAGTTGAGCGGATATGGCCAACATGCATGGCTTTCGCGATATTAGGGGAACTGAAATCTACGACGATTGTTTCGGGCCGTTCGCTAGGAACGATCCCAAAGTTCTTATCCTTTCTTAGTTTTTCGATCCCCCGGGCAACGGCAATGGGGGTCGCGCGATAATTGACGAATCCTCCTCCCGCGATCTGGGCTTTTTCCCAGTCTGGAGGGGGAGAGCACTCTTCTGCCAATCGTGTCGCAATTTCCCTAGCATTTCCGCCAGTTTGTTTGGCGGCCACCATGGGCAGATGGGTCTGGAAGTGTCCATGACGCGGGTCGGTGCAGGGACGAACCCACGGCCCGAAACCTAGACCAGGGAAATTCTTCTGAGTCCAGGATTGGACAATAGCTTCAAGTTCGGCGCGTAGGTACATGGGGAAGGAAGGGTATGCGGAAAATGCAAAGACCCCTAGGGATAATTCCTTATATTAAAATAGCAAAACGTTTTATGCCTGAAGATAATTTGAAGGAGTGTCACGGAGTTGTAAATTTAGGCGGGACGGGGGAGGTAGCGCAAGAGAAGCCCCGAAATCTCATGAGCGAGGGTCGAGTATATACGGACCCATTCCAACCCAAGTTGCAAGAGTCCTTGTTTTGCAGGGAAGGGTCTTAATGTGAACCAAAGAAGAAGGCCAACCACCATTAAATTTCCAAGAACAATCAAAGAGATCGAAAAGATTCTTCCGTAAACAAGGAATTCCGGTTGTCGTGTGGGTAGGAGGTCCGCGGTAAAGGTGTAGTGATAGCCCCAAACAACTCCCCAGAGCCCGAGAAAAAAAAGCACATAAGAGCTCAATTCTGGCCATAGCCGAATACTTGCAAGCCAAAGAATTCCCAAAACGATCGGGTAAAAAGGAAGAACATAGGGGGCGAGGCTGATCAGGGGAGAGACGCGGTCAGCCACAACTTTTCCTCCCTGCTCGCCGGCATGGAGGGAGTGAACCTTTCCGCCGCTGAGCCAGACGGCGAGGGCATGGGTTAGTTCATGACCTAAAACATAAATCCCTTGGGGACGGGGAAGAAAAAAGAAAGCCAGGCAGGCAGCCAGAAAACCAGTTCCAAAGGCCGCAGGCCCCATCCAGGGGAATGAAGGAGAGCCCCAAATCGATAACTGCAAGGTCCGTGCAAGAAACAGAATCGTGGCATAGATTCCTGGCCAAAGAGCAATTGCTAAAAAAAGGCGGATCAAGTTCATGGATTGACGTGGGGGAGGGAATTGGGGCACTCTTTTCCCTTATGGCAAATACTGCTTCTGCTGCAAAACAAGCCCGGGCTTCTCTTCGGCGTCGTGTGGTGAATCGGCGGCTTTTGGATCATGCGCGGAATGCCCAAAAAAGGCTCCTCGCCTTGATTGCTTCTGGCAAGAAGGAGGAAGCAGTTAAGCTCTTTCCGGAATTGCAAAAGCGCTTGGATCGCGCGGCCAAAGGAAAGGCGATTCATAGGAATCGCTCGGCCCGCATCAAATCCCGTATCGCCCTGAAGTTGCGGTAATCTCATTCGGGACCGCCCAACAGGCGGGCTACCTGAATCCAGGCCGAGCTTCCAAAATATCCCCTTCCATCCCTTGCGATTTTTTCCGCATCCTCTTGGGTCGGAAAGAGGCCGAAAACTGTGGATCCACTCCCGCTCATCCGACTCGCCAAGACATTTGTTTGGGCTCCCATCCATCGGCGGGCGCCTTCGATCCAAAGGAATTTACTTTCCACCGCATTTTCCAGATCGTTTCTAGGTAGAATCTTTAGTTGTGACCCATCTTTCGTCGTGAGGAATAAGGCGTGCCCTTCTGTGCCCGGAACGGGATTTTTAGCATAGGCGGCGTAGGCCGAAGCTGTCGGCGAGGCAAAGCCTGGGTGAATCAAGACGGCCCAAGGTAGATGAATCAAGTGAATCGGTTTAAGAATCTCGCCACGGCCAGTTCCCCGGGCGGCATAGGGTTGGAGGAAGAAGGGGACATCGCTTCCCAATTCGGCACCGATTTTAGCAAGTTCAGAGTCTTCAATTGGCACATCCCAGAGTTTTCGTAGGAAGACGAGGGTGGAGGCAGCGTCACTGCTTCCCCCACCGAGGCCAGCTCCTTGCGGAATTCGTTTCTTGAGTAAGATATCGGCCCCAGAGCCTCGAGAAGCACGTAACTGCAGGGCTCGAGCGGCACGTAATACCAGATTGTCTGGATGAGAAGAAAGCTGAGGATCTCCTTCTACCTGCAAAGTGAGTTTTCCATTCGCCGCCGAACGAATTTCGAGAATATCAGCCACATCGACTCGTATGAAGAAGGTGTCAATGGGATGGAACCCGTCCGGGCGTCTTTTCCCTAAACGGAGGTCGAGGTTGATTTTAGCGTGGGCGCGGATTGTCATGGGGGAAAGATCCAGATTAGATGGTGGTTGTGAGCCCTGATCAAGTGATCCTTGCCTTGGATGTGGATACTGCGGAAGAGGCTCTCCAATGGGCCAAGAGGTTTCATGGAAAGGTCGGAACGTTCAAGGTGGGGTTGCAACTCTACCTTCGTGCCGGCCCGGAAGTTCTGGCCAACTTGCATAAATTGAATGCCCCGGTTTTCTTGGACCTTAAGTTTCATGATATTCCAAATACTGTCGGAAAGGCTGTGGCAGCTGCATCGGTCTGGCGACCGCGTTTTTTGACTGTCCACACCTCGGGTGGAAGGGAAATGATGGAGGCGGCTGCCTCGTCGGCTCCTAAAGGAACCGATGTCTTGGGAGTTACCATTCTTACCAGTCTGGATGAGGCTTCGGTCGCCGAAGTCGGGTGGGCAAATGGAGTCCCGGCGGCCGTGGATCGCCTTTCTGCTCTTGCCCGCAAGGCCGGATTGGGCGGCGTGGTCTGCAGTCCTCACGAGGCAGCCCAAGAACGTGCCGCGTGGGGTCCGTTGGCCGAAATCGTCACTCCCGGGGTTCGTCCTCCGGGAGTTAAGCAAAATGACCAAGCGAGGGCCAAAACTGCGTCCGAAGCGATTACCGCCGGAGCTAGCCGGATTGTCATTGGACGGCCGGTGCTGAATGCAGCCGATCCCGAGGGAGCTCTCGAGTTCATCTTGGAAGGGAAAGGTTGATTCATGGATGTGACCCTTTTAAAGGTCACATGGAAAAGCGTGGCCCCAGATAAAGGCCGCGGGCGACAGGATCATTGATCAAGAAGTCGGCCGTTCCTTCGCTTTCTACTTTTCCTTCGCAGATCAGGTAGGCGCGACTCACGATTGAAAGTGTTTCCCGGACATTGTGGTCGGTGATCAGTACGGCGATTCCTTTTCGCCGCATCGTGAGAATGATTTGCTGGATGTCGTAGACGGCGAGGGGATCGACCCCGCTAAAAGGCTCGTCGAGCAGAAGCACACTGGGGCGTGTCACCAGACAGCGGGCGATGGCGAGTCTCCTCTTTTCCCCACCCGAAAGTTGGATCGCATGACTTTTGGTCAGATTGTCGAGGCCGAGCTCCACAAGAAGCTCATGACAACGTTCCTTTCTTTCGTGATCTGTGATCGGCAGGGTTTCCAGAATCGCCATAAGGTTTTCTTCCACCGTGAGACGGCGAAAAATTGATTCTTCCTGCGGCAGGTAGCCGATACCACGGCGGGCCCTGCGGTACATGGGCATTCCCGTGACGTCCTCGCCGGAAAACTGGATCTTACCCGCCGTAGGTCGAACCAATCCCACCAGCATGTAGAAACTTGTGGTTTTTCCTGCCCCATTGGGTCCAAGAAGACCCACTACTTCCCCAGTGCGGATGGATAGGTTTACCCCGTTCACGACATTCCTTTCGCCGTACCGTTTGACGAGGCCCTCGCAGGAAAGGATGGGGTCTCCCGGGGGGAGGGATGTGTCCATTTTAGGGCTTTTGAAGCATCACCCGACTGGCACCTTCGGTGAGCATTTTGTCTTCTTCCGGGTAGAGAATGATTTTATCGGCAAAAACAGTCTTATCTCTAGAGATTATTTTTGGCTGCTTAGCCACCTTCAGGAGAGTGAGTTTCTTGTCGACCATATCGTATAGAGCCTTTTCACTTAATGTTTCGGACGAACCGTCCTTTCGCTTGATGATGACATCATCCCGTGCTTCGAGTGACTGAACGGCGTCATTTTCAGCGAAAAACACGGTCATTTCACGCGCGGACATAGTGAATCGAGGTTCATCGACAGTGACGTTACCCCGGAAAATCCCCTGTTTCCTCCCGAGCTTTTTTCCCAAATTCAAGTCCAGTGAATCGCTCGTGATGGTTGTGGGGCCGTTGGTTGTAGATCCTTGGGTTGGGGAGGGGGCCGGGGCATCCTCCGCATTCACGGAAAAACAGAATGCAATGAGAAGGATAAGGATTAGGGGATATTTCATGGGGTTGAACTGGAAAGAACCACGCGAACCCGATTGTACAAGGTTCCATTCGAATCGGCGACGTTCCAATCGATTCCGTTGGAAGAAATCATGAGGGTGGTGCGTTTGACCAGGATTCCTGTATCGGTGGTCAGCCGGTTTTCTTTTCTCCAGAAGTCGCATCGGGTGGCGGTGATAGTTGTTTCGGCCCTCCCCTCAGAGTTGTAAAGCTCGACATTGAGATCCTCGATTTTTAGCTGATTGGGACTTACAACGGTGGCCCGCTTTCCGTGCACCAGAGCGGTTCGTTTTCCGGCTGAATCGGTTTGGGGAAGGGCGAAATTCTGGATGACCGAACCGATTGGAAATTCAGGACCGTTTCCGGCCTGCAAAGGCAGGATGACACCCAGAAAAATGATCGGAAGGATGTGATTAGGAGATGGCATGGAGGATGCGGTTGATTTTCCGGAAGAGAGTTTCGGCTTGGTTTAAGGGAAGCATGCTCGCCTTGTCAGACAGGGCTTTTTTGGGGTTGGGGTGAACCTCGATGAACAGACCATCCACGCCGACGGCGACAGCCGCCCGGGCAAGTGCGGGAATAAACCGGGCATCTCCAAGGGTCACCTTGCCCCCGGAGGGTTTTTGTACGGAGTGGGTGGCATCAAAAATCACCCGGTGCCCCTGATGTTTCATGATGACGAGACTCCTCATGTCGACGACTAGATCTCTATGGCCAAACGTTGTGCCTCTTTCGGTGATCCAGGAGTTTTGACAGCCCCCCCGTCTCAACTTTTCCATGATCGCAGGAACAGCGTCTGGGGACAGGAATTGGCCTTTTTTGACATTCACCGCCTTGCCGGTTTTTGCGGCAGCCAGAAGCAGATCCGTTTGTCGGCAAAGAAAGGCTGGGATTTGCAGGATGTCCACGACACGCCCAGCCTGGCGTGCCTCTTCTGCGGTGTGTACGTCCGTTAGGATCGGCACCTTGAGTTCGCGCCGGATTGCCGCCAACTCCTTGAGTCCTTTGGAGAAGCCAGGTCCTCTCGGCGAGGTAATGGAGGTGCGGTTGGCCTTGTCGTAACTCGCCTTGAAGACGTAGTTCCACCCTAGTTCCCCACATAGGTCTCGAAGGGTTCGCCCGACCAGGAGGGAAGTTTTGCGAGACTCGAGAACGCAAGGACCACCAATGAGGAGAAATTTCGAATTATTTGATTTGGGCATGTTTTTGGGCGGCTTGTGCAAAGCCGCGGAAAAGTGGGTGGGGTACATGGGGTTTGGATCTAAACTCGGGGTGGAACTGACAGGCCACAAACCAAGGGTGGTCTGGAATCTCGATCAGTTCCACCAGATCTGCCTTGGGGTAGGTTCCGCTAATGCGGAGGCCGGCTTTTTCGAGGAGTTGGCGATGGGCATTGTTAAACTCATAGCGGTGGCGGTGGCGCTCTTGAATTTCCGTTTGTGCATAGGCTTTTTGAGCCATCGATCCCGGGGTTAGCCGACAGGTGTAACTGCCCAGTCTCATGGTCGCGCCCTTGGCTCCATTCAAATCCTGCCCTGGGAGGAGGGTAATGACCGCATTTTCCGTCTGGGGATCAAATTCCGAGCTATGGGCCTTTTTCAGTCCTGCGACGCTTCGAGCAAACTCAATCACAGCCACCTGCATGCCTAGGCAAAGCCCTAGATAAGGGATCTTGTTTTCTCTCGCGTACTTGGCGGCAGCAATTTTTCCCTCGATTCCGCGTTCGCCGAAACCTCCGGGGACCAGAATGCCATTCACGCCATCCAACAGGTATTTAGCCCCTTGTTTCTCGATTTCCTCGGCATCCACTTTGACGAGATCTACTCCGATGTCTTCGCCCGAGGCGGCATGGAAAAGTGCCTCGGTCACGCTCTTATAGGCGTCAGGAACCCCAAGGTATTTCCCTACCATGGCGATTTTTGTCCTGTGTTTGGGCAAAATCATTCGCCCGACGAGTTTTTCCCATTCCTTCATATCGGCAGGAGGGGCCTTAAGGCCAAGATAGGAAATCACCAGTTCATCCAGTCTCTCCCGTTGAAGCATGAGGGGGACTTCGTAAATGGTGTGTTTGACGTCCTGTTCTTCGATTACTGCTTCGACCGGAACATTGCAGAAACTCGAAATCTTTTGGCGTGTTTCCTGGTCCACAGGATGTTCGCTACGGCATACCAGAATCTGGGGTTGAATCCCGATTTCGCGAAGTTTGGCCACGCTCTGCTGGGTAGGCTTGGACTTGAGTTCACCCGCAGCCTTGATGAAGGGGACAAGGGTGACATGAATGAAGAGGCAGTGTCCGGGGCCGGTTTCGATCGCAAATTGCCGAAGGGCTTCGAGGAAGGGTAGGCCTTCAATATCCCCGGTCGTTCCTCCGATTTCGGTGATGAGAATATCGCAATCCTCATGTTGCCCCATATGTCGGAGGCGGTTCTTGATTTCGTCGGTGACATGGGGAATGACCTGAACGGTCTTACCGAGGTAGTCCCCGCGTCTTTCCTTTCGCAAAACCTCCTCGTAGACCTGTCCGGCAGTGAGATTGTGGCGACGGGTCAAGTGGCAGGAGGTGAACCGTTCGTAGTGCCCGAGATCGAGATCGGTTTCGGCGCCGTCCTCAAGAACGTAGACCTCCCCGTGCTGGTAGGGGCTCATGGTTCCGGGATCAACGTTGAGATAGGGATCGAATTTCATCAGGCCGACTTTTAGACCCCGCCTTTCCAGTAAGGTTCCCAAGGCTGCTGCGGTGAGGCCCTTCCCAAGGGAGCTGATCACCCCGCCTGTGATAAAGATGTATTTCATTTGGAGATAGTTCTGGCGCGATCTGCCAGGGCCCGTTCCGCGCGTGTCACGTCCCCCGGCGTGTCCACACCAACGGAAACGAAGGTAAGCGTCAGCACTTGAATCGCAATCCCGTTCTCAAGTGCGCGGAGTTGCTCCAATCGT
>Ga0164294_10003898_pt1 | contig 13175 bp, 13 predicted proteins | sample GEODES005metaG_FD_111479 | JGI IMG/M metagenome (GOLD analysis project Ga0164294, IMG submission 111479) | Oligotrophic lake water microbial communities from Sparkling Lake, Wisconsin, USA - GEODES005 metaG | ecosystem: Environmental > Aquatic > Freshwater > Lake | place: USA: Sparkling Lake... | reverse complement strand
GGCAGGCGCGTCGGGAAGAGGTTTTTTCGCTTGGTTTTCGATGAAAATGGACTTGGGAATGAGGTCATGAAAGAGCTGCGCGGCTCACCCATTCTGGATTGTGGCGAACGATTCCTCAGTTGTTGGTAAGGACTGGCCGCGACAGAGACAGAAGTCGCCGAGATCGACGATCAGGCACTGAATGACGAGGCAGGTGCGGGTGATGGCGCGTTGTTGCGGGTGCGCGGCAAACTCGGCGATCACTCCGCAGTGCTCCAAAAAGTGATCTCTCGCCACCAAGCCGCCAGACGGAGTGAACTCCTCTCCATCCATTTCAACTGCGGATGAGAGGATAATTCGGGTGCTGGATTTCAGCGCACTTGACCGAGACGCCATGGAGTTTTAACAATCCGTAATGACACCGATTTACGAGGGCAAAGCCAAGCGTCTCTGGGCCACTGAGAATCCCGAGACACTCCGCATGGAGTTCAAGAACGACGCCACCGCCTTCAATGGTGAAAAGAAGGCCAGCTTCGAGAACAAAGGGCGGCTCAATAACGAAATCAGCACCTTGATCTACGGATTTCTTGAGAATGCCGGTGTGCCAACCCATTTTGTGCGCAAGATCGACGACACGAATGTCGAGGTGAAAAAAGTCACGATCGTGATGGTTGAGGTGATTGTCCGCAATTTATCTGCTGGGAGTTACTGCAAGCGCACTGGCATTGCCGAAGGTCAGGTGTTTTCTCAACCGATCATCGAGTTCTCCTACAAGAGCGATGAACTCGGAGACCCGCTCATCAATGATGACTACATCCGTGAAATGGGATTGGCTACCCCGGAGGACTTGGTGCACTTGCGCAAGTCGGCACTTCAAGTGAATGCGATCCTCACCGATTTCTTTGCCAAGTGTGGGCTCAAGCTGGTGGACTTCAAACTCGAGTTCGGCCGATTGGTTTCGGATCCATCGCAGATCGTGCTTGCCGACGAGATCAGCCCTGACGGGTGCCGGCTTTGGGACCTGAAGACGGGTGAGAAGATGGACAAGGATCGCTTCCGCCGTGATCTTGGAAATGTGATGGAGGCCTACGCCGAAGTGTTAGGCCGCCTCAAGGCGAATTCGTGATTTCACTTGTCCTCGGGCTTTGCGGGTTTTTTAGCCTTCTTCTCGAGGAACTCGATGATCATCCCAGCCACGTCTTGCTTGGACGACTGCTCGATGCCCTCGAGGCCGGGTGATGAGTTCACTTCCATGACGACCGGGCCGTGATTCGAACGGAGGAGGTCGACGCCTGCGAGGTTGAGTCCCATTGCCTTCGCGGCGCTGATGGCTACGGCGCGTTCTTCGGGTGAGATGCGCACTTTTTGCGCGGTGCCGCCGCGGTGGAGGTTTGAGCGGAATTCGCCGACTCCTGCCTGGCGTTTCATGGCAGCGACCACCTTGCCGCCGATAACGATGCAGCGGATGTCTGCGCCTGCGGCTTCTTTGATGAATTCTTGGACGAGGATGTTCGCGTTGAGATCCTTGAAGGCCTCGATCACCGATTCGGCCGCATTGGTGGTCTCGGCAAGTACCACGCCGACACCTTGGGTGCCTTCTAGCAGCTTGATGACCAACGGAGCGCCACCGCACATTTTAATCAACTCACCGGTGGCATCGGTATGGTGGGCGAATCCAGTCACTGGGAGGCCGACGCCGCGCTTGGCGAGAATTTGGAGTGAACGCAGTTTGTCACGTGAGCGTGCGATTGCCACGGAGTCGTTCAGGGTGAAAACATTCATCATCTCGAATTGCCGCACCACGGCGTTGCCATAGAACGTGTGCTTCGCCGCAATGCGTGGGATGATGGCATCGGCCACTAACTCTTCGCCATCCACATAGATGCGAGGTTTGCGGGAGGTGATGTTCATGTAGCAGCGCAAGTAGTCCACCACGCGCACTTCATGGCCCCGTGAGGTGGCTGCAGTGACGAGGGCGTCGGTGCTGTAGAGTCTCGCGTTTCGTGAGAGGATGAGAATTTTCATTGGTGGAATTTAGGGGGTGAGAAAGCTGACTTGCACGTTCCTCAAATAGCTAACCGAGCGGAAGGTCAATCCCAATCTTCATCCGGTGGTGGGCGTACTGAGTGATCAGAATTTGTGAGGTGCTTTGGTGTTTTGGCGTGACCGAGGGGTGCAATGAATCCACGGTTGCGTGAACGTTCTTAAGACTATGAAGGAAAAATTTGATGCATTCGAGATGAAAATGGCAGCCGCAGGAATGGGGGATGCCGCGACCCGGGCATTCGGGCGGAATTATGCAGCACTGCTGCGAAATGAGTCGGGCATGATTCCCGAGGAAGTCATCTTGCCTGCCGAGGGGCTTGCTTCATTTGACGAGATCGCAGCGGCAGGGGATGCAGATGCGGCGTTGCTCTCGCAGGCGGTGGTCATCAAGCTCAATGGCGGTCTGGGAACGGGGATGGGTTTGCAGGGACCGAAGAGTTTGCTGGTGGTGCAGGATCAGGTGAATTTCCTCGATTTGATGGTTCGACAGATTCTGGATCTGCGAAAAGCGAGTGGTGCCAAGGTGCGATTGCTCTTGATGAATAGCTTCAGCACGAGCGCGCAGACCTTGCAGCATCTCGAAAGGTATCGTGCTGAGGGACTCTCGGAGTCGGGCGAGGTCGAGTTGATGCAGAACCAAGTTCCGAAGATCGACGCGGCGTCGCTTGAGCCAGTCGTGTGGTCGGCTGATCCTGATTTGGAATGGTGCCCACCGGGTCATGGTGATCTTTATCCGGCGCTTGTCGGCAGTGGCTGGCTAGATCGGCTTCTCGCAGAAGGGGTGAAATATGCATTTGTCTCGAATTCTGACAATCTCGGGGCGATTCTGGATCCTGCAATTTTGCGCCATTTCGCCGACAGTGGCTCGCCGTTTCTCATGGAGGTGACTCGCAGAACGGCGGCCGATCGCAAAGGGGGGCATCTTGCGGTAAGGCGTGCGGATGCTCGCTTGCTTCTGCGGGAGGTCGCGCAATGTCCGGCTGAGGACATGGAGGCATTCCAGGACATTGAGCGTCACCGTTATTTTAACACGAACAGCCTTTGGTTGCGCTTGGACTTGCTCAAAGAGCAGCTTGAGGCGGATGCGGGCGTGTTGCCACTGCCGATGATTCGCAATCAGAAGACGGTGGATCCGCGTGACAAGAGCTCGACGCCGGTGATTCAGTTGGAAATCGCGATGGGAGCCGCGATTGAGTGCTTTGAGGGTGCGGCGGCGATCGAGGTTCCGCGGAGTCGTTTCGCGCCGGTCAAGACGACGGGGGATTTGCTGGCGCTGCGGTCGGATGCCTACGAAGTGCTGGCGGATGGTCAAGTTCGGTTGGTCGCTGCGCGCAATGGGGTGCCGCCGGTCATCGTTCTTTCGGATGAATACAAGTTGGTGGATCAAATCGATGCCATTGGCAGTCCCAGTTTGAGAGCGTGCCAGTCGCTGAAGATCAATGGTCCGGTTCAGTTTGAATCTGGGGTGGCGATTGAGGGCGATGTCGAAATTCGGAATGCATCGGGTGGGTTACGGATGGTCCCTGCTGGGGTCTATCGTGACCAGATTCTCGACCTCTCTTGATCGGTTCGCTGCACCATTCTTGGCTCCACGAGTGAGGTGAGATTCATGCTCTATTGAGCTTATGGCACTTGCCAAGATCAGGGAGATTGGTCTATCAGCACCGCAATTATGGCGAGCATTGGACCTTTTGAATTTCCTTCGAGTGGCTTTGAAGGCGTGGTTTTTGATTGTGATGGGACCTTGGTGGATTCGATGCCAGCGCATTTCGAGGCTTGGTGCGAGGCGTTGGCCATCCATGGAGCCGGTGGAATTTTCAAGGAAGATGTTTTCTTTGCGATGGGCGGGCGGCCCACGCTCGACATCGTGGTGGAACTCAATGACACGTATAACCTTCATTTGAATCCGACGGCGGTTGCCTTGGCGAAGCGTGAGTGCTTTTTGAAGCGCTTGGATCAAGTGACGTTGATCGAGGAAGTGGCTGCATTTGCAGAAGGACTTCGGGGGAAAATCCCGATGGCCATTGCGACTGGGGGCAGCCGCATGGTGATTGAGAAGACTTTGAAAGTCGTTGGCATTTCCGACTGGTTCGACGAAGTCGTGACTGCGGATGATGTGGTGCATGGCAAGCCTGCGCCCGATATTTTCCTGAAGGCTGCGAAGCTGATGGGGCTGGATCCTACCAAGTGCCTTGCGCTTGAAGATGCGCCTGCGGGCATCACATCGGCTCAGCGCGCGGGCATGCAGGTCATTGCGATTCCTTGCCCGCTGGTTTCCTGAACCGGTGGAGTGATGGTGTGAATCAAGGAAGCGAGTGTTGTCATCGTCTCGTGTGAATGGGCGGCGGACACGCTGATGCGGAGTCTTGCGCTGCCTCGGGCAACCGTCGGATAGCGGATCGCAGGGATGAGATAGCCCGATTCTTCAAATGCGGTCGATGCCGCCAATGCGTTGTCGTTACTTCCTAACACGATGGGAACGATCGGTGTGCCAAGTGGAGAGATTCGTGAAATGTTTTCGTGAAGTTTTGTTCTCAATGCATGCCCTGTGCTTCCGCGGATCAGAGCGAGTGAGATCATGGCCGCGTGGGCGAGTGATGGTGGAGGGGCGGTCGAATAAATGAACGATCGGGCACGGTTGGTCAAGAGGTCCACCCAGTCGCGGGACGCGGCGAGGTAGCCACCGGAGAGGCCGGCGGCTTTGCTGAACGTGCCCATTTGAAATGCGATGCGGTCCTGGAGTTTTTCGTGTTCGGCGAGGCCCATGCCGTGTTCCCCAAGGACTCCGAAGCCGTGTGCTTCATCTAATAAAAGAAGTGCTTGGTAGGATTCGGTGAGGGTGACGATTTTCCGTAAGGGGCAGAGGTCTCCGTCCATGCTGAAGACCGACTCGGTGGCCACGAGGATGCGTGCGGCGGGTGCCTTGGCACGGATGCGGGTGAGCAATTGTTCCAGTCGATTGAGGTCGTTGTGTGGGAAAATCCGGAGGGTCGCGCCCGAGAGGCGGGCGGCGTCGACCAGGCAAGCATGGCAAAGCTTGTCGAGGATGATGAAGTCCGCTTTTCCGACGATCGCTGGGATCGCACCCAGCGCGGTGGCGAAGCCTGAGGTGAAGGTGATCGCTGCCTCGGTTTGTTTAGCCTCGGCGATCGAATTTTCTAGCAGAACGTGTGGTGGCAAGGTTCCACAAACCAACCGGGATGCGGCGGAGCCTGCGCCAAAACGTTTGGTTCCCTCGATGAGAGCTGCTTCGATTTCCGGATGTCTTGCGAGGCCGAGGTAGTCATTGGAAGCGAAGTTCCAAAGCGGTTTGTCGTCACGGGTCACTTGTGCCCCGGTGGGTGAGTCGAGGGGGCGCTGATGTCGCAGCAGGCCTTCGGCAGCAAGTTGTCGCAGGGACTCGGCAGGGCTAGGCATGTTGGCGGAGGCTGCCTGTTAGGATGCCGATGCCGGACGCTCAAGCGCCCAAGCGAGCAATTTGCTAGAGTCTTTCCAAACGTTGGGCGTGGTGGACTTGAGTACGACCACGATGACGGCTCGCCCATTGAGAGAACCGCTGCAAACGAGGCAGCGGCCTGCGGCATTGGTGGTACCGGTTTTGAGACCGTCGCAATAAGGCACGGATTTCAGCAGGTGGTTCGTGTTTTCGATGCGGCGGGTTCGTCCGTCATTGTAGCGAAATTGGAAGGCTTTTGTGGCGGTGAACGAGCGGATCAGCGGGCTGCGGTAAGCTGCGCGGGCAGCGATCGCCATGTCACGTGCGGTCGAATACTGGTTGGTGGCAGGAAGTCCGTTTGGGTTGACGAAATTTGAGTTTCGCATGCCGAGCGATGCGGACTTGCGGTTCATGAGCGAGGCGAAGGAAACCAAATCACCACCGACATCACGGGCCAATGCGCGTGCCACATCATTTGCACTTTTGACCATCAGCACTTTGAGGAGATCTCGGCGTGGGTAGCTCTCGCCGGGCTTGAGATAGAGGTTGGTGGGTTCGCAGGCACCGTCGATGGATTTGATGGTAACGGCCTTGTCGATGTTGCCAGCATCGAGGACGCACAATGCGGTCACAATTTTCTGAGTGCTGGCGACAGGGCGCGGTTTATCGGCATTTTTGGCGTAAAGTACTTTGCCGGAGGCCACATCGATCACGATTGCGCTCTCGGCAACGACCGGAGGCGGCGGCGTGGGAGGGATGATGGAGGACGATGGGGACGCAGCGCGCTGGGCGGATTGCACCGAACGTTGTTGGGGAAGGGGGCCTGGAACCCCTCCGCAGGAGGTGATTAGTGCACCCGTAAATGCGAGAGCGAAGAGGCGAACACATAACAACCGTGACATGCCCGTGATCATTGCCATTCGAGGCCACGCATCAAGCAGGGAATACAGCCACTTGCGACTCCGATGCCGAATCAGGGGCGGGTGCCGATTCCAAGCAAGGTTTGAAATCTTGGGGCGCTGGTTTCTTGGTCGGCGACGATCGTTTCAATCTGGCTGAATCCAGATTTCTCCATCATGGTGGCCAGATTGCTCTCGGAAAACCCCAACCAGCGGTCTGCATACAGCTCCCGCGCCTCCTCAAATGTGTGTTGCAGGAGGTCGAGAACGACCAGCCGACCGCCCGGTTTGATGGCGCGGAACGCCGCATCCAGCACGCGCTGCGGGTGCTCGGCGTGGTGGAGGGCTTGACTCAAGACGGCAAGGTCGAGCGTGCCGTCATCGATCGGTGGGCTCTCAATGTCCCCGAGGCGGTACTCAAGATTTGCGAGGCCATTTTGAACGGCGAGCTGCTGGCCAAACTCCACCATTTTGGGTGAGAGATCGACCGCGATGACTTTTTCGGCCCGTTGCGCGAGGAGCTGGGCAAGGGTTCCTTCGCCAGCGCCGAGGTCGGCCACCACGCGGTAGTTCAGGACCTTGATGAGGGCCTCTGCGAGGGCTTTCCAAGAACGCCCGGGTACATAGTCCTTGCCGAAGCGGCCCGCGAGTTCGTCGAAATACGCTCGGGCCGTGTCTTTGCGTTTCCGGAGCAAGTGTCGGAGTGCAGCACGATCGGCGGCGAGTTCTGGCACCTCGGACGCTGCCGCGCGCGCCACATCCATGAGTTCAGCGGACGTCGTGCAGGTGTAGATGTTGTTCTTGCCGCTCCGCTCATCACTGACGAGCCCCTCGGCTTTCAGCTGCGAGAGGTGAGTGGAAATCCGGCTTTGGCCCATGCCGAGAATTTCCTGAAACTCGGCGACTGAGAGGGATTCGTTATCTGAGAGCATCAAGATTCTAAGCCGGGTGGGATCCGACAGGAGTTTGAGTGATTTCAGAATTGACTTCATGACGCATATAATGCATCAACGCATCACGATTTGACGATACGAAAATTTAAAAACACATGAGCACCTACATTTTTTCTTCTGAATCGGTTGGCGAAGGCCATCCAGATAAAGTGGCAGATACCATCTCCGATGCGATTCTCGACGCCTGCCTTACGATCGACCCGAAGAGCCGCGTGGCTTGCGAGACCTTCGTGAAAAGCAACGTCGTGGTGGTCGGCGGCGAGATCAGTATTCCGAAGATCGGCAAGCAAACGCCTATCGGGACCGTCATCAACATCGAGAATGTTATCCGCGAAGCCATCCGTGGCATTGGATACACCAACGACGACGATGTTTTCCACGCCGATAAGATTTTCATCAACAATTACCTCACGCCCCAATCCCCTGACATTTCTCAAGGTGTCGACGCGAAAAAGGCAGACGGTAAAAAGCATTCTGAGCAAGGTGCTGGCGACCAGGGCATCATGTTTGGATATGCGTGCAACGAGACGCCTGAGTTGATGCCTGCGCCGATCATGTTCGCCCACCGCCTCGGTCGCGAGCTCACCCGCATCCGTAAGGCGGGTAAGCTTGCCAAGTGGCTTCGCCCCGACGCGAAGTCCCAAGTGGCTGTCGAGTATGTCAATGACAAGCCGACCCGCATTGTGAACGTGGTGATTTCCACGCAACACTCCGCTGACGTCGAGCATGCGGTGATTGAGAAATTTTGCATCGAGCAAGTGATCAAAAAAGTCCTGCCGAAGGACATGCTGACCAAGGACACTGAGTATCATATCAATCCTACTGGAACTTTCGTCGTTGGCGGACCACAGGGAGATACGGGTCTCACGGGTCGTAAGATCATCGTTGATAGTTATGGTGGCATGGGTCGCCACGGTGGCGGTGCTTTTTCTGGTAAAGATCCGTCAAAGGTCGACCGTTCCGCTGCTTACATGGGACGCTGGGTGGCGAAGAATGTTGTCGCTGCCGGCCTTGCCACGCGCTGTGAAATTCAGTTCGCCTACGCCATTGGTCATCCACAACCGCTTTCGATCCACATCGATACCTTCGGAACTGGTTCGGTCAGCGATGCAACAATTCTTGCTGCGGTGAAAAAGACTTTTTCCTTCAAGCCAGCGGACATCGTCAAGCAACTCAATCTTCTCCGCCCGATTTACTCGAAGTCCACCAACTATGGTCACTTTGGGAAAGACGACTCGGATCTCACTTGGGAAGCGACCGACAAGGTTGCTGCTCTCAAAAAGGCAATCGGCTGATTTTCCAACTAACAAATAATAACATGAGCTTCACAGACTACAAAGTTAGAGATATCGGCCTTGCCGATTTCGGCCGCAAAGAAATCGAGATCGCCGAGCACGAGATGCCCGGACTGATGTCCACCCGTGAAAAATACGGTACAGAAAAGCCGCTGCAAGGCGTGCGCGTGATGGGTTCACTCCACATGACGATCCAGACGGCCGTTCTCATTGAGACGCTCACCGATCTTGGAGCCGAAGTGCGCTGGGTGAGTTGCAATATTTTCTCCACGCAGGATCATGCAGCTGCGGCGATCGCGGCACGTGATATTCCAGTTTACGCATGGAAGGGCGAGACCCTTGAGGAGTATTGGTGGTGCACCTGGAAGGCCCTGGTCAATCCAGAAGGTCTTGGTCCGCAACTGATCGTTGATGACGGCGGTGATGCGACTTTGCTTATCCACAAGGGCTACGAAATGGAGAACGGTTCCGACTGGATCACCACCCCTTCTGAGAGCCATGAAGAGCAAGTCATCAAAGATCTGCTCAAGGACATCAAGGGCAAGCAGCCCGGCATTTTCCACGAGATCGTGAAGGAATGGAAAGGCGTCTCCGAGGAGACCACCACGGGAGTTCATCGTCTCTATCAGATGGCCAAGGCCGGCACGCTTTTGGTGCCTGCAATCAACGTCAATGACTCGGTCACCAAGTCAAAGTTCGATAACCTCTACGGTTGCCGCGAGTCGTTGTTAGACGGCATCAAGCGTGCCACCGACGTCATGATTTCTGGCAAGGTTGGCGTGGTTTGCGGCTACGGCGATGTCGGCAAGGGATGTGCCCAAGCCCTGCGCGGTGCAGGTGCGCAAGTGGTGGTGACTGAAATCGACCCGATCTGTGCCTTGCAGGCTGCCATGGAAGGATTCCGCGTTCTTACCATCGAGGACACTCTGGGCTGGGGCGACATCTACGTTGCGACGACCGGTAACAAAGACATCATCCGCCTTGAGCACATGGAGAAGATGAAGGACCAAGCGATCGTCTGTAACATCGGTCACTTCGACAATGAGATCCAGATCGATAAGCTCAACAACGCGCCGAACGTGGTGAAAACCAACATCAAGCCACAGGTTGATAAGTATACATTCCCGACAGGCAACAGCCTTTACATGTTGGCAGAAGGTCGCTTGGTGAATCTGGGCTGCGGCACGGGCCATCCGAGCTTCGTGATGTCCAATTCATTCACGAACCAAACGCTCGCGCAGATTGAACTTTGGAAGAACCGTGAGACCTACAAGGCGGGAGAAGTGAAGGTGCTGCCAAAGCATTTGGACGAGGAGGTCGCCCGACTCCACCTTGCCAAGATTGGTGCCAAGTTGACGAAGTTGACTACGGCTCAAGCTGACTACATTGGCGTTTCTGCGGAAGGCCCGTTCAAGGCTGACCACTATCGCTATTGATTATTTGCTAGATCGATCAACAGCCAGTCGTGCAAGCGACTGGCTGTTTTCTGTGTTCACCCCAAGCTTCGTGCCTTGCCTAGGAGGTGGTCGCCCTGCGGATCGATGAGGAAATAGCCAGCAAGCGCCTGGCGACCAAGCAGCATCGGGCAGCGCATTTCAGAGCGGTTTGCGAGACTGAGCTCGATGCTCCAGCAGAAGCCACCCGGAAGCGTTGCATTCGTTCGAATAAAGATTCGCTTTTTCGAGATTCCTGAAGAGCTGCGGACGCGAGCGATTCGCACGACGGGAGCTTCACAAGAGACCACCTGGCCATAGTGATTGGTGGTGGTGAATTGCACGCTTTGCTCGTCATCCGCGAGGACAATGTTTTCGGCATGAATGCTTGAACTTCTTGCGCCGGTGTCGGTTTTGGCGTTCAACGGCGAAACGGCGAGATCCGGGAGTGAGATCCATTCGCGGCGACCGATCACGAGTCGGGGCATGCCGGGGCCGCGCCATGGCAGACCGAGGGACTCGGCGAGGTCGCGTGACGTCGACTCGACGGGTTCGGGAACGGCCTTAAAAATCCGTTTCACGGCACGAGGAGGGAGGCGGCCATGGCTCTGGCCTGTTCGCCGCCGCCGCCAAGCATGCGGACGAGTTCTTGGATGCGGGTCTCGCCTTGGACCGGATAGAGGCGCGAGCGAGTTCTTCCGCCCGTCACTTCTTTTTCGACTACGAAGTGGTGGGATGCGATCGCGGCCACCTGCGGAAAATGGGTGATGGCGACCACTTGGTGGCGGGTGCCAAGCATTGCCATCTTGCGGCCCACCGCGCGAGCGACCTCGCCGCCGACGTTGGCGTCGATTTCATCGAACACCATCAGCGGGGTGGCGTCCTGATCGGCTAGGGCAGATTTCACCGCGAGCATCACTCGGCTGATTTCGCCCGACGAAGCGATCTGGCGAAGCGGCAGCAAGGGCTCGCCTGGATTTGGGCCGAACTGAAACTCGACGGATTCGAGACCTTGTGGGCCGGGATCGGATAGGGTCTTGAGCGGCGCTTCGAATGATGACTGCTTGAAGCCGAGGTCCTTGAGTTGGTTCGAAATTTCCTTGGCGAGCTTCGGACCGGCTTTGCGGCGGATGGCGGCGAGGGACTTGCCCGTGCTGTCGAGCTTGGTTCGAGACGCGGCGAGTTCGCGGCCCAGAGCGTCCAATTTCTCGCCGCGGTTTTCGATGGTGTCGAGCCGCGTGGCAGCGGCATCGCGGCGGGCGAGGATGTCGCTGAGCGATGGGCCGTATTTTCGCTTGAGCGATTCTAATAAATTCACTCGATCCTCGAGGGTCGCGGTTTCGGCGGGGTTGATGTCGAGCTCATCGGTGTAATCGGATAGATTGCGTTCGAGATCTTGGAGTTCAAGGCAGGCGGTTTCGAGCGAGGCGGTGCGGTCGCGGATCGAGGGGTCGAGTTTTTCGAGCTCGCGGATGAGGCGTTGGACTTCGCTGAGTCGCTCAAGGATTCCATCTTCCGCGGTGAGGGCGGTGCTTGCGGCGGCTGAGGCTTCCACGAGGCGGGATGAATTGGACGCGCGGCGCCAGCGGTCTTCGAGATCGTGTTCATCCTCGGGCTTGAGATTGGCGGCGTCAATTTCACCGACTTGGTAGCGGAGCAGTTCGAGTTCTTGTTCGCTCGCATTTTCCGCTTGGCGGATTTCTTCGAGCTCGGCCGCCTTCGCTCGCCATGCACGGTAGGATTCGCGGTACTGGGCGACTTGTGAGTCCGCGCCCGCGTAGGCATCGAGCATCGCAAGTTGGCGCTCGGTTGAGAAAAGTGACTGGTGGTCGTGGGGGCCGTGAAGATCGACGAGATGCTCGCCAAGACGCTTGAGCAGGGCAAGGGTGACGGGCGAGTCGTTGATGAATTGGCGGTTTGCGGTTTGGCCGATCACGCGCCGGATGATGAGTTGGGTGTCATCGCATGGGGCGAGCCCACCGTCTTCGAGGATCGCGTTGATTTCCTGGGGGTCTTTGAGTTCGAAAACCGCCTCGACCGAGCAATTTTCTTCGCCGGTTCGGATCAATGACTTTTCGGCGCGCTCGCCGAGGACGAGTTTGAGAGCACCGACGATGACCGACTTACCAGCGCCCGTTTCACCGGTCACACTGATGAGGCCGGTGCCCAGCTCCCACGCCAATTCGTCAACGAGGGCAAGATTGCGGATTTTAAGAAGGGAGAGCATTGGTTTTGCGGAACGGCGCGCATTATGCAAGTCTGGCCACAGGAATCAATGGCGGCGGAGTTTTCATTCACTTTTCTTGGGACAGGTACCTCGGTCGGGGTGCCGGTAATCGGTTGTGACTGCGCGGTTTGTACGTCGAGCGACCCAAGGAATCAGCGGTTTCGGTCATCGATCGTGGTGAGAGCGGCGGGGCAGACTCTGCTTGTGGATTCGGGGCCAGATTTGAGGATGCAGGCGCTGCGGGAGGGGTTGCGGGAGATTGATGCCGTCATTTACACGCATGCTCATCTGGATCATGTGGCGGGATTTGATGAATTGAGGGCCTTCTGTTGGCGGCGTCCGACACCGTTGCCATTGCATGCGACGCAGGGATGCATGGAGAGCCTGCAGAAGATGTTTGGCTGGGCGTTTTTTCCGGACACCCCTGTGGTGGGGTATGTGCGGCCCGATCCTCGACTCATTGACGGCCCATTTTCGTACGGGGATTTGAAAGTGACCCCCTTGCCGGTCGAGCATGCCAGCGTCGAGACGATCGGGTTTCTATTCGAAGTACCTGGTGCGCGGAAATTGGCGTATTTGCCCGACGTCAAACGAATCCCAGCGGCGACCATGGAACTCCTCGATGGGGTGGGGGTTCTGGTCATCGATGCGCTCCGGAAGTCGGAGCATCCGACCCATTTTTCGCTGAGCGAGGCCTTGCAAGTCGCGGACAAGTTGGAGGTTGGGGAAACATGGTTGACTCATTTGAGCCATGAACATGACGCCGCGCAATTGGCCTCGGAGTTGCCCGCTGGCGTGCGAGTCGCGGCGGATGGTCTCAAGGTTGTGGTTTGATTTTGGAGTCGGATGGGTGTGTCGCATAAATGGCTTCATTCAAAATGTCGCCCGCGCGGTGGGTGAGGCCATT
>Ga0164294_10003897_pt1 | contig 13175 bp, 8 predicted proteins | sample GEODES005metaG_FD_111479 | JGI IMG/M metagenome (GOLD analysis project Ga0164294, IMG submission 111479) | Oligotrophic lake water microbial communities from Sparkling Lake, Wisconsin, USA - GEODES005 metaG | ecosystem: Environmental > Aquatic > Freshwater > Lake | place: USA: Sparkling Lake... | reverse complement strand
TGCCAAAGTATGTGCTGTAGCAAGATCACATACATGGATAAAATCGCGGATGCAAGAACCATCTCTTGTAGGATAATCGTTTCCGAAAACCTGCATTTGTCCTAATTTGCCAATGGCAGTTTGGGTGATTACTGGCGTTAAATTTTGAGGTTTATCAAGAGGGTATTCTCCAATTAAATTAGAAGGATGAGCACCTGCAGGATTAAAATAGCGTAATAGAACAGATGTAGTGGTAGATTTTTTAGCGAAATCCTGAATAATTTGTTCCCCAATTTGTTTGGTAGAACCATAAGGAGATTCTGCCGGTTTTTGTGGGGTCAATTCTGTAACTGGAATTGTATCTGGATTACCATATACCGTGCATGAAGAAGAAAATACAAAGTTTTTAATACTGTATTCTTCGATACATTTTAATACGTTAATCAGAGAAACCAAGTTGTTATCGTAGTAAGAAAGTGGATTATTCACCGATTCTCCTACTGCTTTAAAGGCGGCAAAATGGATAACACCAACGATGTCTTCATTTTCAGCAAAAATGGCATGGGTATCATCAAAATTACACAAGTCAACTTTATAGTTTTTTATTTTTTTACCAGTTATTTTTTCGATGCCTTCCAATAAGCGAAGGTTAGATTTTGAGTTATTATCTACTGAAATAACGTCAAATCCATTCGCTAACAAATCAACAATTGTATGAGATCCAATGTATCCACAACCCCCGGTAACCAAAATTTTATCCATAGCAGTAATTTTCAGTACTTTAAAGAATGATTTTCATTATATATTCGCCATAACCACTTTTCATTAGTGGTACAGCTAAAGCCATTAATTGATCTTTAGAAATAAAACCTTTGCGGTAAGCGATTTCTTCAATACAGGCAATTTTTATTCCTTGACGTTGTTCTATCACCTGTACAAACATTGACGCTTGATTGAGTGAATCAAAAGTCCCGGTATCTAGCCAAGCAGTACCCCTTTGTAGAATACTAACCTTTAATTTTCCTCTTTCTAAATATTCACGATTGATGTCAGTAATTTCATATTCCCCTCTAGGAGAAGGTTGTAAGTTTTTAGCAATTTCAACCACATCATTATCATAAAAATATAGTCCTGGTACGGCGTAATTACTTTTAGGGTGGATAGGTTTTTCTTCGATGCTTATGGCATTATTATTTTTATCAAATTCTACAACACCATATCTTTCGGGGTCACTTACATGATAAGCATATACAATACCACCATCGGGATTTGCATTTTTTTGCAGTTGTTCGCCCAATCCACTGCCATAAAATATATTATCACCCAATACCAATGCAACACTATCATTTCCAATAAATTCTTCACCAATTACAAAAGCCTGTGCTAAACCATTTGGAATAGGTTGTTCTGCATAAGTAAATCGCAACCCCAAATGACTACCATCACCAAATAATTTTTTAAAATTGGGTAAATCTGTGGGTGTTGAAATAATTAAAATATCTTGGATACCAGCCAACATTAATGTAGAAAGCGGGTAATAAATCATTGGTTTATCATAAACCGGCATGATTTGTTTGCTAATTGCATAAGTTATTGGATAAAGCCGAGTGCCGGAACCTCCTGCTAAAATAATTCCTTTCATTGATTAGATTGTTGTATAAAGATAATAAAACGATTCTTGATTACTAATATTTCTCTTTTTAAAAGTCAATATTGTTTTATAAAACGTTAATTATTAAGGTTTAGTATAACGAAATCATTTGTAATGTTCAAAAAATTAAGGCTTGAAAGGGTTTGGCAATAGGTATTATTGCTTAAACAAGGAGGCATATTTGATTATAGATAGTTAAATCAAAGTACAATATGAATAATAATTTTGAGCGTTATTCCTATTTTTTTCTTTTTTAGAAATCTAGGATTGATCAACCAAATAAATAATTAAATAGGTGTTTTGTTGATAATAGATAAAATGTATCAATTAGTCTTTAACTACAATTTTTTAAAATGTTAGATGACTAAAGACATAATTATTGATTTGGTACAACTAATTGCAGAGCAGATTTAGGATATTTAAGAATATTTCTATGTTTTTAGATTGGATTTAGTGTATATTTTTTGTAAAAACCCATAAATAAAAGCAATTAAGTTATTAAGGAACTATTTTTTACCACTTTCCAACAAATATTGTAATATAATATACAATGGCGGCCATAACAGCACTAACTGGGATGGTTAAAATCCAAGCCCACAAAAGATTTACTGTAACACCCCAACGAACAGCAGATAACCTTTTGGTAGCTCCAACACCAATAATAGAACCCGTAATGGTGTGTGTCGTACTTACGGGAATACCCAATTTTTCGGTCATAAATAATGTTATAGCACCGGCTGTTTCTGCACTTACGCCTTCTAAAGGGGAAACCTTGGTTATTTTTGTACCCATCGTTTTTACTATCTTCCAACCACCACTCATCGTGCCTAATCCGATAGCAGCGTAACAAGCCATAGGAACCCAATTGGGCATTTGATTTAAATCTTCAATATTGTGGTTGGCTACCAATGCTGCTGTAATAATACCCATTACCTTTTGGGCATCATTTCCTCCATGACCAATACTAAATGCCGCAGAAGATAACAATTGTAGCTTTTTAAACATATTCCCCGTTCTGTAGGCGCTATGTGGATGTTGGAAATGGTTCACCAAATAAAAAATACAAAATATTGCAGAAACAATACCTAAACCCCATTTTATGATGTCATTAAATGGAATAAAATAAATACTTAAAAATACGGTTGCTGCGATAATGGAAATTTTTAACCAAATATTTTGGATTACAGTGATAATAGAAATAAAAGCGGCAATGATCATGCCCATTACTGGTGCAATAAAAATAAACATTAATGTTTTGGATATTTTTTCTATTTCTATACTCCCAAAACCTGCGTGTGCAATGGCTGCACCAGCAAATCCACCAATTAAAGTATGTGAAGAAGAAGAAGGAATACCATACCACCAAGTAATTAAATTCCAAATAATTGCGGCAATTAATCCAGACAAAATTACTGGCAATGTGATAACATCTGCATGAACGGTTTTTGCAATGGTATTGGCTACACTATGTTCTGTAAATATGAAAAAGGCAACCACATTAAAAAAAGCAGCCCAAAGAACCGCTTGAAATGGCGTTAAAACTTTAGTAGAAACAATCGTAGCAATTGAGTTGGCTGCATCATGGAACCCATTGATATAGTCAAAAGCTAATGCTAAAATGATGATAACAATTAATAAACTCATAATAATAATTAGGAATTAGGAATTAAGAATTAGGAATTTTGGTATTTATGTTAACTTTTAAATTCCAATTCTTCATTAATTGCCCAAAAAAAAATAACAATTAATAAACGAATGATAAGAATTAGACATTAGACATTAGGAATTAAGAATTAGGATTTAGGAATTAAGAATTATGGTATTTAATAATTGATTCCTGATTCCTGATTCCTAATTCCTAATTAACTACGCGTATTTAACAATAATAGATTCAATCACATTACCGGCATCTTCACATTTATCAGTGGCATTTTCAAGCACTTGATAAATTTCTTTCATTTTGATAATTTCTTTGGCATCTTGCTCGTCATTGAATAATCTTTCTACATTGATGTCAAACAAATGATCGGCCTTTTTTTCAATATTGTTAATATTAATGATAGACTCGGTAATATTTCTTAGGTTTTTCATATCCCTAAGTTCTGCTACTGCCACTTTTACAAACTTTGAACTTTCAATAATCAAATCTGCAAAGTTTCTTAACCCTTCATCATTGGTATTAATGTTGTAGAAATTGATTTTTTTGGCACCTGAATAAATATAATCGGCCACATCATCTAAGGCTGTTGCCAAATAATGGATATCTTCTCTATCAAATGGTGTAATGAAGTTTTGGCTTAATTCGATAAAAATGCGATGTGTTACTTCATCATTTTTGTGTTCTAAATCTTCAATTTGCTTCATTATAGCGCCTCTTGAAGCAAAATCTTCGGCATGTATCATTTTTTTTAACAACTCAGCCATCACTTGTACACGATTGCTTGAATCTTCAAAAAGTGTGTGAAAAATCTTGTCCTTGGGTAAGAAGATTTTTAAAAAAGTATTGAATGCCATCTTATAAATTTTAACAAATGTAAAATTAAAGAATGGGCATTGGAACAACTGAAAACAGTTAATAATTTCATAACATTGGAATTGACCATAAATTATTTTATAAAAAAGTATTTAAAATCAATACTACCAAACTTAAAACCAATAAAATCAATTGTTTACAATAAGGTAATAATTTGAAGACAATTGGTTAACACGGTGTTAACGTTTCATTAACACACTGAAAATACCTTGCAGACCAAACTAAATCAAATGTTTATGCGTGTCAAGCTATTTAAGCTAGCCGGGATGATGTTGTTAGGTATACTCTCCCCCTTTTTACTGCTAGCTCAAGATTTAATTAGCGGTAAAGTAATTTCTACATTGGATCAATCTCCAATTTCTTCGGTTTCTGTATTGATTAAAGGTGGCTCTAAAGGAACCATGACTAATGTAGATGGATTGTTTTCTATCCGTGCTGCTAAAGGTACAGTGTTGGTTTTCTCAGGTATTGGAATTAAATCTAAAGAAGTTATCGTAAACGATAATGCTTCTTTAATTATTTCTGTTGAGCAAAACCAAAATATGTTGAACGAAGTAACGGTAACTGCCTTGGGTATTAAAAAAGAAACCAAGCGTTTAGGTTATTCAGTTCAAGAAATTAAAGGTTCAGATTTAGTGAAAGCTCGTGAGCCAAACCCAATCAATAGCCTTGTAGGTAAAGTTGCTGGTTTGGATGTAAACATCAGTAGAGAACTTTTAGCTGCTCCAGCTGTGTCTCTTCGTGGACAAAACATCTCTTTGTATGTTGTTGATGGTATGCCTATCAGCTCTGATACTTGGAATATTAGCCCAGACGATATTGAAACGTATACAGTGTTGAAAGGTTTGGCTGCAACTGCTATCTATGGTAGTCGTGCGCAAAATGGTGCAATCTTAATTACTACTAAGAAAGGTACTAAGAACAGTAAAGGTTTTTCTATTGAATTCAACTCTAGTACACAAGTGGATAAAGGATTTATTGCTTTACCAAGATCTCAAGATCTTTATGGTGGTGGTGATTATAGCCAGTATTCATTTGGTGATGGTAAAGGTGGTGGTACTTATGATAACGATTATGACGTTTGGGGTCCTAAATTGAATGGTCAATTGATTCCTCAGTATGATTCTCCTATCGATCCAGTAACTGGTATCAGACAAGCTACTCCTTATATAGCTCGTGGTAAAAATAACTTGGGTCGTTTTATTGAAGCTGGTTTGTTGACTACCAACAACTTGAGTTTCAGTTCTACTACTGATAGATCTTCTATCAGAATGTCTATGAGCCAAACTTACCAAAAAGGTATCATTCCAAACACTAAGTTGAACACCGGTAACTTCAACATTTCTGCTAGCTATGATTTAAGCAGCAAATTCAAATTAGAAGGTAACTTGAACTACAACCGTCAAGCTACACCTAACATTCCTGATGTTAACTACGGTCCTAACTCAATTATCTACAATATTGCTATTTGGACAGGTGCTGATTGGGATATACAAGATCCAAAGATTAAAGCTATTTGGCAGCCTGGTAAAGTAGGTACACAACAAATTTTTGCTGAGTACCAGCGTTACCACAACCCATGGTTCATGAGCTATGAGTGGTTGAGAGGACATTACAAGAATGATATCTACGGAAACATTGGATTGACATATAAAATCAATTCAGATGTTGAAGCATTGGTTCGTGCTAACGTTAGTACATTTAACGTAATGCGTAACGAGAAAATGCCTTATTCTGCTCACCCTTATGGTCGTGAAGGTGAAAGAGGTGATTACCGTGAAGACGTGCGTTCTTTGTTCGATAATAACCTTGAAGGTATTGTTAAGTATAGGAAGAGTTTACCGTTTGGTATCAATGTTGATGCGTTTGCAGGTGCTAACGTACGTAGTTTCTCTTACAACTCAAGCTTTACTACTACAAACTATTTGAACGTTCCAGGTTTGTATACTTTTGCAAACTCGTTGAATCCGATTGTAGCGTATAGCAATACTGCTCGCATGTTAGTATTGTCTAGCTATTATTCTGCAAACGTTGATTTGAATAAGTATTTCTCTTTAACAGTTTCTGGTCGTATGGATAAGCATTCTGCACAACCTGCAAACAAGAATACTTTCTTCTACCCTTCTTTCTCTGGTGCTTCTGTAATTTCAGATTATGTTAAATTACCTGAGGTGATTTCTTTCTTGAAAGTAAGAGGAAGTTATGCAATTGCTAAATCTCCAAGTACAACTGCTTACACTGGCCCAGCTGGTTACCCTGTAGGATATGGTGCTGCTTATGTGTCTACTTATGGTGGACCAACATTTGCATTATCAGCTCCAGCATATAGTATTGGAACAGTGTATAACAATACTACTGGTGCTTCTGCTCCAACTTCTGTATTGGATTCTAACACTCAGGTGTCTAAAACTTCTTCTAAAGAAATTGGATTAGATGTTAAATTCTTGAAAAACAGATTGAGTTTCAGTGCTACTGCTTATTCTAATATCTTAGGCCCAAGTATCCGTAACTATCCTGTGTCTCAAACAACTGGTATTTCTGGTTACACTACAAACGCAATCAAAACCAAATTGAATGGTGTTGAATTGTCATTGTCTGGTACGCCAATTATGAAGAAAGATTTCACTTGGAACGTATTGTTGAACTGGTCTACATTCACTGAAAAGTATCTTGATTATCCATCTAGCTTTGCTAACTATCAGTTCCAACAAGGGGATAGAGTGGATAAATTGTATGGTAATTTGATTGCTAGAACTGCAGACGGACAAATGATCCATGATGCTTCTGGTTATGTAGTTAGATTGCCTAAAGCACAGTATTTAGGAAATGCTGACGTTAAATTTAGCTGGTCAGCTTATAACAAATTCACTTACAAATCTTTCACTTTTGGATTCCAGTTTGATGGTAAAGTGGGTGGTTTGATTCAAGATTACGTAAAGCGTAAAGGTGTTGAAGGTGGTCGTGATCTTTCTACAGTTCAAGGTAAAGTAGGTGAAGCACGTGAATATGAGTTCTTGAATTACAAAACTCCAGGATATGCAGGTATCTATGTTGGTGAAGGTGTACAAGTTTCAAATGGTACAGCGATAATTTTTGATCCAGTAACTGGTGTTATCACCAATATGGACAAATTAGCTTTCAAAACCAATACATCAAAAGTAAGATGGATTCAGGACTATGTGAGTTCTACTTTCAGCCAACCAGAATACACAACTGTTGCTAAGACTTATGCAAAATTGCGTGAAGTAGTAATTACTTATGCAGTACCTTCTAAGTTTTTTGCAAAATCATTCATCAGCAGCGTTGATGTTTCTTTAGTTGGACGTAACTTATTGTATTTCTTCCCTGAAGCATTCAAAGATTTGGATGTTGATCAATATTCTGGTAGAACGATTTACAGTGGAAACAGCAGAGAGTATGGTTTACAATCACCAACCACAAGAAGTTATGGTTTCAACCTTAACATCAAATTTTAATCAATCTTTCAGCATTTATAACTACAGAAAAAACAAACATGAAAAATTTAATTAAAATATGTACAATGCTGATGGTGATTATTGCCATGGTTTTCAGCAGCTGTACAAAGCAATTTGAAGATTATAGTCTAAATCCGAATGCACCTATTTCTGTTCCGCCATATTTGATTTTAAGAGGTGTATTGAATGGACTTCCCGTTTATCCTAATAGTGATGAAGAAAGATGGAGCCAATTTACTTGTCGTAACTATACTTATTATGGTGATAACAGATATTGGACAGGGGCTGCTGGTTTAAACTATGGTACATTGAACAACATTGTTGCAATGGAAAACGAATCAAAAAAATCTACTGGTACAGATGTAAACGTATACGCTGCATTAGGTAAGTTTTTAAAAGCTTATTTGTATGTAAACATGTCTTTGAAAGTAGGTGATGTACCAATGTCTGAAGCATTGAAAGGTTTGGCTAATCCAAAACCAAAGTATGATGCTCAGAAGCAAGTATTTATCCAAGCGTTACAATTGTTAGAAGAATCTAATGCTTTGTTTACTACACTTATTGCAAAGTCTGATGTTTCTTTACAAGGAGATATTTTCTTTGTAGAAAGATCAAGTGGTGCTAAAAATCCATTAGATGCAATCAAATCTTGGCAGAGAGTGGTAAACGCCTACCGTTTACGTGTTTTGGTACATTTGTCTAAAAAAGATGCTGATGCTGATTTGAAAGTTAAACAACAGTTTAGCGATATCATCAGCAACGCTACAAAGTATCCTTTGATGGCTTCATCTACTGATAATTTAGAGTTTGTGTACAATGCAGTAAACAACAAATATCCTGACAACAAAGAATCATTTGGATTTGACGCTTTGCGTTTTAATTTGAGTGCCACTTGGGTAAACAATTTAGCAGGATTGAATGATTTACGTGTTATGAAGATTGCAGAACCAGCTCGTGGCTTAGGTTTCTCTGATACTTCTTACAAATCATTTGTAGGTGCAAATTCTGGTTTAGACTTATCTAATATGGCTGCTGGTGTATCAAACGGAATATATTCTTTGTATAACAGAAAGCGTTATTATGATGGTTTTACTGCTGAGAATACTGCTTTATTAAGCTATTCTGAAATGTGTTTCAACATTGCCGAAGGTATCAACAGAGGTTGGGCTGCTGGAAATGCTGATGATTGGTATCAAAGAGGTATCAAAGCCAACTTTGCTTTCTATGGAGTAACTGACGGTGCTAACACGGTTACTTTCCAACGTGTTGGTGCAATTACATTGGCTGATTATGTAACTACCAACATCAACTTTAGTTATGCTGATTACTTTGCACAAACTTCTGTAAAATATGCTGGTAACAATGTAACTGGTTTGAATCAAATTTTAACCCAGAAATACCTTGCTTTTGCACGTAACTCTGGTTTAGAAGGTTATTACCAGTGGAGAAGAACTGGTGTTCCAACTTTTGGAACGGGTTCTGGTACAAGCACAAACGGTATTATTCCATTGCGTTTCCAATATCCTTCTGGAGAATTGAGCACCAATGCGAGCAATTATACTGCTACTCTTACTAGCCAATACGCTGGTAAGGATGATATTTTTGCTAAGATGTGGCTTATTCAATAAGCTAATTTTTCTAGCTGATATAGAAGAGGCTGTCTCAAAAGGACAGCCTCTTTTTTTTACCCCAACTCACTGAAAATAAAATTGATATTCCCTTTGTATGGATTTTTTTATATAATAATTGTTATTACATTCGTAAGAGTGGTAAATTGCCACTTGTAGAAATTTCAACTAATAACCCATCAACGAGATGTTTAAACGCAACAATTGGGCTTTATGCTTCATTATTTTTTGTAGCATAGCTTGCACTGAAAATAAAGTTCCTCAAGATTTCCTTAGTTCAAATATTGATACATCCATAAATCCCGCAGATGATTTTTTCCTATATGCTAATGGCAATTGGATCAATCAGAATCCTATTCCTGCTGATGAAAGTGCTTGGGGAATTGGCAATCTGGTGCAGGAAGAAATCTACCTAAGGTTAAGAACTATCAATGAAAAAGCGATTGAAACCAAATCTACCATGGGTTCTGTGAATCAAAAAATTGCAGATTTTTGGCAAACAGGTATGGATTCTGTTAAAAGAAATAGAGAAGGTCTTAGCCCAATACAACAAGAATTAGATGCGATATCAGCTATTCAATCGTTGAAAGAATTAATGCAAACGGTTGCAGATTTTCATCAAAAAGGCATTCATTGTTTATTTGATGCTGGGGTATATCAAGATGCAAAAAATAGTAATAGAATGATGTTTCATCTTTGGCAAGGTGGTTTGGGAATGCCTAATAGAGATTATTACTTTAATACGGATGAGAAATCTCAGAAGGTTCGTGCCGCTTATGAAAAATACGTTGCAGCTACTTTTCAACAAATTGGTAACGATAGTATTTCAGCATTAAATTATACCAATAGATTACTACAATTGGAAACTGCATTGGCAAAGTCTTCAAAAAAATTGGCAGATTTAAGAGATCCTTACGCCAACTACAATAAGATGAGTTTGCCTATGTTACATAAACTAACTCCAAACATAGATTGGGAGAGCTATCTTAAGACCAATAACTTGGCAGCTCTTCAAGAAATTATTGTCGGTCAGCCGGGGTTTTATACTTCATTGGAGGTTTTGCTGCATCAAACTCCATTAGATGATTGGAAAAACTACCTTCGGTTTCATTTGATTCAATCTTATGCTGGATTGCTCGATGATAAAACCTATTCTACCTATTTTCAGTATACAAAATCGCTCAATGGAGCCAGTAAACCCCGCCCACGTTGGAAACGTATATTAAATGAGGAAGAAAACATCCTCGGCGAAGCATTAGGAGAACTATTTGTAAAAGAATATTTTAACGATAATGCAAAAAAGCGGTACACAAATTTGGTGGAAACCATCAGGGCATCATACAAAGAGCGCATTTTAAAGTTGACTTGGATGAGCGATTCAACCAAAATAAGGGCGTTGGATAAGTTACAGAAATTAACGTATAAAGTTGGCTATCCCAATGTATGGAAAGATTTTTCTCAAATGAAGATAGACACCTCCTCATTTGTTGTAAATGTGATGCATGCCAATACGTGGTGGTATAATTATATGATAAAAAAATTAGGGAAACCAGTGGATAGAACGGAATGGGACATGAGCCCGCAAACCTATAACGCCTATTATAACCCATCTAACAATGAAATTGTATTACCAGCGGGGATTTTTACCGTACCAGGTATGCGTGATGAAGATGTAGACGATGCTTTTGTATATGGATATGCTGGTGCTTCAACCATTGGTCATGAAATTACGCATGGTTTCGACGATCAAGGGCGTCAATATGATGCAGAAGGAAACCTGAAATCATGGTGGTTACCTAATGATTCTGCACAATTTGTACAACGAACCCAACGGATCATCAAAGAGTTTAACGCATTCATTCCTGTAGATACATTGCACGTGAATGGAGAAGCTACACAGGGTGAAAATATTGCTGATTTGGGTGGCTTGTTGATTGGCCTTGATGCTTTAAAGAAAACGGAACTGTATACATCTGGCAAAAAAATTCATGGACAAACTGCAATCCAACGGTATTTTACTGGGTATGCTTATGGTTGGATGATTCACGAGCGAAAAGAGAAACTTGCAGCCCAATTGATGCAAGATGTGCACGCTCCAGCAAAAGAAAGGGTGAATGGCCCCATGAAAAATATTCCTGAATTTTACGAAGCCTTTAACGTAAAAGCGGCTAATAAAATGTTTACCCCAGATAGTTTGAGGGTAAGTATTTGGTAAGATGATTTTCAAATGTGGTAATGAGTGGGAACAATTTGATAATAACATTATTGTACCCACTCATCGCTACTTATTCATTTTCAGCTCTTTGCTTTTCCACTTGCAAGATATTGTTCTGAATGTCTTGCATTATCCATCTTGCCCACCAACTTGCATAAAAGTTGAAATGGGTACGTAATGTAAAATGACTATACAAATGCAACCTGTATACATCTTTGTTCAGTTTCTCAAGCGCATAAGTGCCATTTAATACATCAAAATATTGTCCGCCAATAACCACATGCTTATCCATTGTGGTAGATGGAATTTCTTGAGGATTAGCTTTTATGGAAAAAACCATTTTCTTTTGATCAATGTATTCCACCACGGTTTCGTGAAAAACCAATCCGTTGGTGAAAACTGCTTTTCTGTATGCACCTACACCATTATAATTTAATTCTGCTTTAACTGGCCTAGGAAATCCTAAGGTTTTGGTAAGCCATCCTTTATCTTGCTCTACTTTAATTGCTTTAACACGTGTTACATTATTCCATATTTTTTCAGCAGGAGCTTTTATGTCGATAAATGTATATGCTTTATAAGTACTTGGTATTGTATTAATCATAGATTCTAAAGGTGCAATCAATAAGGGTAAAATAGATAAAATTGATACATACGCAACTGTATCTTTCTTTTTTAGTTTGTAATAACCACCAATTAAACCTCCTAAAGAGGCCGCAATTAGAAATAAAGGCAGTACCATTAGCCAACAAGCCCAGCCCTCTAAAGCAACCAATAATGTAATTGCGAAGAAGAAAAATATTGGAACCCATGGCATAAAGATTCGATACACAGATTTTCTAACCTTTTCAATAGGAGAAAAATAGATAGTCAACACACCAACAATTGTTGGCAAACAAAATAGAAAGGAGTAAGACATTACTGTAAACAATTCATTCCAACTATTTATACCAAAAAATAATCGAAGTACAATAGCATAAGCGGTTGGAATGGCTATTACTTTAAAAAGGGTAAATAACTTATGCTTGTCCATAAAAACTATTGTTTTTCTTAGAGGGGGTAATGTGTATTTTTAGGTAACCAATATAAGGAAACCATCAAGCCAAATTCAACTCATCTACAACCCCATTCATTTCAATATAATGACATAATGGTGCTGTAATTGATCATATCAATTTTTATCAATGAAGGCGTAAAGAATCTATTAAAGAACAGTAATGTGGGTAAATACACAACTGCATAAAGCCAATTCCGCTTATTTTAACAATTGTTCTACTACTTTTTGAATTAGTTCAAGTCTCTCTTGGTTGATGTTATAATATACAAATTTTCCTTCTCGTTTTGTTTTGACAATGCCTACTCTTCTGAGGATGGCAAGGTGTTGTGAGGCAACAGATTGTTCCAATTTCAAATGTTGATAAATTTCAGTAACGGTTACTTTTGATTTGTCATCAAGCATTTTTACAATTTGTTGGCGCAACTTGTGATTTAATGCCCGTAAAATTAACGATGCTTTTTTTATACCTATATAATCGATTGATATGGCAGTTTTTTTTTGCATGATAACCTATGAAATTTTCTTTGTATGGTGTTTAATGATAAATTAATTATGTAAAAGTTAACAAATATTTACAACTCACAGCAATTTATCATTTAAAATCTAAAAATAAATCTAAAATATTTATTTTGATGA
>Ga0164294_10003896_pt1 | contig 13176 bp, 15 predicted proteins | sample GEODES005metaG_FD_111479 | JGI IMG/M metagenome (GOLD analysis project Ga0164294, IMG submission 111479) | Oligotrophic lake water microbial communities from Sparkling Lake, Wisconsin, USA - GEODES005 metaG | ecosystem: Environmental > Aquatic > Freshwater > Lake | place: USA: Sparkling Lake... | reverse complement strand
CTTGCACGCATATAATCAGAAAAGACTAGAAAAGTCGACCCAGAAATTCTGTGCAATCCAAAAGAAGCAATACCATTCATTATGGCTCCCATGGCGTGTTCTCGAATTCCAAAATGAATATTTCGTCCTGTGTACGATTTTACAGCACCAAAACCAAAATCACCACCATCTTTGATATAATTTTTGCAAGAACTAAATAGATCCGCAGAACCTGTCAAATACAGGGGGTTATGCTTGGCCAAGTATTGCAAAATTCTAGATCCAGCTTCTCTTGTTGCGATTGATTTGGTTGAATCAAAAGTAGGAATGCAGTCAAGCCAATTGTCAATATCCAAGGGCGTTTTGCTCAACAAATCAGCCTTTTCTGGATTTGCAATTTTCCATTCTTGATACATCTTTTGCCACCAATGATAATTTGGTTCTAAAATATTTTTACGATGGTTTTGGAAAAATTGGTCTGTGGAATCAGATACAAACCATTTTTGGTCAACTGGCAATCCTAAAAATTTCTTTGCTTCATCTACAAATGAAACTCCAAATTCACCATGCGCTTTTTGTGTTCCTTGAGTCGCTTTCATACCATTTCCAATTATTGTTTTGCAAATGATTAGTTTGGGTCTACCATTATTAATATTTTTTGCATTTTCGATCGCGGCGTCAATTTCAGTAATATTATGTCCGTTTATCGTGACCACATCCCATCCATAAGCATCATAACGGCGAGATAGACTTTCAGATTGACTAAAACTTGCCATCTGATCCAAGGTCACATCATTTGAATCATAAAGCACAATAAGATTGTCAAGACCTTCATGTGCAGCAAATGCTGATGCTTCGGCACTAATTCCTTCTTGAATGCATCCGTCGCCACAAAGAGTAATAATGTGGTTGTTAAAAATTTTATGTTCATCCGTGTTAAAATAAGCAGCAGCAAATTTTTGTGCAACTGCCATTCCAACCGCATTTGCAAAACCTTGGCCTAGTGGTCCTGTTGTACTTTCGACACCTGGAAAATGTGATTCGGGATGTCCTGGCGTCATACTTCCATATTGACGAAATTGTTGTAACTGTTTTTTTGATAAATATTTATATCCCGAAAGATGTAACCACGTGTATAAAAACATGCTTCCATGCCCAGCGGATAATACAAAGCGATCACGATTAATCCATTCTGGATCTTTTGGATAATGTTGCAATTGTTTACCCCAAAGTGTAGCACCAATCTCAGCACACCCAAGAGGTAATCCCAAATGCCCAGAATGGGCTGCACGAATCGAGTCCATGGCAATACCTTTTGCATCAATCGCAGCTTTGTATAATGGAGCATTCATTGTAAACAAAAAGGCATCGTTTGAACTAAAAGACATTACGAAAAATAGTAAAAGTTTTATTTTCATTTTAGTTTCAAAATTTTAAATTGAAAGTTTTTCATTTTTTACATGCTTATAAACATGTCAAGTACAATAACTTTATATCGTTCTCTTAGAAAAGATGAAATTGAAAATATTAAAACAGAAGGATTAATTGCAAGATGTTCTCCCTGTCCAGAAGCGGGAACCTGTTGTGATATTTCTGAGGCTGCTCATATCCGAAGCGGTTCAAAAGCAGTGACAAAATCACGATGGATATCTACTACTTTAAGTGAAAGTATCGCAGCTATATGGTCTTCTACAAAAGGAGGTGGATTTTATTGTAAAATCGTATTAAATGCAAGTGATCCAAACATTGTTGTTGTAAATCGTCAATCGGCTCGTCAAATAGGTTTATCCGGCTCTGCGTTTAATTTTGCTCTTGCTTCAGAGGAAGTTTTGGTCAAAGATTTTATACCTCCGCAAAGCATTGTAGAACTGTACAAGTCAGTACACGTGACGAAAAGAGATTGGGAAACCACTTCTTATCAATTTGCAACTGTTGGAAAGAGAAGAAACAAACAAGCCAATCGATATGTTGTCGCAAACAGAGTTTGGACTCGTGATTCGAGTCATCATCCAAAACAACAACAAGTTCAAGCGGTAAGACAGACACAAGCACAAGGACAACAATCTCTACAGCAAATTATAAAATTATTAGCCGGACTTGAATTGTAAAAAAAATAATTATATAACAAATTTACAAATGAACAAATTAATTGAAAACGCAAACAATAATGTTTATTGTCGATTACAATGTAGTAAAACACACGGTATTGGCGTATTTGCGATAAGAGATATCTCAATGAATACAAATCCATTCAAATTGTCTGCGAATGGTTGTGAAGGAATTTATGCAATCGATGACAATCCATCATTAATTGAAAAAATTAATCATCCAGAAGTTAAAAAGATGGTCAAGGATTTTGGAGGATTTCCAAAAAAAGGTTTTAATTCAATGACGATTTCATGGTATATGAATCATAGCGATAAACCCAATATGAATATTGCAACGAGTTTGTGCGATAAACTTGTATTCTCAACAAACAAGTTGATAAAAAAAGGGGAAGAATTGTTGATCAATTATAACCATTATGATTAGTTTAAAATTTTTGCAAATTAATTTTTTCTTTTAAATAAAAATGAGTCAACAAAGAAAAGCAGTCAGACAACAAATTGATCAACAACTTTTACAACAGGCAATCAAAAGCCATCAATTTTACCGTCCTACTAGTAACCTAGTTGATGATAAGGCAAATATTGATTACTTGAGAGGACCCCATCTTGGCGTAAAACATTTCTTGGATACTAAAAAGAAGGTTGCATTATTGAGATACACTCTTCGTATAATGGAGGAAAATGCTACTTTATTGGCAGATAAAAAAGTACAATATATGAGAGGAAAAAATAAGCCAAAAGATACTAGCTTTAATCTTAGAGAGTGGACAGAAAACAGTCTTAATCTTTTGCTTCTTCAATTAAATGAAGCAGAAATGAACAAAGTTTACAAGTACGCAATGTATTTGGATCTTTAATTTTATCAGTCGGGTTTGTTAATTCGAAAAAAAAATAAATGCTGTAGAGAGATCTTGTACAATTAGGAACTAGCGATATCGTCGTGCTTCAATAAAACAAAAGAATAAACAGGGAAAATATTTCAAATAAGAGTGTTGTAAATTGTATACAAGCAACGCAATAGTTAATAAAATTGAATATTGAAAAGTGTTATCTAGGCGAGTCCAATAAATTGTAAGACGATTCATTTCACCGCGATAAAAATGAGCCACAACTTGTAAATATTTATTCGGTATCATTTCGCGATAACCAGGTTTAAAATTCACGCAATCAATTTTAAACTTGCACAATAGTAGATTATAATGCCATCAATCGTATTTCACTACAACCGTAAAAATGTCCAATCTGTAAGTCTAAACGCTGAACCGTTTGAAGATCAATCTGTATATTGGTCTCAACTTAAATTTGATATCGTCGATGCTCCAAATTCCATTCCTCGTACTGCGTATGCGCTAAATAATAATATGAATGTAACAACAATGATTGCTGCAGATAGCGTGACAACTCAAGAAACCTATACCTATAATGTTTCTTATCGTAATAATAACACCATCGGATCCCTTCAATACATTTTTAATTATGAAAATCCTAGCGGAAATCTTACCACTGGTAATATTTCTTTAAATGGTACTGTATTTTTCGCCAACGGTGTTTTTGCTGGTTGGACTGGTTCCTTGGTGAATCAAACTTTTAATGATGTTACAGGTGATAGACTCATTACAATTACTCGTAAGCGATGCGGATGCTAAGTTATTTTTTTTTTTTCAACACCCATCGTCCTGTTGCTGGATTACATTCATAGTTTGGATTTGTTGCTTTATCACTCTTTGGATTGCAAGGTTTTTTAACTGTCACTGAGGGAGCCGTAGGGACAGCAACAGGAGCTGTGACAGTTAATTGAGGCTTGGGTTGCAAGACTGGCTTTTTTGTAGGAACTTGAGGCATAAAGACGGCGGGTGCTGGAGCAGGCGCCCCTACTGCAACTTTATTCGCAACAATTGTGTGAGAGGGTGCTTGTGGAAATAATGTAGATAATACTTTCTTGGATGCTGGTTGACTCATTGCAGATACCATAGCAAGAGCACTTTTGCGTAACTTGGCTTGTTGTCGCTCCAACGCCATCTTGGACAATGCATTGTATTTTTTATAATCAGAACAGTTGGCAAATGGAACTTTTCCAAAAAGTCGTTGACTGTCTTTACAAAATTCATCGCATTCTTTACAATTGGCATGATAATTTCTTAATAAATTCAAATCAGAAATAGGTTGAAGTTTTTTTAAAAGTGAAATATATTGATCGCAAAGTTGACAATTAAACATTTTATATCAATAATTAAAAAACATTTTTCCTACAATTGAATCAAATTTCTATAAAAATTGTCAAGACCCAAGAATTCAAAAAATGGAAGCAATGGTACAAATTCTTTCTTGTATTTTTGAATCCCATAGGTATACCCTCGTAAAAGATTAAACATCAATACTGGAAATTGTTCAAAATCGATATGCTCAATTTTTGCAAATTCTTTAAATTGTGCAGTCAAGTCAATCATTTCGACGACTTTATCTTTGTTGACTTGATATTTTTGAAATAAGGATTCGCATTGTAAATGTTTAAAAGTTAAAATGGATTTTATAAAGTCGAATTTGTAAAATTGAATTTTCGGAAAATACAAGCCAATATAATCAAGTTTTATTAATATAAAATCATCGTTGGGTACCACATAAACGGGTATATCCGCACTTTTGTAATAATCCATAGAATAGGTGATGTAATTTTGAATGGTCATTTTGTAATCGAACGATTCTTTTTAAATTTATTTTATAAATTGAAACTTTATATGATATTCCAACAATTGGTAAAATGAAAAATTGGAGACCCTCTCTCATGATGATGACATCAGCATTTTGCTATTCATTGCAATATTTGGATGTCAAAAGTATAAGTCCTTATTTTGGTATATGGATGATTACCTTTTTTCGAGGAGTTTGCAGTTTGTTATTAAGTTTATCAGGTATGCTGATTTCTCGTCACCTTGATCCTGAGTTTCAAATGCTAGGAAATAAAAAGAAACTATTACTTGTACGCGGTATATTTGGTGGGTTGAGCATAATATGCTCATTCCTGGCAGTAAAAAACTTGAATTTATCGATTGCAACTGTCATTGTATCTACAGGTCCGATTTTTACAGGTTTGATGAGTTGTATTTGTAAAAAAAATAATTGGGCCACCATCAATACAATTAGTTTAATTATTTGCTTTAGTGGCCTTTTGATCATTTGTACTAAAGGCTTCAAAGATAGGATTGCAAACTTTTTTATTGGCTTTATAGCTGCATTATCATCGGCTATCTTTTCAGCCCTGGTAAACATTACCATTAATGAAATAAAGGATGAAAATACATTTATTATAACTTTTTATGCAATGTCTGCGTGTATCCTTTTAACATTTCCTGGGATGGTTTATGAAACATTGACGCATAATTACTTTGATCATAGTACTTTTTTACTTAAAATTCAACTTTGTTTTACTGGAATTGCAAGTTTTAGTGCTCAATATTTAAAAACTCGATCGATCCAGATTTCGGATAGTTTGGGAGTTATTATCTTTCGTTATTTTGATGTCATCTTTTGTCTTGTTTGGGATGTATTTATTTTAAATTCCAAGCTATATGTATATGATTATGTGGGAATTACCTTGATTCTACTAGGATGTTGTGTAAATACATTTAAAAAATAGTGTTTGTAAACAAAATGAAGATTTTGTATTTCCTATTGCCAATTTTGAGCTCGTATTCCAAGTGCGTCAACTGCGCCAATATTTTATTAAATGTACATACTCAACGAACATATTGTATCGATAGCAGCAATTATACTTGTACGCAACTTGGTTATAATAATTGTCAACAATTGGAAATGGTCAACAATGTGCAAATCATTTGTTTACCAGCTTGGGCTTCCGAATTTAATCATCCTCACCAAGCTCCACAGCATTGTTCTTTTTTGGATTGGGATTGTTAAAAATGATTCTAGTTTATTTTTGCCTCGAGGCAAAAATAACAATGATCCAAATACATCTAAACACTTTATTATATCACGAGTTGAAATATTTGAAAAAATTGATGGAAACGGCACAATTTGAACAATCAACAGTTGGTTTTGGTGAAAAAAGCGAAACTAGAAGTTCTAGCCAAATGGATGTTTCCGACAATTTTTTGGTTACAGCAATATCCAATCGTATTATTAAAGAACATTTAAAAGATGTTGATGTCTCGGAAGCCATCTTGGAAGCAAACATTGTCAAGTATGAGGTGGGTGAGTTTGTAGGATTGCATCATGACGAAGTTGATTTTGATGATTCTGGAAATTTACTAGATGTTTATGAAAACGAAGCAACTTACCGTAAATATTCAATCATTATAAACTTGACGGATGATTTCAAAGGAGGAATTTTACATTTTCCTGAATTAAATTTACATATTTATCCAAAAATAGGTAAAATGGTATTATTTAGAAATGTACTAGATAATTTCAAGGCCGACACAAAAATGGTTCACGAATCAACCCCAATTATAAAGGGTTGCAAAGTTGTCTTGGTGTTATTTATTTCTGTTGAAAAACCCATTATGATCTAACTTGTTTAGATTGAGGTGTTACAAAAAATGATTTTTGCTTAATTTTTGATATTACCGTATAAAAACAATGGGTTGGTATATTAATTATGAAATCGACTTTGAAAACACGATTGAATGGCTGGACGACGAAACAAAAAAAGGATTGGAAGATATTGATTGTACAATCATGTATTTACACGACTACGATGTTCAGCGTTGCATTGTTTGTATATATTCACATTATGACATACACAAAGTATTGGCCATACTATACAGCATTTACCTGTCTCCCATGAAATGGGGCAAGCATGGCGAAAAAAACAAAGTAAGGTGGTATGTTTACTCGTCAGACGCTGTTCAAGAAGAATAAACAAATTACTGTTTTTGTCTAGGGTCATAAAAAGTTGTGCTGAGAACCATCTCAAAATCTCCACGCAGGGCAGTATGATAAGTTGGCTTCTCCTGGGTTTTGAACTCCGCATAAAATTGATCGACTTGTTCCTTTCCTGAAAAAGTTCCCGAAGCCATCTGTTCAAAGGTTACATACACTCCGTAGACAACCCTCGTCGCATAATGCTTGATAACCTCTTCGGCAAACAGCTCAAGATCATATTGATCAAGCAGTTCTTGAGTTATGCAAATGTCTTCCTTAGGCTCCAGTATGCCGTAGACTAGAACTGGGGTAAAGCATCCGTACATTTTTATTGATTTCCTGATGCAAAAAATTTTAAAAAGTTAGTTTTTAAAAGCACAAGTTTTAATTTTACCCAAAAAAAAGTTTCTATTTTTCAGTTTTTACAATCTAGGTCAAATGCAACCCAAATTTGTCTTGAACTGTTTCAAATTTCAAAATGTGATCAAATAATGAAGCCTTGATTTGTATAGTAAATTCAGCTGGAATGACTTTAAACTCGCATTTTAAATTCATTTTGCAAAAATCTTGACCATAATTGGCAAGGAAATACTTGTTTCGCAAAATATCTTTATTTTTTATGCACATTAACAATTCCTCATTATGAGTGATTTTATTGGTATCAATTGTATGTCTTTCTAAATGATAATCAGGGCCAACACTAAATATATAAAAAGCAAAAGAAAAACCTCCATACTTATCAAAACAGCATTCTTTACATTCACCTGGATATGGAATTAAAATAATATCATCTAGAATTGGATTCATTTCCAAATGTTTTAATTTATTATTAAATTAAAATTTATTCCTCAAAATCACCACCATATTTAAGTATCTCTGCTACTTTGGATAGTGCTTGTCCATATAAGTGATCAACGGTAAGAGCTTGTCCGGGAGCTAAAGCGCCTGATTGTTCACCCCAAGAATTTACATATCCTGGTTCATACCTCAAATCTCTTAGAAATTTTTTCATTTTTGGTAAAATAGATTTTTTATGGGCTTGTGAGGCTGACATATTGACCATAAATTCATCTGCAATTTTATTTACATCTTCTTCTGATAGACGCACTTGTTGCATTGGTGGTGCAACTGTAACAGAGGCAACCGCGACGGGTGCCTTGGAACCTTGACGAATCGCAATAGCATCAGCGCGAGCGTGTTGCATCAAGTATCCTTTGGCTTTAAGTGGTTTGGTGAAAAGTCCTTGCTTCTTTTTGGCGCGCAAGTACTCATCAATTTGAGTTCTTTTAGCGGTTTGCAATCTAGCTTGGATTTCCTTGATTGCGTCTAAAACTACAGGTCCTCCAACACTTACAGCTTTAGTGATAGCTTTGGTAGCGACATCTTGTGCTTTTGCAGCACCAGAAACAGCGGCGACGGCGGCATCAATTTTAGAATCAGCATCAGCTCCAGCTACTGCGGCATCAATAATAGCAGCGGGTAAAGCGGTTACTGTCTTTTTGGCCGACTTTTTGGCACCACCTGGAACGGTGGAGGCCAACTTCCAAGATTTCTTTCCATTCTTATCAGCACGAACTTGGTATAGTTTTCCATCTAGTCCAGTCTTTTTTGAACCAAGAGCTTGGGCATGTGCACAGTATCCTAATCCTTTAGGAGAAGGTTCATCGCCTTTGTATTTAGTTGTTGAATCGTTTTTACAAGGAAAAGGCATTTTTTTATAAACCCTGAAAATAAAAATTTTTTTTCTGATTTTTTATTGGAAATATTTATAAAAGCATTTAATTAGAGTGAAATGATTTCTTTCAATTATAGTAATGCACCAGACCTCCTTTTTTGGCAGGGTATTCGCAAGTTTTTTGATAATTATTATTTAATGTGCGGAACAGATAAAAATAAACAAGGAGTTTTCAATATTGGACCACTATTAAACTATAACTCTGCAAATAATTATACGATTTCCTACCCGGAATCAATTACCACGAGCGTGTATGGTCCCAATTATATAGGTTCCAGTTTTTACAGTTTAGTAGGATCGTATAAAAAAGCAAGCGATGATACTGTATATGGTTTTTATTTTGAAGGAAAATTGTCCGATGTAAATAATGCACAAAATTATAAAACCATATCTACGGGCGCTACCTATACCTATGTTCATAGTACAATGGGAGATATATTAGTTGGTAATTATGATAAAAACAAAGAAAGTCCAATCAGCGCTTTTTTAATGATTATATCAACTGGTAGAAAAATTAGTATTAAATATCCGGGCTCAAATTCAAATACTGTATATGGAATTTGGCACAATGGAGGATCAAGCTATACTTTGTGCGGCGGTTATTCAACAGATAGTGTAGCAGGTAAGGATATTTACAAAAATAATCAACAAATCCCAATTGGAAAAGCATATATGGTAAATTATGATATTGAAAAAAATAAATTTAGAAATTGGACAACTTTTAAATATCCACATTCAAAAAATTCCTTGGTCACACATTTTGAAGGTATTAGTAGCAGTAAACCAAATGTGTATGAATTAGCGGCGGATACAGTTAATGGTATTTTACAACCCTCCTGGGTAAGAGTTATTAAAGATAAATGTGGTAATTTTACAGTGACTCAATGGATTGATTACAAGCATCCTCTTCCGGGAACAGTTACTACATCGAATTGTGTTGCCAATAAAGCTTTAGTTGGTTCTTATATAAATGAAACTGGTGATGCACTAGCATACCAAGTGGAATTAAAGTTTGCTTAAAAGCTTGTCAATTTTCCAAAATTATCCAATAATGTTATATTTTTTATAATTGCAAAGTATGCGTAATAGATCATTTAGGAATATAAGGATTACTGGTTATTTCCAAAGTGTTGATATCAACAGCTAGACCTAATTGTGATAATTTATTGCACAAAAAACCAATTTATAAAAAAATAAACAACTAAAAAATGGATTTCTGGTTTACAGAATTAAAATTGGATTTCAAGACCTATAATTTTGAAACATCTGCTCCAAAGCACAGACAACAAGCATTTGATTGGTTAAAGCAGCAAGAAAATGATGATGCTAAATTACGATTTATTGCACGATTTGTTGAAGCGGATAGTGGTTGTTTAGCACAAATGTTACACAAAACAAGAGAATGGCAAGAAAACACAATTATAGACCTGTATATTTATCTATATGAAAATGAAAATATTGGGAAAAGAGCAAAACGAATTGCGATAGGTTATTTATTCAGTCATGACTACATTATTCCAGAAATGATACAACAATTGTTGACTTGGATGCAAGTTGAAAATGATTGGGATGCGTTTGATATTCTTCATCGACATGAGAATATTTTGAATCGCGTACAACGAGATTTATTGTTTACTTGGCTGCAACAAAATAGATATCGTCAACCAGTCCGTAGACCAGTTCCTCAACTTGTATCAAGATATGTTGGACCAATTGGTGGAGAATTGCCAAATATGGATTGGATGCAAGAAATAGTACAGCGTCCACCTATGGAAACCGTATATAATGATTCACAAAATGTTCACAATACGGAACTTAATGATTCTGTATGGGATAATATTAGTAATTTGCAGGAAGAATATATGGTCACTCCAATTTCAGAAGAAAGTTACAGAGAAATATATCTTGAATTGCGACTCAATGATAATCAATATCGCTCCTGGCAAAGGATTGAAACGGACAAATGTTTGTTCCATAAAGACAAAACTAGTGTATCACTGAAAATGGTATTATTATATGTCTTGTCGTATATAGATCAACAAAGTCAAGAACTACGTCAAGAATTATTACAAAGACTATGTGAAGAATTAAAAGATATGAGTGGTACATGCGCGTCTGGTCATTTATCACGACTGGTGAATGTATTGGTAGGGTATCATCCCAATATCAATATACAAATTTCAGAACAAGAAAGAATCAAGGCATCATTTAGTCAATTGTTACAAAAAATGCTTTGCGAGGACGAGCAAAATGAACATTTATTGATAGAAATGACAACACCAAGTGAAAACAATTTGTTTGTAAAGTTTGTACAACAACATAAAAATAACATGCTTACCAGCTTGACAGATAATTTAAATTTAGAATCAAAGATTGTCAAAAATCTAATGCCTGCAGTATGGCAAGAATTGTTTTCACAGCATAAACCAAATCCATTTGAACCCAAGAAAAGCTTTTTTAACAAGCTAATTGATTTTTTGCAAATACGAAACTTTATAGATCTATGAAATATCTAGAAATGTTGCTTTTTAGCAGTTTTATAAACCACACCAAATAAAAATGCCATAGTTATACCAATAACACAAGCAAAACTTACTATCAGTAACAGAATTAAAACAATTTGTAAACAATATTTGACCTGTAAAATTATTGAATTTGAATCTTTTAAAGGCTCTCGACAAACTGGACAAGTGTTGCTAGTTTGCGACCAGTTTTGTAGACATTGTTGATGCATTATTTTAGCATGAGTACAAGCAAGTTTTTTGGTCTTATCACGACCAACAATTTCCATACAAATTATGCAAGAATCATTTGAATTTAACATTACTAAAATCGGCCGATTAAATTAAAAAATATTCAATTTTTTAACTTTTTTATTTTAGCTTCTATAGAACATGTGCGAACACGAATGTGATTTCATCTCTTGGTATTATCGACAACCAATTAAAGCGGCTGTCCAACAACAGTCTTTGCCTTTACAATACGCTGTAGCCTTTACTGAAGAGGATATCAATTTGAATACTTTTAATAATTTTGGAGTCATTAATAGTTCATGGCAACAAGCTATATATGGTGCAGGTGAACCAATTACGAGTTCTAGTCCAAAGATTGGTAAGACCTTTTTAAAAACAAATTTATTTTCCAATGATACAAATTCACAATATAAAGGTCGCTATGATTATACTCATAATATTACAATTGATGAAATAAATTATATTATACATATTGCGGGAGTAATGACTCAAGATGTTATTCAAAACACCTCGAATAACTCAAAATTAAGTTTACAATTTAGTGAGTTCTTATCACAACAAGTCATTGGTGTCACCATTCAATATCCATATGGAAGTATTTATACATCAACAAATGCCACCATAAGCAGTTATAAAGGAAATGATTATATCATTTATAATTTTTCAATCTCTGATTTGAAATATAGTCCTCCGATTCCTGCTTCGATAATCAACAATTCCCGTCCGATATTATCTTACAGTGGACGATTTTACAATTACATTCCGCCAAAAGTTTATCCAATTAGTCCAAACTACTTGGCAAATGCTTCGGATGTAGTGCCCTACTTGATTACAAATTCTACCAATGCTTACTTATATTGTACTGCTTCTTCAGATCCCGTATACGCAAATACTTGGTTTGGAACATCAACGACACAGACTGCCTACTTGAATGGTGCAAGTGGTTCTTATTGGGTGTATGTGTTGTTCCAAAATTATTCTCCGGATGGAAATCCTACAACTCCTCCAGATTATGCAACCAATCCAAGTTATGGAAATGTTACTTTTTTTATCGGTCTTACCCCTGACAATTACCCTTATTTTGCTCAACAAACTGCTCAAAATTACTTGTATGATTTGGGATTCAATAGCGACAATGCTGCAAATTATAATCAATATTCTTTCAATTGGTCCAATAACATTAATAATGACAATTACACAGGTGCCAGTACAGCCGCAAACAGTTCCAGTTATAGTACCCAAACTAGTAATACTTCAGCACTTTACGCTAGCAGTGTTGGTTTAGTTTGTTTAAATGCCGAATACCAATATTTCCCCGTTGGAAGTGATACAACCTTTTCTTTGACGATTCCATCTGGTGCCTATTGGGGATCTGCTGCTGGATACTCTTATTTCCTCACAGATGTAGATTATCCAACCGACACAACCAATCAATACATTTGGCTTCCAGAGATTCCAGCTAGAAGTAATTATTCTGTAATTGTTGACAGCTCTAATCAACAAGTCATCAATCAAGTCGCTGCTTACCAAAATGGTCAATGCTGGACAAGAGCGTATGCAGCATTGGTTCAATCAGCCAGTGTAATACAAAGTTCTGCTACAAATGCTTCTTACGGCCTCGGTGCAAGTTACGGTACTTGGTCCATTGATTTTCAATCCGGTGACAATCTTTATACTTTGTGTGAATCGTATTACTTGACAGAGAGAAATTACCTAAGTT
>Ga0164294_10003895_pt1 | contig 13176 bp, 10 predicted proteins | sample GEODES005metaG_FD_111479 | JGI IMG/M metagenome (GOLD analysis project Ga0164294, IMG submission 111479) | Oligotrophic lake water microbial communities from Sparkling Lake, Wisconsin, USA - GEODES005 metaG | ecosystem: Environmental > Aquatic > Freshwater > Lake | place: USA: Sparkling Lake... | reverse complement strand
CCGGCATCGATGAATGCGTGCAGCTCGGTGTAGCCGGCGAGAGCAGTACTGAGTGAAGGGTTCGACCGTTCGACTGTCGTGTACTCATTCGGGTTACATAGGCCCAGGCCGTCACGGTGCGGTGCGGCCCGGTCACGAGCTCTCTGCGTGTGCGGCCCTTGAATAAGTTGCACCCGGCCAGCGGGCGAGGGTCCAGGCGACGAGCTATGCCATGCGACACTTTATACAGAGACACTGAATTCCTACTGTGTAATCCCCCGACGCGCGACAGTGCGCTCAGTGCGGCGCCTCGCCTCGCTGGCCAATCACGCTTCGGTTTGTTCGCGCACTTGCTCGCGTTCGTGTGGTCAACTCGCATCGCGTATGGACAGCGACGGCAGATCCTCGGCGCCCTTCTCCCGATGCCCGCTGCGCTTCACTGGCACGGTCCCGAGTGGTGGAAGCAGCACACCTCGCGACCAGCCCCTCGAGACGCGAGGTGCTGGTCGTGGTTGGCGAGATCGGCTGGCATCGACCAAAGCACTCTTAACCGTCGGCACCGAGTCGGCCTGCAGGGAAGCACTCGGTATCCTGCACACGTTTATCGACGCCGCGACAGACACCGACGCTCCTCTTCTCACCCACGACGACACGCTTGAGCCTGTGTTTGGTCCTGTCGAGCTCCGCCTGTGTGCACAGTGCTTGGTGCTCGCACTGCGCGTGTGCTCCAAGGAAGCCCTCCTCTGGCGCCGACTGAGCCCAAGCGGCCTTCTCACACGAGCTTTGGAGCAGTGTGCCATGTGTGCAACCAACTCAGCACTTCAACAGCTGATGCTGACATCTGGTGTCATCGCGGTGCTCGTCCCGCTCCTCAATGAGCACGCGAGGAATGCCACTGACTCCACCAAGCTGTTGCTTCCAGCTCTGAAGACCATCTGCAGCCTCGCCGACAGGCCCGACGCAACGAGCGCAGATCAGCTGCCACAGCTCATCGCCGCACTCTCACAGCTGCTCACCGATGTAGCTCCCGCCAGCGTGGCTGAGCTCGCTGCTCGCGCCATTGGCATATTTGCCCTGTCCGACCAGACGCGCAACCTCGTCGTCGAGTCCGACGCTCTGCCACGTCTCGTACAGGCATGCCGACAGGCTCTAGCTAAGCCGGCTCTAGCCGCCCAAGCCGCGCGTGCGATCGGCCATCTTGCTGAAGATGAGAGCAATGATCATCTCTTGGTGCAACACGGCGGCGTGCTCGTCTTACTCCAGATTCTCAACGAGGCCGACGAGCAGATCGCCCATCCGGAGTTCAAGGACGTAGTAGTGGCGGCATGCGAGGGCCTGATCAGCGTCGTCAGCCATGCCGTGTGTCGAAGAGCGGTTGTCGAGGCCCATGGCATCAAGCCGCTGGCAAGCATTGTCTCGAGTAAAGTCGAACAGCAGAGCAAAGCGGCGGGCTGGATCCTCGTCAGCATGGCAGTCGACCCAGAGCTGGGAGATGCCGTTGTGAAGCACGGGCTAGCAGGCTTGATTGAGCACGCAAGATCTCACGACGAAAGGTGCCAAGAAGAATCCGCCTGGGCGCTTGCCAACCTTCTAGGGACGTCTGCATCTGCCGTCGGCACGGCGATGGCTTTGATGGAGGCAGAAAGCCCTTGCTTCCTATTGGGCATGTTGCGCGCATCTAGCATCAACCCGAAGCTTGTGATGCAGCTCATCTGGGCCGTCGCCAACTTGACAGTGCAGGAGCCTCTCAAAAAGCGGCTTGGCGAGCAAGGTTTTGCGAAGGAGCTCGTGCGGTTGTTGACTTTCTACCTCGATACGATGCCCAGCGCCAAGGAGGACGATGGCGATACGATTAAGAACATTCTTGTGCAAACTACTCGAGCACTTGCGAACCTCGCAGTTGATGCCTCAAACTGTCAGCGCATGGGCGCTGATGGCATTCGCACTATAGTGCGAGCTGCGGGTGTCCCCAGCGTGGCGGAGGCCGCCACACGTGCGCTCATCAACCTCTCGTGCGACTCTGATGTTGCACAGCAGATGGTCGCTGAAAGCACTCTAGATTCGTTGGTCAGCCTCATCGAATCGCACGGTGAAGATGCAGTGCGAGAACAAGCCGCGCGTGTGCTTCTAAACCTGGCCCGCCTCGACGTGCAGAGCCAGATGTGCTTCATCACCACAGGCACCTTACGGCGCATGAGCCGGCTCATGCGAGAAGACTTTCGTGCACGCAAACAAAATAAGACTATGAGCTGCACGGAAGCTTCTTGCGTTGATCTCAAGAGCACTTCCGTGCAGCTACAAGCAACATGTGCAGAGGTAATGGCGGCACTGGGTGCGGTGCTCACGCCAGCATCTCGGCGTGCCCTCATCTCTGCTTCCATGCTACCGGTTCGGCATCATGACATGCATCCGGGCGTAAAACGCACGTCGCGGCGAGGATCATGTCTCCAACGCCGGCCGAGTCCGCTCTCGGCGTCGCTTGGCTGAGCTTTGTGTATGAGACGGAGGTGTATATCCAATATCGAAATGCATGTCAGACAAACTCGGGGCGCTGTCGCAGGTACCGCTTCCGACGTCGCTGTGCTTGCGACGCGGACGCTGGGGGACGCACGAGCGGTGAACGTGAGGCAGGTCACACTGTGCTGCTCACGGGAGAGACGGCACTGCGCGCGCGCGCGCGCGGCGCGGCGCTATTCGAAAATACAAATTTGCGACCAGCGGCCCTAAATCGGTATACATGCTAATCGGTTTAAGGGGGAAGGGTCATCCCTTCCCTCGCCCGCCGATTCACGGCCAGGCTGTGTCGGCCAGGCCTCCGTCCATGCGTTTGCGGCCCCCGACTTGGCGCTGTGTTGAACAGCACAAGTCTTGGGGCACGTCGCTGTCACGTCCCTGCAGTCCGTCCAATAAGATGTCGTCGTACAAGAGTATCGCTGCGCTGCAAGGCTTATCAACGGGTGACGACGATGATGATGATGACGACGATGACGACGATGACGATGAGGAAGACAAGGAGGAGAACGAGGACGAGGACGAGGACGAGGACGAGGACGAGGACGAGGACGAGGACGAGGACGAGGTGGACGAGGAGGAGGTTGATGGCAGCGGCAAGGGCGCTGATGAGGTAGCTGGTACTTCAAACGGTGCGGACGATTCGGAGGACGAGGATGGAACCACTGCCCAGCGTGTCGCAGGCGCAGTGCTGGTCGGTGGCTCAAGGACCGCCGCCACTGAGCAGCGTGCAGTGCGCAAGCGTGAGGCAAACTTTCTGGCGGCCAACTTCATCACAGTGACCAAGGCGGCAAGCGGTGCGAACATCTACAAGTCGGAGCTACTTCCCGACAAGATTATCTTTGGGCGCGACAAGCTGGACGAGTTTGTCAACGGCAAGCGGTACCGGCGTCTCCTCCACGAGATGAAGAAGGGCATGCGGACGCACGCTGAAAATGAGAAGCTCAAGGCCAAGGCGACAAAACGACGCGAGCGCCTGCAGGAGCGACGCGCAGAGCGCAAGAAGGAGAAAGTGCAGCGGCTGCGAGCGGTGCCGGACGCGACGGACACTGCTGAGATTGAGCGGCGGAAGGCCAAATTTCAGGAGAAGAAGGCACGGAGGTTGGCGAGGAAAGCGGAGGTGGCGAAGGGAGCAATAGCTTGATTTGGTGAGAAGTGCAAACCAAGACGACGCAACGTACCGGGTACCGGGTCCCCCCGGTGTCTTTTTACCGGTAGAGCGGTTTTCGCTCTCGAGCTCGCGCAGCCTGATCCGACTCTTCACTCGCGCGTGTAGACAGCGACGATGCGCCTCTCCTGCATCTGCCTACTCGCTAGATTCGCCCATGGGAGAGTCTGCAACCACACGGACGTGTATGTGGACGGCAAATTCGCCATCGACAACTGTGTAGAGCTGGATTTCTCGTGCCCTGCTACAAGTACTTCCAGAGCGCCCGCGTGCAGAAATGCGCTGCTTCCACGTGAGGTCGCCGCGCTTGGTGTGGCGCTTGCGACACCTTCGGCCGGGAGCGTGACATCGCTCAATCTGCGCGGTAGCCCCCTTGGGCCCGCTGGAGTCACAGCTCTCGCCGGCGCGCTCACCAAGCTGACCACGCTGTCATTGGCGAGCTGCCGTGTTGGAGACAAGGGAGTGAAAGCGATCACAAAATCACTGCTGGAAGGTGGATCACAGCTGCAGCGCCTCGACCTGGCGCACAATAGCGTGAGCGACGACGGCGTGCGGCCGCTGGCGACTGCGTTCAAGGGCGACAGCAGCCTGCAGGTCCTCGACTTGAGCTGGAATGCGATCGGGCAGCGCGGCGGCCGGTACCTTGGTGAGGCGCTCAAGGAGAGCCACAACTTGCTGGAGCTGCGCCTAGCGTTCAATGGCGTCGCGGACCGTGGCGCTCGATCCCTCGGCGAGGCGCTTGGCGTCAACAGCGCGCTCCGCCTTCTGAACCTCGAGCACAACTCGATAAAGGAGGAGGGCGGAAGGGCGCTTGCTAAGGGCCTGCGCACCAACGGAGCGCTGCGCACGCTGCTGCTGGATGGAAACGGCCTCTCCAATGCCACCCTGCTCGAGGCCGCGGCAGCGCTGGTCGCGGAGCCGGAGCTGCCCACGCCGACAACCTCCGCCTCCGCGCGTGCCTCAGACACCCTGAGGGCGTCGGCCATGTCCGAAGAGGACATCGAGGAGATCAGCTTCGACGATGACGTGGATGCGACGGCGGAGGCGGCGGCGGAGGCGGCGGCCGAGGCACGAGATCGGCAGGAGGCGGACGCGAGTACCACTCCTTGCGAGGATGGCGGCCCGTGGGCGTGCGATGAGGCGGACTGCCCCGCGCCACTGATCGACTGCACCATGCTCGCCGAGTTGGGCGTGTGCGCCTCGCGCTTCAGCGACGTGTGGGAAGTGCCACCAAAGGGGCTCGAGGCCACTGTGATCTCGACCCGCTGCCGGCGCTCGTGTGGGCAGTGCACTTCGGCAGGCTCGGCGCGTAGCGACCCTCGCGATGAGCTGTGAGCAAGTCCGCACACGGGCCGTCACCTCGGAGGCACCCCACAGCCACACGCGCTCGCGCGCCCCGTCACCCGTTCGTCACCCGGGACACGCGCGCGCCACCAAGCCATCACCCGATTGGAAGCCGCATGTTTTCATTCATTCGTCACACGCGGCGGGAACGGCACGCGTGACGGACAGACGTGTCTTTGATTATTGATATGAATTATATTGTTCCGGCCCCCTTCCGCTACGCATGTCCGCGGGAATCCTGACAAGGAATATCGAATAACGGCGGGTTATAACGGATCCACAATCCACGTAGGCCGCGACTGGCGCGAGAGCGGAGAGGGCACGGCCGTGCGGCATGGGTATCCGGTACGGATATGGATCCGATGACAAACATGAAAACGCTCTCGTACCACGACGCAGTACTGACCTGAGCGGCGCCGACGGCGGTCGCGCTTGTCTGGGGAATCGAGCGCGTTCACGAGCCCAACTCACCTGCTGCGCTCACTGGGCAGGTACCCGCTCCGGCGGCACGACGCGAGCGTGGCTGCGGCACGCTGCTTGGTGCCCAGTGACTCGTAACATTCACTCTTCCGAACGGTCGCATCGGTCCGGTTCGAGCAGCGGCGACACCAATTCTGCATGCGGTGGATCACGTGAGGTGAGCGGCTGACTTGGCTGCCATACGCGTGCATGCTCGTCGCCTCCACACATGTGGCGATTTCGGGTGCACCCAGCCACGACGGCGGCAGCCGGCCCCGCACCGCGTCCCACGTGAACCGGAGCGCTGCCACTGAGAGGATGCGGTGCACCACAATCGACGCGTTCGTCGGCGTCCTGTACATGCTCCGGCGCAGGTCGGCGAAGCAGCCGAGATTGTGCCAGGCAGCGGACGGCATGTTGATGTACGTGACCTCGGGTAGCATGCTGATCATATGCCCCAGCGCGCTGTCCTCGTTGGCGAGTGTGTCGAGCGCCGCCTCCGCCGCGGCGGCGAACTCGGTGGCGTCGGCGCTGGCGGCCAGCGCAACAACCAGCGGCAGCGAGAGCACCTGCAGCTGTCCGAGCACGAAGGGGAAGGGCGGGTGCGCCCCCCGCGCGGCGCATCCGTAGCGCGTGTATGCGGCGCCCCCGCCCCAGGCGAATCCGCAGTTCTGGAAGCCAGCCGGCTGATAGCCTGTGAATCCGATGGCCCCATAGTAAAGCCGGCTCAAACAATTCAGCGGCTCGACCGCGACCTCGAGAAGCGGCAGGTTGACAAAGCTGTCGTCGTCCACTTTGACTATCAGCGGCGCGGAGGCCGATCGATGATGGTGTCGTAGGATTCCCGCGGCAGCTACCCAGAAGGCGTGCATCTTGCCAATGGAGACCATTTTGACGCAGCCGTCAGCGATGGACGGCAAGAAGAGGAGGTCGCGATGCTCGGCGAACTCGATGTCCATGCGTGCGAGCGTGGCGTTGGGCACCTGCCGGCGGCCGATGACGAAGCATGCCACCACCGAAAAGCCAACGTTAGGGTATGACATCCACGTTTGCCGTACAGCGTCTCTCCGCTCGCGATTGCTCGGTCCAGTCATGATGCCAACAAACAGGCGCACGGAGGAGCGACGTTGCGCTTCCAAAAAGTCGGCACAGATCAAATGCGGCGTCAGCGGCTGCTCCCCAGCGGGATTTCGCTGCGCAGTCGGAGTGCCAGTGCACAAGGAGCGCGCCATCTTTGTCGATGTCACATTATGATGAGACCACTTGCGAGGTGCGGGCATTGAGTGGTTGAATGGTTGCAGCAAAACGGTTCGAGGTGGCTGCTCGAGTGGCTTGCTGGCGCAACGCGCGCGCGCCCTGTGATTCCGCATTACAACGAGCGCGTCCTGCGTCGCGACCATGGTCGCGACGTCCATTCTTCTCTCATGGATGCAAACATTCACTGTGAACATCTCACAACCCCCTTTTTTTGTGTGCGCCTCGTCTGGGTCGGACTTCTGACGTTCAGACGAGTCTCCACGACACCTCGAGACCTCTTCCGAAACCTCGATACCGTTCAGCACATACAGGTGTCGGCTCCCCCTCGGGGGCTCTGCAGCAGCCGTCGGCCGCGGCCGCGGCCGCCGCGTGCGCCTCCGCGCGGCCGCTGCCCTCCCATTCGTCGACGCCGTCCCGGTGCCACCGCAGTTCCTGCTCCCCCCCCGCCGGACCCCAGCCAGACCCGTGCGCTCCTTCCCTTGAGGCTCCCAGCGCGCGACCGGTGAGCCGCTCAGTCACGCTCGAGGCCCTCTGGCAGTCCTCTGGCCGAACGGGCCAAATGGCCGCGAACGGCTTCAGTCGGCGCATCGCGACCCCCCTGGACGCGCCGACGATCGCAAGCTTCGTCACGGACACGCACGCTTACTTGAGCGCGCATGCTCGCCTTCTGCATGCGAGCTTAGCGTTGCATCTCAGCATTCGCCGGTGCACCCGACGTCTTCAACTCGCCGATTTTCGCACAGCAGGCACACTTCGGGTAGCAAGTCCAGCCATAAGCTGCGACCATGCATGGCACCTCGTCGTCGCAGGGGAAGGCGGCGTTTTGGACGCAGCAGCACAGGTGCTGCTGATGCTTGCAGCACGTCGATGGCACCTTGCACCCGAACGCGACGCAGATTAGCCCGAGCTGGCACAGCATCTTGTCGTCGTCCTTCGCCGGGCAGCACGTGTAGACATCTAAGCCCGGCTTGCAGCAGCACTTCTCCTTGTAGCACAGACACTCTGATTCTCCCGAGCATCCGATGCAGTCCGACTGGCAGTAGAGCGTATCATTGCAGCAGCAGCAGGCATCGATGACGATGAGCTCATTCTCGTTGACGGCGTCCTTTGCCTCACTCATCCTTGAGACCTCGGTTGTTGGCCTGGAATCGCGGGAATTGGGGGGGTGCAAAACCGGGTTTCATCAGTGCGCCGACGGTCGGACTTTCGATGCCGATGGAGATTGGTTGAGATTCCCGTGGCTGACGAAACTAACGCGAAAATGCGACAAACTTCGACGTTTAAATGTCAAGTGACGCAGGCACGAGGTCCAGTATCCGGATACATGTAAGTGGAGACCAACGCATGCCCAACACACGCGTGGGGTCCTGACAAGAAAAGTTTGACTTTTGATCGAGGCGGGCGACCATCGACCATCGGGGTTTTCATCTGCAATAAACCCCTTGCAATAAACTGCAGTTGGTCAGTGTTAAGTAACACTACACATGTAGCTGCGGGTTGCGGTTTTTAACCATTCCAGAGTATGCTCAGCCCTTGTACATGTACAGGTACAGCACAGCCCCACCTGATTCGGGTTGGTCTCGCTGCTGATCGCCGTCATTATGCCTCCCGCTCTTGCGCAAGTCGTGGGCGCGCGCGCGCGCGGCGTACATTTGTATACTAAGCTTCACAGTTTCGCGCCGCGCCGTTGTGGGCAGCTTCCCCTTCGTTTTTGGAAATACGCGGTCCGCAGGAGCACCCCGGGCTCCTCACGTGCCAGAATGAACAGGCGTGGTCCATGCCGCGAAAAACAAAGCTCGAGGTTGTCGGAGTGAATTGGAATGGACTCGGAGTCAGGCTGAACGTTGAGGATTCGGCTCCAACTCCTCCGCCGCAAGCGCCAGGGCCGGGGGCAGACGAAGATGCAATCGCCGCTCAGCTCGAGGCGGCGCGCATTGCGGCCCTTGCAGAAGAGGAGGAGAGGCGTGCTGACGCAGCTTGGCGTGAGCTTCAGGAACTGCAGCGCCGGCGCACGCAGGAGGCTGCGGCAGAGAGAGAACGTGAGGAGCGGGATGAGCGCGCTGCGAAGCAGCAGCAGCTGCTGCAAGAGGCAGCCGCACGTCGTTGCCAGGAAGCTGCGGTGGCTGCGGCGGCTGCGGTGGCTGCGGCCGCGGCCGTGGCGGCGGCGGCGGCGGCGCGCGATGACGACGCTCCCGATGAGACCGGCTGGACGCCGCGACAGCAGCGTGCGCTCGAGACGGCCATGCGTGCCAATCCGCAAGCGATGGAGAAGAAGGCGCGATGGGACGCCATCGCCGCCGCCGTAGGCCGCTCTGCTAAGGAGTGCGTCGCACGCTGCCGTGCGCTGACTGTGGCGGTCAAGAAGAGCCTGCCGCCGCCGCTGCTCCGGCTGCAGTACGACGCCCTGCTGCGTGTCTGCGAATTCGTGGCTCGCGGACGGTTGGAGTTCGCGGGCGGGCGGGATCTCTGCTCGCTCGCGGCGACGTGCAAGGAGTTGACGGCGGTGACGCACGAAGATGCGTTGTGGCTGCCGATCGCCGAGGCGCTGCCGAATGAGTACGCGTACTCGAAGCGCGACCGCAGCGGCGAGCGGCCGTGGCAGTATGCGCTGCGGCTGCGGCACGGTCTCTACGGATCGTGGCACATGCTCACCGAGCACCGTGCGGGCACCGAACCGTATCTCGCCGAGCTCGGCCGATTTGAGCGCGGCCGGTTTCGCCCCAAGGGAGGCGCGCTGCCGTACAAGATCAAGTACGGCGCGATCTGCGAGCTCGTGCAGCGCGAGGCGCGCGAGCAGGGCGGGTTGAACCATCGGGTGTACAAGTCGGTCGCCGATCATCTTGTCGCGCTCTCAGCCAATTGCAAGTCGCGCGTGCCTGACGAGCTTCATATGATCGTTCGCGAAATCTTCAAGACTTGCTACCCCGGCTATGGCGCGGCCACGGGCAGCGGCGCGTACCAGCCCGGGCTGCAGGCAGGCGGCTCCTCGGCCAAGGGCTACGCGAGCGGCTCCATGGTGGGCAAGGCCGGTGTGATGATCAAGAAGGTTCAGGACGAGGAGATGCGCAAGCGGCTCGAGACCGTACATGAGTTTCTGGCGCTTGTGCCTTAAGGGGCAATCTTTGACAGTAATAGTATAGAGGTGGACTATAGAAGTGGGGAGACGTGACGATGTACATAGATAATATACGCCGGAAGGATCCGGCGTTCCGGCCACACCTCTCTATCCATGTGATTGTGACAATGGCACATTTTCGGAATCGCGTTGTGTTGAACACCATCAGCGGGCCATTCACAGCATGGTTGATCGTCGGCGAAAAATAGTACGACGACGGAAAATCCTCGAACACAAGGAACTCATGTACCTATCGCTCGCGCTGCTGGCGGCGCCTCTGCGTGTCCCAGGCGTGGCCCGGATGTCGTTGCCCATCAACAACCCCTGCCCAATGCTGCCGCCTCCTGTCTCTTCGTCAGAGCTTGAGACTGTGACACTAGGCATGGGATGATTCTGGCACCCCGAGGAGTATTTCAGAAAGCTCCCCGGGGTTATCGACACTGTCGTGGGGTATTGCGGCGGACAATTCCCCGATCCGACCTATGAGCGCATCGGAGACCACACGGAGGCCATTCGAGTAACCTTCAATCCACAGCTGGTCGCGCTCGCTGACATGTACCGCATCTTTTGGAGAGAACACACACCCTCAAATTTTGGCTGTCAATACCGAAGTGCGATCTGGTGCCACAGTCAAACGCAGCGCGACGTAGCCCTGGCTGTGCGCGAGTCTCTCATCGGCAAATCTCCCTATAGATCGAAATATGACGACACGGCTATAGAGGAGGCAGGCCCGTTTTATCGCGCCGAAGGCTACCATCAGCGCTACCTGGAGAAATTGACTCGCGGCATCTAGCGGCTCCGTTGGAGAAACACTGCCATGCATGCCCGCACAACCGCTGAGCGGTCAGGATGTGGTGCACGATGTCTCGATATGATGATAGCCCGATGCCACAGCCGTTTGGCTTGTGTCAGGCGTGAGAGAAACAGATGTCGTGCGCGCGCTATAGTCGCCATAGCCCCGCCCGTTCAGATTCTTTTAAGTTCTGCGCGATCAAACAAAACAGAAGTCAGAAGAGAACTTGCGTCGCTACAATAGTAGAGCGACTGAACGTCCTCTCGCTCGTTTTGTGACAGGCATGACACTCTCCACACGACACTCAGCGGACGCCAGCGCGACCAGGCCTCGACCACGCGCGGGCTTGACTTTGAGCTTGAGGAGCTCCGGCAGGACCGAGATCGGGAACGCGATCGCGGGAACGGAATACGACGTGGCCCGGAACCGCGAATTCGCGTTCTGGCGTCAGACGTGGATTCGTGGTCTCGGCATGCAGTCTAGGCTGGTCTAGCAGAACTTGATGTTACTTCGATAGCGGATAGGTTACACGTCGATTACGTCAGATATAATTTCGCCATGAATTTCGCTTTATTCGAGACGCGTTCCGGTAACGTTCCGGTCGCGGTCCGTCGCTCGACGTGGCGCTTACGTGGCGCTCGGCGTGTAGCTTTCGTTTTACAGATACAAGATACAACTCACTCACCGGTCACTCTCGTCGACCGTGCTACCCACCGCGCCGCGGCGCCCGCTGCCCGCCGCCTAGGGCCGGCTCTGCTGAGCTGCTCGGGCAGCGGGCAGCGGGCAGCGAGGCAGCAGCGAGGTCACACAGTACAGCTGTACAGTTGAGACATGTCGCTTGTGGCACACGGATGTGGCCTAATAGGGTCGATCATCACGATTCGGTCTCCTCACACCACGCCACGGAGTCGCGATGAGCGCACCCAGCACGAGCGCACCCAGCAGAGCCAGTTTTCGTGTTCGCCTCGCAGGCAGCTGCGGGCGTCCGCGCCCGCTCGAGATTCTGCGCGTATTCGGCCTCGTTGATCGCCGCCCAGCTGCTCCGTCCGCATCTGGATGTTTGGGCTCTTTTACGCGTCATCCTGGCTTCGTTCCTCGGCGCCTTCCGCCATCGAGTGTCGGCGCATCGCAAGGCGCTGCGCCAGCAGCTTCTGATAGTCGCCACGGCGAAGCGACCCTTGGATGCTCGCCATGAGCTCTCCGCCCGCTTGCACGATGCGGCGCGGCACCTGCTTGCGCACCTTGGCGGAGCTCCCGAGAGGGTCGAGGCCGGGCGAGTTGCCACCGCCTGACTTGCGTCGCGCCTCGGCAGCCTCGATCTCCTTCTTCTTCGTCTTCTCCAGATTGGCTTGGCGCTCATTGTCGCGGCACGCCTTGCCGAAGGAGGTCTCAAACGCGTACAGTCTCAGCAGCACCGCCTCAGGTGCGCTCGAGTCGGCCTTGTCGGCGAGGAAAGTGGAGAGCGCCGCAAGGCTCTGGCGTGTCGCCTCGAGCCGCGCGTCCAGAGCTGCCTGCTGCTGACTCGCGTCCGCGTGAAAAGGTCGGAGCACATCGCCGAAGCGGTCGGCGTCGGAAGCCTTCTCAAACGTGGACAGCTCGCACGTGATCATGTGCACCTCGGCGCGCAGCTCGGCCGCCTTCTCGAGCAGCGCCTCGTACTTGAGCTCGCGCGTCTCGGCGACGGCGCTCAACTCGGCGTGCAGCTGCTTCCCTATATCTCGAGAGTGAGATTGCGCGAGCTGCGCCACGAGCGTGAGCAGGCTCGTCTGCGGCTCGCTCGTCGACTTGACGTCGCCGAGCTTCTGCAGGTCCTCGAGCTTGAAAGCCTCCGCCTTGCCCTTGGCCGTGCCCTCGTTGAGCAGGTTGCCAATCTGCAGCACGAGCGCGAGCAGCACCGGCAGCGCCTTGGAAGTGCGCGCAGCACGCACCGCCGCATCGAGGGCATCCAGATGCGCCCCGAGCTCACGCAGCCGCGCGCGCAGAGAGAGCTTCGTCCCGAGGCACTCGAGCCGTTGCTGCAGCCGCGGGATGCCCGCCATGAGCAGCAGAAGCTCCTCGGTCGACGCGAGCGCGCCCGCATCCAGCTCCTTATCCAGATACGGCTGCAGCTTGGCGCGCTCCTCTTCGGTTGGAACGAGCGAGCGCTGGATTGTCGAGATGAAGTTTGGGTCCGAGAAGACGCGTTCGTCGAGCGAGAGCACCGCTGCATGGATCTGCGTGTTCGTCAGCCGAAACTTGGCCATCGCGATCCCGATCTGGTTGATGCGCTTCAGCTCGAGGAAGGTGACCTTGGCCGACGCCGCGGCGTTGCGTGGCGCCTTGCCGTCGCCAGCGGCCGCGCCCCGCAGAACCACGGGCTTCACTGTGAACATGTCCTTGATCTTGGCCGCCGGGACCGGTGGCACCGGTGGCAGCTGCCGCCACACCGACGACGCGTCTAGCTGCGCCGGCGTCACCTTGCTCCAATGCAGCATGCGCAGATTGTTGGTCTTGGGCGCACTCGACAGACCTGGGGCGGTACCGGTAGGCGGCGGCGGCGGCGGCATGGGG
>Ga0164294_10003894_pt1 | contig 13180 bp, 15 predicted proteins | sample GEODES005metaG_FD_111479 | JGI IMG/M metagenome (GOLD analysis project Ga0164294, IMG submission 111479) | Oligotrophic lake water microbial communities from Sparkling Lake, Wisconsin, USA - GEODES005 metaG | ecosystem: Environmental > Aquatic > Freshwater > Lake | place: USA: Sparkling Lake... | reverse complement strand
ATTTAGATAATGATACATATATATTTGTAAGATGGCCATGTGATTTTCATAAATGGTTATATGAATTTAACTGTAACATAATATTTACATTAAATAAAGGGTTTAATAAAAAAAATATTATTTGGTTATCGCCAAATTTAGATGGTATATTATTCGCTTATGAATACGGGTTTAATGCAATATTATGTAACCCTAATGCATTTATTGATTATAGTAAAATTAAAATATATGAGACACCTCCTATTCTTTATAAAACAATTCCTACTTGGGATAATCCAAATGTTAAAATAACAAAGTTTAACCGAGAAAGAATTAGATATCAATTTATTAATATGAGTAACAAGATGATACAAACTTTTATTGATTATACAAAAACTATTTTTGAAAAATATAATATTGATATTAATGCAGATGACTATTGGAATAACACTTTTTTTCATAGAATGATTAAAGGTTATACCTATAATAGCGAAAATATAAAGATGTTATTCGGAGACAATGTTAATTTTATAAATTAAAATAATACATATGTATAATAAAGTTGCTTAAAATTGTATACCTTTAACTTATACAATTTTTTTACATCTACCATTTATTTTTTTTCACAGTTATCTGTGGTCCAGCGCTTTTCTTTTTCGATTTACTAGGATCGTACGCTTCTTCCTCGTCATCTGCCAGATTCTTTGATATTTCCCAGAATTCTTTCGAACCTAACTTGAAATCGGGTCGGCCTTCGGCCTTGTACCAGAAGATTTGGTCGTTCAGTTTATTCGATTTGGAATTATTATTAATAACTAAGCATTCGAAGTTCTCCGTGGTCTGGTCCATTACCGAATTAAATGCTTCCAATGTAGGAAACATAGACGCATAGTTTTCCCAGATTCTTTTTCGGTTTGTCATATACGGTTCTCTTAGAATAAAAACGTAATCTATATTGGTGCGGAGATTAGGGGGTATACCAAGCGGATACTGCATTGTTATGATCAACATTATCTTCCAGTGACGCCCGTTCATAAAAAGGAGGCGCATTAGCTTATCTCGAGTCCAAGATTGATCATATAAACAATCATCTAAAATAACAAATGCGCGAGGGTCAATCGTAGACTTCTTATAGGTTTCGATTTCTTTATTTACCTGTTTAAGAACGGTTTTCTGTCGGCGTAATATATTTTCGATTAATACCGTATTATATTCTTCATGAATAAATAGTTTAGGAACATGTGAGGCGTAAAATCCGTTTCCAGCTTCTGTACCAGAAATAACAGTACCAATCGGGATATCTTGATGGTGATATAATAAATCGCGAACTAGGTACGATTTACCTGTATCACGTCGTCCAATCATTACAATGACGGGGCCTTTATTCTCATCAGGTTTAAATGTAATTTCGCGCATATTAAATTTTTTTAATTCTAGTTGTGCCATTATACTATTATAGAATACAGATATATGTAAATACACATAAAATACTATTCTTATCTAAACGCGCGGATAAATGCTTGTTTTTTATTATTCAAGACATAATATACAAGTTATAGATGATATCGAATTCCTCTAAAGAATCATTTTCTCTCGGATATAAGAAAATAAATGTTCCTACAAAGGATATTTTAGAACAATGTATATCTTCGGATCTTTCGAATGTTTCTGATGTTTCTGATGTTTCTGATTCTTCCAATTTATATGAGCCGTTTAAAATAAATGATATCCAGAATTATAATCCAATTTATAGAGAGATTTTCCAATTATCAAACAAGAATTATAATTCGGTTTCATTGAATCAACCAAAACAATTTATGTTTAGTAATTCATTATCAAATGAGGTAAATATAGATGATTGTTTTATCAAATATTCTCCACTATTAGACCCTTTTCGATATTTAACTGGAAAATATAATATAGAAGACAAATCTCTCAAAATACTTCCAAAACTAGATACCGAGTCTAGTCATCCAAAACTTATGAATCCGAATAATGCCTCCTATATAGATAACTTTTTCTGTTATTTAAGTAGTCAACTATTAAATCATCATATATTCCCAAATGCAATAGATTATTATGGTTCTTTTTTAGGAATACAAGAAAAATTTCGAATAAATATTGCGGATGATATCGAACATCTTCGCAGTTCGGATTTTTTTATGAATCATAGAGGAAAAATATATGATATGGAAGATACAGAAGAAGTTTCTTTTATGAATTTTGGTTCTAGAAAAAACAAGGCGAAAATCGCATTTCATAATGAATCAAATATCTCTCAAATATCTGTTGAAAATTTAGATACGATTCATATTTCTTCTTCTGACGAAAATGACACCCCCTCTGAAATTCAGAAAATATATGAAACGGAAGAAACCGACGATAGTGACACGGACGATTCATCTAATAATAGCGAGATGAATTATACTTCATCAGAGGAGGAGGAGGAGGAGGATAGCGATGAGGAATCAAATTCGGAAGAAGAACAAGAAGAAGAACATGAACATGAAGATGGAGATGGAGAAGATTCAAGCACGGAAGAAGACGATGAATCCGAACAAGATGAATCCGATGAAGATGTTCCATTATTCGCATATATTCATAACTTTCCTATACAAATGATTTGCCTAGAGCCATGTAAGGGTACGATGGACAGTTTACTTGAGGAAGGTGAATTAGACGAGGATAAAGCGGCCGCAGCATTAATGCAAATTATTATGACACTGATTACGTTTCAGAAGGCATATCATTTTACACATAACGACCTTCATACAAATAATATTATGTATATCGAGACGGAGACAGAATTCTTATACTATCAGTTTAATAAAAAAGTGTATAAAGTACCGACCTATGGCAAAATCTATAAAATAATCGATTTTGGAAGAGCGATTTATAAATATAATGGAAGAATTTATTGCAGTGATAGTTTTGCACCAGAAGGGGATGCTAACTCGCAATATAATTTTGAACCTTATTTTAATTCAAAGAAACCCCGATTAGAGCCAAATTATAGTTTCGATTTATGTAGATTAGGCTGCTCTATCTTTGATTTTATCTTGGACGAAACATACGAAGAAGACGATAACGAAATGGACGAATTACAACGCACGGTGATTCGATGGTGTAATGACGATAATGGTAAAAATGTTCTTTATAAAAGATCGGGAGAAGAACGATACCCTAATTTCAAATTATATAAGATGATTGCAAGAACGGTTCATGAACATACTCCCGAATCTCAATTAAATTATCCATATTTTAGACAATTTATGTTATCTGAAAAGAAGGTAAAAGCAATTGCCAATAAATCCAAAATAATAAATATTGATAATATACCATCCTATGCATAAAGATAATAACAAAATCATTTTATACATATATAAAATGATTTATGGATTCTAGAAACTAGGTGTATCTGTAAATACTTGTGCGGCAGCGGGGTCTAATGTTTTTGATTCCGTAATAACATTCATAAAATCTTTAAATGACCCGTTCATATAAAAAACTCCATATGCAGAAATCATTGTCGAACTAAATACAAGTAGACCGTCCGTTACTAATTCTTTGAGTGGCTTATATTCTTTATCAATATATTTCATTTTAATAATTTGGAAAACAAGAAAGCATGCCGTAGTGAAAAATCCTAATAAAAAAATAGTTTCGGTTTCCATATACATTAAGAATCAATAAATATCTTTAAAACTTAACGCATTTATAATTCGATAATATCATCTAATAAATTCACCTCTTCATTTGACCCCCCCGACGAACTTCCCGTTAAATCAAAAATATCTAACATTCCTAAATCTATATTTTCTCCACTATCGATGTTAAGTTTATCGCCATCGTCATCTTCTTCTTCTAATTTACGTTGTATCGCCCTTTCCATGCTAATCTCCTCTAGTCTCTCAATCGTCTTTGGTGCATTCACTGTTTCAACTGTTTTATCATCATTTAATACAGAGTCGAAATCGTTAAACGATAATCTAGTTGTAACGGGTTCGTCGTCGATATTTTTAATAGAGGGTACGGATTCTGGATATTTTTCGTCTGTCTTTTCACTGTTTTCGTTGTTTTCGCCATTTTCGCCATTTTCAACGACTTCTTCATTCTTCATATCTTCTGCGCCTTTTACTAATTCCGGTTCTTCTACATTTTCGATAACGACTTCCTCTTCTCTCTCAATAGACTCATCGAGATATGCGCGAATAATCTCTTCTGTAGGAATACTCTCTCGAATAGATGTAAGAATACAATCCTGAATAATAAGTTCCATCTCTCTATAATACTTCTGCTGTTGTAGTGCGGTAATACTTTTCTCAAATAGATATACATTCATATACATCTTACGTGCGGCATGGATATATATTTTATGAATAAATGCATCTAATTTCGGAATAGATATATCAATCTTCTTCTGTTTATTTCCAACACGAATACATGTAAGAACTTTTAGCTGGATAACATGGACACATGTGATTAAATCTTCTAGATAATTACAACCACTTCGCGTGATTATTCGTTTTCTCTCTTCTTCTATAATGACTGCGTTCCACTTTGGAACACGAGATAATAGGTTTTGGAATGTCATTAGATATTTATTGAGTTCGTCCGTATCTTGACACATTTTCCACGCCTCGTTAAAAATCGATTTGATACCTTCGATGACTAAAGGTGTAAAAATACTTACTAATCTAGAACACCATTCATTTCTAGATTCCTGTAAATTCGAAATAACGAAATCGTCCATCAATTATATAAATCCAATGTTTTTTAAATCAACATTTGAACGTAAAAATATATAATCAAACATATATAATATTAATAATCTCTCGCATCTATATTCTGGACGAATCTTATCGAAACAAAGGACGATTCTCGATATATCAAATTCCGAAAATCCGGAATCTGCCGTTTTTATCCAATCTATTATATCTAAACAAGAGAAACCGTCGTTATATAATTGGACCGATAATTTCACGAAATCGATATGTGAATAATTTTCTAGAGCAGTTCTCTCTAAATCGAGAGATTCTTTTGTTGGAAAATTCTGGATTTTATGTAAATTCTGGATTCCATTTGAAGAATCTACGGTTTCTGGAATATAAATTTCGCAGAATCTCGAGAGAATGGGATTTAATAATTTATTTTTATCTTTAATAATTATAAAAAATCGCGAATTATTACTAAATAGTTCAATACACCTTCTAAGTGCACTCTGTGCATCAATCGTTAAGAAATCCGCATTTAATAGTACGATGGTCTTGAATAATATACCTTGATTCGACTGAATATTCGATTTTGCGAAAAATTTTAATTCTTCACGAATGAATTTTATACCTTTTCCATGAGCACAATTCACTAACATGATATTCGATTTCATTAATAATTTATTATCTGAATATATCTTATTTAAGAACCAGTGGACTAATGTTCGCTTACCGGTACCCGATGCACCATGAAAAATAATATGAGGTATTTTATTTGATTCGTAGAATTGTTCTAATTGTTTTTTAATCGGAAGATGAATTTTATTAATATCGAACTCTTGAATATCCATATTCGAGAGAATAGTAAGTAAGTATATAAAAATTATGAAGGTTTTTATATATTTTATTAGAATATTACATATAGTTGAATTCTCTCAATATAATCGCGGATTTCTACTTTCCATTCCCTATTTTCTAAAATTGTATTATGATATATTTTATTTTAGAACTATCATTTCATAAATAAATAATCTCTCGATAATGAAATGGATATTCTATTATATTCTGGAATATTATCCTTTATTATTCAAATATTTACATGTATATTTGACATATATGTTCTAATGTTTCAACATAATGACGAATTTCATCTGATTCGTGAACTCTTAAAAATCGAAATCTATGTACAAATGATTGAAGGTATCTTTTATTTCTGGTTAATATTCAACTTTCGAAATATTAAGAATATAACGCCAAATAGATATTATGATTGGATTATTACGACGCCTACGATGTTATTTACATACTGTATTTATCTATTCTATCTAAAAGAAACGGACCAAAAAAACAACCATATAAAAGACTCTGCTCTAGAACTTATCTTAAATCATATGTCAACCCTGCTTCCAATATTTATACTAAATACACTTATGTTATTATTCGGCTATTTAGTAGAAATTGGTACTCTTACAACGAATGTCGGAGTATCTCTCGGATTTATCCCTTTTTTTATAATGTTTTATCTCATTTATGAAAACTATGCGAAATTTACGGATATTGGAATTACTACATTCTATTATTTTTCATTCATTTGGGGATTATACGGTATTGCTGCATTTGCTAGTTATAGAATAAAAAATATTTCCTATAATATCCTGGACCTTTTTTCTAAGAACTTTTTCGGTATTTTTCTAGCGTTTATTCTATATCAAAATCGGGAATAGAAACCGATAAATCTAGGAATCTAATTTTACTAGCTTTATAGTATTTGTCAATGGTATATTTTTGATATAATGGGTTCCATCTTCCCCTTCTAAAACCTCGGTTTTCACTCGTTTTTTTGGAGCTCTATGTTCGTATCCTTCGACTTTCTCTTTCTCAATTATTTTCCAAACATTTTCGATTTTTGGTAGGGCGGATTCGAACCATTTCGTATTTCTACGAACAAGTACGCATGAAAATTCATCTAGATACCAGTATTGGGTTTCGTATAATATCCATTCTTCTCTAACCTCTTCTTTTATACTATCTATCCACCTAGAAATACTCGGTTTATCTAAAACAATATCTAGCGGCAGAAATCGATATAATGGAGTTACGTTTTCTGAATCCCTGCGTAGAAAATAGAGGACGACTCCTTTCTCTCCATTGGACCTATTATCCGCCCAAAAATCTTCTTCTGGATATTCCTTAAACCGGGTTTCTACGAAATCGCATTCGTTTAGATTACACGTCTCCATCTGAATTTGCATTTGAGTCCAATATGCTTCACTAGGAATATTAATATCTCGATTCACAATATTTTTAATTTCTATCATACGACCATATAGTGGTGATTTTGGATCGCAATTAATTCCGTCAGGAGATGCACCGATAAATGGGTATTTCTGATGCGGAATACAGCCGAATTCGTCGATTTTTGTCTGATACCGGAATTCGTATAACATTACCGTAAGACTTTCGTATTTTGTACCCCAGTGGGTAGCTAGAGAGGTATTTACATAGGTAGTTGGTCGTTCGTCTATAGTATACGGCTTACATTTTTCATAAATAAGCGAATTAACATTCGCGTCTGAGCCGAATACTTTATAGATATTACTTGCGGTAATAAGACGATTACGAAATTCGTACCATTCGCTAGTTCGTTGAACATATTGAGGAATTGCTCGTAGAATATTCAATTGGCTAGTTATATTTTTTATGGTTGTTTTAGAAAGAGGGGACGGTGGGACTATAGATAACTCGGAACGAGGCGGCAATTCGTTAATATCTAGATATAGTTCGAGTGTATTTTCGACGAGTTCTTGAATAGATTCGAGAATATTGATATCAGATTCGGAACAAGTTTCCGAGAGAACCAGTCCGTCAAAAATAGAATGGGTTATTTCAGAAATAATCTCCTTTTGGAAATCGGGTTTTGCAAATCTCAAATATTCTTCAGGAGAAGAAGATAATAAATCGTCAATCTGAATATGGATACTTTGTTCGATTTCTTCATATTGGTCATCCGTAAGAGTTGGTTCTTCATCTTCTTCTTCTTCTGATGATTCTTCGCTCTCATTCTCTTCCTTTTCCTCATTCTCATTCTCTACAGTTTCATATTCAGAATCCTGTTCCTCTTCTTCTAAAACAATATTCTCGAGATTTTCAATAATTTCGTCCATTTTAACAATATATAAAATAAATTTATATATTGTTTTTGTATCAATTTTTTACATATATCGAATGGAAAATATAATAAAGTATCTTCAAGAAATGCTAAGAACTCTAAAATAGTACATTTACTTATCGGTGATATCTGATTGATATGATAAAAAAAGGGTGGGTTGCCCCTTTTTTTTGTTTTTGTTTTTGTTTTTTTTGTTTCATAGTTCGATAACTTAGCTAGGTAGTTCGCATCTGTTTTTATGCCATGTATAATCATGCCATGAAGTAAATTCCTGACTTTGTAGGGCTCTGTTATATTGCTGACTTTTCCAATATAAGTTTTTCTCATATTGGTTGCGCTTTTTAGTTTCATTATTTCGGTCTCTCCGAATTAGTTCTTCTATTTTGCGCATATATTCTTCGTCCTCCGCATCATCATCGAATATGGTCTTTGACTTCATGACAGATGGTTGTTTTGATACGCCGTTTATTTTCTTTCTAGTAATTCGCCTCTTTTCTTTTTGTTGAAGAGTACTACGTCGTTCAGCCATTTCAGATTGAACTCGTAGAACTCGGGCTATAAAACTTTCTTCAACATTTGTGGGTTGAAGTTTTCTCTCTGTTGTTACTTTATTTTGACTTGACATATTTTTGGTATGAATGAATGACATAGATAAATTCTAAAAAAAAGATTTCAATTTTGTTAGTGAGAGATATTTTACTATATTATTATAATATTTAAGATACAGAACAATGTCTTGGATAAAAAAAGGGTGGGTTGCCCCTTTTTTGTTTTTGTTTTTGTTTTTGTTTTGTTTTTTGTTGTTGTTTTCACTGGTTTCTTAAATCGCAGCCGTTTCATCACGTTGTACGATCAGTTTTAATTTGCGATTCGCAGCGTATTTGCGATTCGCAGCGTAGAGTTCTTTATTTTTACGGTAGAGCTGTCTATATGTTTCGTTATCTTTTTCTCGTTGTTCAATATGTCGATTTTGTCGATAGAGCTTCTTTCGTAACTCGCTATACGCTTTCTTAGCATTAATTCGTTCAGAATCAGTGACAGTGGTTATTCCGGTTTCAATGTCGTTCAACCGAGATACAGCTGCTTGCAATTGACGAAATGTTGTTAAAAGACCCTCTTGTAGTTTGTCTCCAGGAGTTCGTTTACGTGGCACAACATTTTTATCTTCTTGAACAATCCTCTTGCGACTAGGACCTCCTCCACTATTGCGACTAGGACCTCCTCCACTAATGCGTCTAGGACCTCCTCCAGTAAGCATCTTCTTCTTAGTAGGAGGCTCGTTATTTTCGAGTGACTGTGTTACAACGACTGACGGTATTTCCATTGGCACTGGATTCTTCACCCAATAGCCATCTTCCGGTGGCATAGTTTCGATTTTCGTACCATCGGGTAGAGTTACGAGGACTGGAAGATTAGTCTTGAATGTATTACCGGCATTCGTGACAATTTCAGTGCTGAATTGTTGAGCGCGTGTATTGCTTGTTGTGAACATATTGCTTGCTTGGTTTGTTGGTTGGTTAAATACTTTCAGAAGATTTCAAAAAAAAGATTTCAATTTTTTGGGTGAGAGAACCTCTAATATATTATATATTATATTAAGAACTACTCACTAGGAATAAAGTTATATAGTAGTGTCTCGACAAAAAAAGGCGGGTTGCCCCTTTTTTTGTTTTTTTGTGTTTTGTTTTTGTTTTGTTTTTTGTTGTTGTTTTCACTGGTTTCTTAAATCGCAGCCGTTTCAGATTGCTTTCTGGCACGTTCTGCAAGCTGTTTCGCCTGTCGTTTCGCCGCGATGGCATCTTTATTCTTGAGTTGGTACTCCCTAGATTTTTCTTTGAGAGCCTCTTTATTTTTTTCACGGTAACTCAAATTATAACTGCGTCGATACTCTGGGTCGTCTTTTTTTCTGCGAACACCTCCTCCAGTAAGTGTTTTTTTCTCCTCCATCTGCACATGAGGAGGATTCGTTTCCTCAATGTGCTCCTGCTCTTGTTGATTCGGCAAAGACAGAGGATTTTCGGTAATCTGTGTCGAAATGTAGGAGGGACAAACTACGTTATACTCCATCTGCTGCTGCTGTAGTAGAGGAGTCGGAATCGTAATTTCGACGGTAGCCTTAACTGGACCATCTATCTTAATCTGAATTGTTGTTGACATTGACATATTACTTGCTTTGGTTTTTGGTTGAATACTCTTGGAAGATTATAAAAAAAAGATTTCAATTTTATGGCCCTACATCTTCGGCTAGAGAACTAGCCACTCGTTTAGGAGTGAGAGATTTCAAGGTAGACACTCGTTTACTGTCCATATTTTTTAAAGTAAACATCCGGTTTAAATTATTAAAAAATAATGCCGGAATCGAAGTAACCGTCCCCTTGTCTTTATCATAAACTACATCTTTTGCCTTCTGTAACTTACCTTTATCGAGAGATTCACTGAAAAAGGCTTTTAGACCCTTAATATCTTTAGCAGGAAGACTATTTTCCTTTCCGTATTTTTCCGAAAATTCGTGGAGTTTTTGAATTTTTACCGTTTTATCTATTTTATTCCATGCATCTTTCTTATTCTGCTGTTTTTCATTTTCTAAAAGAGCATCTATGGCGGAAAATGACGATTCCTCGGCATCACTATGAAGTGTACTGGAAACAATCGATTTATATTTTGACGAGTTTAGTACTGTGTTTTTCTCGACGGGAGAAACGGGAGTTTCATCTTCGTTCGTAAATATTTTCGTAGTTTGAAACATAGATTAATGTTCAATTCTTTAAATAGTATATGATATAATGTTTATCTCGTTTTATTAATATATGTTTTTATAAAAAAGAAACAAAAGAAAACATATCTAAAATATACATCAAGAGGTTTGAGAGAATATGGATATTTCAATAAATTCTCTACCAATAAATTCTGTAAAAACCTTACAAATCGACCTCTCTCAAAAACCAAAACGAGGGTCTCTCAAAGAAAAGAAAAATATAGAGCCAAAAGAGAAAAAAAAACGGGTGATTACAAACCATTCTGCGTGGAAATTTACAGACGCGGATTTAACGGATGAAAATCAGTGGAAATTATTAAATGAAGTATATTCGATGGATAAAGAAAGTGAATTCGAGAGAATACATAGATGGATAGTCAGTCAAATAAAGGGTAAAATATATGGATATTTAGGACAAGACGCGGAAAAACGGGAGAAAATTGCCGATCCAGAATCCGCAATAGCCCCGAATCTCTCGAATATCCTACAAAAATTAGTGGATTCTAACATAGAATGTTTCTATTGTAAAGGGAAAGTTCGAATTCTATACGAGTATGTTCGAGATAATAAACAATGGACGCTCGAGAGAATCAATAATAAAGAGGGACATCATGTAAATAATGTAGAAATAGCATGTTTAGGATGTAATTTAAAACGAAGAACGATGTTTCATGAACGATATGTTTTTACGAAACAAATGACAATTAAAAAAAGCGAATCATGAACTTTAGAAAAATATATATTAATATTATAATGAGAGATTTATACAAACTACTAATTATTTTTTTGATAGTTCTTATACTTGGGCTTACTGGACTAGATACATATAACTATGGAGCATATAGAGAAGGTGTGGATGAATGTGAAGAAGGTGACGATGAATGTGAACAACGATTACAATAAGAAACTGCATCATGAGAAATGCCAGGCGACAATCAATAATCATTTTGTTATAAGTTGGTATAGTAAATAAATAATATAATTCTAAATATTTTATATTATTTATTCTAAGGTTCTTCAATCTTCGTTAAAAATATTTCTAGTTTATCTAGAACATCTTCGTTTGATATATCCACTACAGGCGAATGAACAATTTGAGAAAAAGATATATCGGTCAAAATAGTTTCGACGAAAGGGTTAATAATTGTAGAATCGCAAGCATCAATGATTTGAGAGAAAGATACATCATCGCAAGCATCAATGATTTGAGAGAAAGATACATCATCGCAAGCATCAATGATTTGAGAGAAAGATACATCATCGCAAGCATCAATGATTTGAGAGAAAGATACATCGATTAATACATCCTCGCATTCGGTAATGATTTGAGATGACGTTGACGATATATTTTCTATGAAAGAGGGAATTATAGAATGAGAGAAAGATACATCGTCGATTAATGAATTTGGTACTTGACCATAGTTCATAGATATATCCTCCGATAAACGTTCTGAAACATGATTGACTACTTTATAGCAACAATTAAACGCAAACATGGATATTTTATATAAAATAGAAAAAGGTAAATAATTTTACTAAATTATTTACTCAAAACATTTAATCCAGATTTTCATAGAATATTTTAGAAATACAAGATTCGTCTTCCCAAATAATCCGCGGTTCTTCCGGCCATTCTTTATATGGAATCGCTTTTGAGGTCGGTCTTACCATATGTAATATATCATGCAGTCCGCGCATACGACGCTCTAAAGGATTTTTCAGATGTAAATATTTTCGACTATAGTACTTAAATGCCCACTCAAATTGTAACGCGGCGGTCCAATCTGGAAAACCGGTTATACATAAAACGCGGTTCCATGTATGGCCTTTCTTAATCTTCATTGTCGTCATATGCGCTCCGCCCTTAATCTCTCCGCGATGTTGTCTAAGACGATGTTCTGGATCCACGGTTGCACCTACATATGTCGAGCGGTCGCTACACTCTAAAAGATATACGAAAAATGCGGATGCCATACAATATAATATATATGAATTGATATATCGATTCTATTCTAAGTCATTTGAACTCTATAAAAAACGATATAAAACTTTTTCCGTATATTTCTAAAATGACTTCCCCCGTTAATCAATCGTTTATGGAACAATCTGCGAATCTTTTCGAACAGGAGATGATGGTTACAAAACGTAATGGTCAATTAGAAACTGTTTCCTTCGATAAGATTCTAAAACGTATTAAAAATCAAGGTTTAAGAGAGAACGGCACTCAACTTCAATTGAATTATACGCAATTAGCGATGAAAGTTATCGACCAATTATATGACGGGATTTCTACCACAAAGATTGATGAATTATCCGCCGAACAATGTGCCTCGTTGGCATCTACTCATCCCGATTATAACGTTCTTGCGGGTAGAATCCTCATTTCAAACCATCAGAAAAATACATCGGCGTCCTTCTATGATACTATGCTTAAACTTTATAATTTTAAGGACAAAGCGGGTCTTTCTTCGCCGCTAGTCTCTGCGGATTTGTTTGCGGTGGTAACGAATAAGAGAGAGTTCTTAGACAGTCTTTGTGATTATTCCCGCGATTTTCTAATTGATT
>Ga0164294_10003893_pt1 | contig 13181 bp, 20 predicted proteins | sample GEODES005metaG_FD_111479 | JGI IMG/M metagenome (GOLD analysis project Ga0164294, IMG submission 111479) | Oligotrophic lake water microbial communities from Sparkling Lake, Wisconsin, USA - GEODES005 metaG | ecosystem: Environmental > Aquatic > Freshwater > Lake | place: USA: Sparkling Lake... | reverse complement strand
TATTTAATAAAAATATTGTGTATTTTTAAAAATATAGTTTTTCTAAAAATGAATTTGAAATGAATTAAAAATTTGAATTTATGATTATTTATTAATTTTTAGGATATAGGTTTCAATATCTCAAAGATATAAATCCAGCGACACCAGCTCTGATCCATGTATCTTTGTTCTCTTTGGTTGCAAGTTCAATGTACATGACAAAATTGGTGCTATGTCCTGTAGTCATAAGTGTTCCTTTTCTGCTCACGACCTATTATAAAAGTGACTTACTTTATAAATGGGTATTTCATAGATGTTTTCAGTTACAGGCACCCTATCCTTGATAGGCATTAGATGCATGAACGGGAAATCGCTAAACAACTCCTTGGGCTTAGAGTGGGTAATCAAGTGTTTTACACTGTCCCATCGAGCCCCTTCGATGAACATTCCGTGCACGTAACACCCGTCTTCCGGCTTCTCTGTAATGTCAGCCACCTTTCATTGAAAATATAATACGGTTAGATCGTCTCTTACATTAAAATCGAATGCAATTTTATCTATTGCAATTTCTCTTTTTCTGGAAAAGTTCTGCATTATTCCGGTATAGAAGGCCTGGGGGAAAAAGAACCCTGGGATCCAATAGTGATTGGGAGTGCCTTTCGAAATCCAGTTGTTGATAAAGTCTATTCGGTTATTCAATTCTGTAGTCCAAGACGCAAGAGGTTTCAAGGATAAGAATCCTTTATCCCCCCACATTAATGGCACCAGATTATCGAATAGAGCATTCGCAATTTACTCCAATTCCTTCTATTAATAAGATTACCTCTGACATAACTATTTTTCCCTTAAGGGCTTTTTAAACATCCACTAGAGAAGATGCCATGACTGTCAAAAGTTTGTTGTATCTGACGACCTCCTAGAATAGCACCGTGTTCATAGATTCTTCATAAGAAGTCGGGAATTTCTCTTGAATTTCAGATTCTATGTAAGGTGGAGGCGTATTTTTCTGCACGAATATTGCAATATCCTCTATTATTTCCTCTCTGCTTTTGCCGGCGCCCGCACTCGATTTCGGCTGTAACCCTAAAATCGTGGATAAAAGGGATATGGTTTCATTTTGGGCGTTTGTAATGTCTGCATTTTCATGGAGTCCGAAGGCCTCAGGCAAAGGATTCAAAGGCAGATCTCCGATGTATTTTAGATACTCAGCTTGCGAGAATGCGGTGGGTTATATGTAAAGGCCCGATGTACTGAACTTAAACCCGTCTGAAAGAGCCTCGGGTTTTATGTATGTAGACAATATAGTCTTGATTAATTTCACATCTTTATCGTCCGTGACCCTCCCGCCGTAGTTAATTTCACTCCCCAGGAAATTTATGACTTTATAAGGCACCAAATTGTATTCATCTAGTAGCATTTTTAATTGTCGCTTGGAGACGGTCAAATCTTCAGTTGTGAAATCGTAGTTTATGTTCCATCCTATGGGCCCGAATTTCCTTCTGTCTAAAATTACTGCATGGAAAAGACACAATGAAAATAGCAGTTTCTTAAAGATCTCAGGTTTCTTGCAGTCATTTAGTTCCTTTAATTTTATAAATTTTACCTTGTCAGACAGATTCGAGAAAGTTCTCAAGAGGTTGTTTCTGAGCCCTTTGGGGGGTTCAAGAGTCATTTTGACCCCGTTTTGTAAAATGGAAATCGGGAATTAGCCACTAGGCATGGAGGTTAGCCAGAGTCTGAAATCTCTGTGGATGTTATCGCTGAGCTCCTCGACTATCCTTTCTAACTCTGGAAGCCAAGAGACACATAGATGACAATTCTAAAGCAAAACCCATCCGCCTCTTGCCTGTTGTTCCTTGATCATCTTTTCCGCTTTGGGTCCTTGGCCCTGTCCTAGAGAGCATACGCTTGTAGATTTCTATTGTTCCTCTGCGAATTTGAGATAGTCTGAAACAGGGTCCGATCCCGAAGATAGGATGATTAGTAAAGGGGTCATTTGGTTGGAGTCTTTGAAGCATTTCGCGAGTTCAAAAGAGGGGGACATGATGTATTGCTGTCCTATCGAATTTGAAATCCACTGTTGGACCGCGGGAATCACCTTGTCCGGTCTTATTATCTTCAGCACTAAGATCTTCTAGAACTCGTTCAGTCTCTCTTGGTAATGCGGGATTTCTTCTGTTTGCGGAGTCAGGGAGTCGAATATCTACCTGTAGCTATCAAAGTTTTCCATGAAAACCTTTTCGAAATCTAATAAAAAATAACGAACCATGCAGAATTTTGAGTTTGGAGACACAGAATATCTGTCTATAGAAGTCAGGCCACTAATTTTCGGGGATCCAATTTGTGGGGTTGGGCACAATTGTGATCTCACCAGTGGGGCCTGTCAGCAGATACCTCCACTCAGAGTTGTCTATCTATTCGTATCCCTGGAGGATCTTGTGGGTCAGAATAGTAGAGAAAAGCAGTTTATGGCTTTCGAACAAGGACCTGCAGACGTTCTAATAAAGACTGTAAGTAAAGAAGTCGTTTAGAGACTGGAGTCTCACGTCTAACTGCGTACTGGCAGGAGCGTTCTCCACGCCACTTTCGAACAGTTGCGTGAACCACTGCAGACTGTACTGGTACATGTGGTCAATCATCGCCAGGTCCGTAATGCAGAAGAACAGGAGACTTGCCCTAAACGCCACCGATCTGTACGACTCTCTATTTGTGTTTATCATCTCCTCTGTCACCTTACTGTCTTTAAGTCTCTGGTTAATTTCCGCTGCGAATTTCTTTGAGCTTTGCAGTTTGTTTATAAGTGTCTCGTCCATAAGCAGTTCTGAAATGTCCCCTTTTTGTTCCGACAGCGATTTTAAGATAGAATCCTCTATATTGAAAAGCTCTTTCTTGTCAGATGCATTTTTTCTGACTATTTCTATCTTCTTTTGTTCTAAGTTGGGATTTTCAAGCCCAACTAAAATGGCCAGCATTTAGTCTTCCAGACCTTAAGGGGTAATCGCGAAGTTTATTATGGTTACCTAAATTTATTAGTTCATACCTTCACGGAGGTTTCTGGAGAATAATGCGGATTCGGGAGAGTGGTAGTCATGAAAAATTTGAATTTTTCATTGTAGGGAATGTTCTTGTCTCCGATGGCAATTGAGAGGGACTGTCCCTATTTTACGACTTGTTATTATAAAATGGGCTCTAAAGAGGGGTCTAAATTGGAACCCACATTTTCCAATAGGACCCATTTTCCGAATTAGATGGCTAACTCGAGGAGTCTCATCAGATTTTAATCGGAAGCCTTGATCTGTTCGATGCCTAAGAATTAGATGGTTACCTTCGGGCTGGTCCTTGCCCATATTTTTGATGTATTTATTGGCCTGGTTCTGCGGGTCTATCATAAGGGGCCATCTCCTCGATTTGTCGATGATGATTCCGTTTTCTATGCTGGTATCATTTTTAGGCAGTCCGGCTATATTCCACATCTAGATCTTCACGGGCTCGCCCAGATACGAGATCATTCGAATGTCTTCTGATTTCTGGATTCCCAAAGACTCCAACTGAGTCACCCAAGCTTGTTCCATTTCCTATCTGTAATTAGCCGTAAAGGATCCCGAATAGGCTACCATTCCCGCCCCAATCAAAGAGTCTCCCGGCAAAAATTCGAAATTCTTGGAAAGCCTTTTGATGTCCGAACTCCATCTGGTTTTTTCATCGGAAAGCCCTTCCGTCAATTTCTAAGCACGGTCTAATTTAAGCTGGCATTCGTTGATTTTGTTGGTAAGCATTTCCTTTTGCTGTATTTTTTCATTAAAGTTGGCTTCGAGCAGCTGGATTCTGGCATTGACTTTATCCAACATGTCTTTTTTCACAAGAAGTTCGGCAGTTTTCTCAGCCACGATCCCTCTCATTTCTATTAGTTTTTCTCTTAAGGGCTAAGTGGTGGTGTACACCTTTAATTTATTAAAATTACTTTGTAATAATCAGCGTTGGCTTTGACCCACGACCATAGAAATTGGACCGCGTAAGAGCTTTTTTATGCGGCTTCGAGACTCCATTTGGGATTCTGCATGGGCCCTGTGTCTAGTTTTTTGATCTGTTTTTCAGTGATAGCGTCTCTGTTGAATTTGATGAGTAGGATTTCCAAAAGGTCTTTGGGGTCATTCAAAAGATAGGCCTTGGCAGTGCCGAAGTAGTCTTCTTCTTTCTTTCCCGCGGCGTTTATCTTGGTTTAAATATCTCCGCCCTTCTCTTTGATTTTATCTAAAACGAGGATGATAACAGCTTGGAGCACGATGACGATAACGTCAGACGGATTCGTAAAAGACTTGATTTCAACCAAATGTTCTTTTTTCAACTTCTCTACTTCTTTCAAGGTCTTTTATAAGGTCTCATTGGCCTCTGCGACTGCTAGTTCTGCCTCTCTTGCAATTTTGCTGGCTTCTTCTGCCTGGGCATTGGCCTCTTTTTCTTCGATGCTGACCTGAAATTATAGAACTTACCTATTTCTATTAAATGGAGGCCTCTTATTTGTCGATGCTGAGACTCTCCATGACCTGCTGGGTTTCAATAGAGGCCTTTTCAAGTTAGGGCTGCATGTCAGTGAGGGTGATCTTCATCTCCTCAACGGCGGTATTCGCCCCGTTTAGTTTGTCCAGACCTCCTTTCAGTCTCTCGACTTACTTGCTGAGCTCCACTCTCTTCTGTTGCAAAATGACTTTATACAGGGAAAGCAGTTCTAAGTAGCTGGTGGGGGTCACGTAGTTATTTCGCTTTAACTCGTTGTAGAATTTGACCGAGTATTTTTCGACGGACTTGTGAATGTTCTTAAACATTTCGACGAGCTTGAGCTGCAGCGCCTGGTCTTCCAACCCGAGTTCCTGTTCCGACTCTTGCAAGGCGCCCTTGCCCACTCCTAATAGGGCCTCTTCCGGCCATTCGCTAAACCAGTCTAGCGTGCAGCAGTTCACCAGAGATGGGAACTGTCTCAGTCGGGGGGAGAACAAACTAGACAGCGGCGACATGCAGATTATCATGTGTACATTTCTTTTTACTCTCTGCACGTAACAACTGAAGATATTCGTCTTGTTAGGCTGCAGGTTCTTCTTCAGACAGTCGGATTTGCAGGCGGACTGGATCTCTTCGAAATCCTTTTCTTGGTAGATATTCGTGACATCTCCCGAGTTCAATATGTTGTTGATGTCTTCTAACATCTGTTCGTTGATGATCTAAGTGTCCACGAACAAAAAACTCACTGGCTTATTGTCCACCCCCGCCATCATAAGACACTTCTTAATGTCTTCTCGCCAGGTCCTCATGTTGTAGTTTTTCACCACCTCGATTTGGAATATCTTGTAATTCGAAATGAAACTCGCCATCTTCGACAGGGACTGACGTCCACTGCCCCCCACACCCAAAATTAGTGCGTTCCCTTACGGCTGTCTTATGATTCTCGAAATCCTAGAAATGTGTTCGCAAGCGTCCAAAAACATGACTAATTTCATTTGTTTTTTGTTGCCTCCCACATATTGAGGGTCACTATTGAAATCGTCCTAAAAGGACTCCATTTTGCAGAGGAGTTGTGCGAGATCTTGTACCTAGCAGTACTAACGGGGATCCGCGTCACGTCCATAGAGGAAATCTGCGAAAATAATCCTTTCTTGATCAATGACGTCTTCTTGTTTCTGGTTAAATAGAGGGAAGGTCTAAATCATAAGGTTCGTAAAGTAATTCCTGTCTTCCATGTCGATCAGTCTGTCGTGGAAAACGCGACAGTTCTCGTGGAAGTAGATTCTCACCAAATCCACTGTGTCTACACAGTACTTCTGCGACGCAGAACAAATCCCTTAAAACACTTTCCAAATGTCCCGCAAGTTGAAAGTATAATGCGATTTCTTCGGAGTTGGCAATAGCTCGGTTCTTACAGTATTGTAAATCTTTAGAACTTGACCCGTCATCTTATCGATGTACTTTATTATACTTTCCTAAAATTTCCTCAAAAAGTGCTTTGCCATCTTTGAAAATATTCCTATTATAGTAAGTTCGTCTAACTCAGTGTACGCCAAAATATTAAAATGACGTGCAAATCTAAAATTATATTACAAACAAATATAAATATTCTTAAAAATTTTTTATTAAATTTTGTTATGAAAAATTTATAATTTTAAAAAATTTATATTCCGAGAATTTTATTACAAAAAATATAAATATTTTATAAAATATGTTTTTAAATTTCTGAGAATTTCTAAAAAAATTTATAAAATTTTTTATTTTTAAATTTTTATTATTATTTTTCTAAAATTTTTTTAAAATTCTCAGAAATTTGAAAAAATAATTATAAATTATTTATATATTTTGAAATGAAAAAATATTTATTGTTAAATTTGACTTTAATAATTTTCTTAAATATTTTTCAAATTTTCATAAATTTAAGATTATTTAATGATTTTAAATGTTTATTAAAAAGATGATAAAATATATTCTTAGATATTAATATTTTTTTGTAATAGATAGAAATAGATGAGAACCTTGCAGTAATATTTGTCCTACCTCCACCTGGTGGTCCCATTGCTGCTAAAAGAGTGACATCTTCAATGAACATAAACTGTAGATCCTTTCTATTGTACCAGCCCTTGTGATCGAGATACTATCTGAGAATCTCAATAGGGGGCTGTGCGCCGTAGTACTCCTTTTTGGGCATATTCAAATCGTCGATAAAGATGATCATTTGTTTTCCGACTGCAGGACCGTAATAGCCCCTCCTCCTTTTGTCTAACTTGGAGTCGATAGTATCCTAGGTTTGATTAGCACTTGTCTGAGCCGAGAAGGTCAAGGAGTTGTATTGGAATTTATCGCCCATCTTATTTAAAAGTGCGTAGATATTCATGGACTTCCCAGTTCCAGTGGGTCCCGGACACATTACGTGATAGGTCATTTTCAGCAGAGTCTGAGTAAGGAAAGTATTTCTGGTGGAGTCGCTGGTGGGGATCATGATGTCGTGATATTGAGCACTCATATCTATTTCGAAGTCCGCAAACAGATTTGACCACGGGACGAATGCCTGCGCCGTAATGTCGAATTGGTAGTCATATATAAGACCTGCTTCGGGAAACTTCTGGTTTAACGATCTCAGCTTCTTGTCGAATTTAAGTCTGCTGGGGTAGTCTCCTGTGCACCCGAACGACCACGTCAGACAAAAGATAAAAATAGACTCAATCGAGTTGTCCAAAATGTCAATCTCTTCGTTGGAAGTCTTCTTATTCTCATTTTCTCTGTAGTTTTCCAAGAAACAGTTCAATAGTTTTAGCAGTGATTACACGAGATTGTTGTCTCTTGTGGACTGCACCTCGTTTATCTCCAGTCTCACGAACCTCTGAATTTCGTTTATGTAGGTCTTAAATAAGTTCTCTAATTTAGGCTTGATTTTCTTGACGAGGTTAGGCAGGAGGATCTTTAGCCATGAGTCAATTAGAGGTTGCATGCCAAGACTGATTGGTTCCATATAGACCATTCCGCATCTCGAAACGGTTGCAGGGGAGGCTACGGACAGGTCTTCTACTTCGAACTTTCTTAATTTAATTATACCATCATGGTCATATGAGGAGTTAGAGTTAGAATTTGCCCTGAATTTAGACACAGTTTCTTATTGTCGTCTAAAACAGTGTTCATATTTTCAATCCAGATCGCGTCTACCGGACCGTCGAAAATTATCCAATTTTTTTCGCCCGAGAGGTCTTTGCAGGTTTCCCTAAGGTAAAATATTGTTACCTGATAATGTAAGCGAGGATTCCGTCAGTCCACTCGTGGGTCATATCATTGAATTCCCCATACAACTGACCCATTTTGATGCTCTTGGGATTCAACTTAAAAGTGTTAACCTTGTAAAACCCGTCATTTTTGAGGGCGGATAAGGCGTGCTGCAAAATGACATAGTTGCAGGTCTTGCCGCCTCCGGTGGGGCCCACCAACATAAGCCCGTGGCGCACCTGAATGGTGTCGTAGAGCTGCACCACCTGACAATTAAAATCTTTACTTTGTCTATGAACATTTTGACATTCTGCAAGTTCATGTCGTCACATGAATGGTTCAGCTGGCTGAGAAGGTTCTTGTAGTTGGGAGTCGGTCTTTCTACTCCCGGGAATAGATCTGCGATTATATTTTCAAATAAAGGCAAGTCGTCTTTTAAAAATTTGGGCACGTTGACGTCCCTTAGGCCTCTTAGCATGAGCTGTTCTTCCGGAGTGTCGGGATTGCCTTTTTTAAGAAGACCAGCTGCATTGATTACAGATCGAACCGCCCTCATGCCGTAATCGTAATGGTCTTATGAAGAAAGCTATTCAGAAGAGAGTTTGAAAGTGCACACCATCTTCTTGGCCAGATTTCGTCCTTCTTTAAAACCGAAACTTTGAATGTTGAAATATACCTGTAGAGCATGATTTCTCCAATTAGTCCGTAGTCGGGAACCATCATGGCCACAGATCTAAAGAGAGCCTTTAGATTGTCTGGGAGTTCAGTTCTGCCCGCGTAACCGGGGTTCATCGTAATGAACACACAGAAATTGGGGTTTAGTTTTATATCGGAGTCTTCGAAAATGACTCGTGGAGTGCCTTTGGCCTTTTCGGTGAACAAAAGAAGCAATTATTGCCCTTAAATTTAGAATTAAAATGTGTTGAATACCGATAACAGATAGGACTTCTATGTTGATACGGTTGAATTCGTCGAAACAGGCCCACGCCCCTGCGCTAGCCAGTCCTTTGAAAAACTTGCCAACCATCAGATAGTCCATAGAGTCAGAACAGTTGAAAACCACACACTACTTTGCCAAGGCTTTGGCCAGATCTTTGGTAGTTTCTGTTTTCCCGGTTCCCGCAGGTCCGGCAGGTGCTCCTCCTAAATGTAGTTTGAGGGCTCCCATCAAAGTCATATAGCATTTATCAGTAAGAGGGGTAATGACGAGTCTAAGGGAGTTGCCCAGATACTCGTATCCATAAGGGAAATTAGTTTGGATGCACTTGCAGGCCAATTCATCTGCCTCCCAATAGTATCTGAGCTGTGAAATCCACTCAAAGGAGAAGATATCCGTGATTTCCCCCTTATAAAGTGACTCCACAACATCTTTCGCATGCACATCGATGACAATCAAGGCATTCATGGTGATCATTTAGTTGTCTGTAATTTTGGTCCTTACAAGGTCTACCATATCATTAAGCTGTAGGCATAGTTACTGGAAATAGTCCCCCATGGTATTGCCTTTTATTGCAGTTTCGACCTCGGCCGTCCAGTGCACCTAAGACCCGTTAAGAACGGCTTATCCGGTGTGACATAGGACCCAATCGCATCTCGAGGGTTTGGGGTAGTCTTTTATTGAAACAAAGACTTCGTTTCTAACTGAGGCCTTCATCATGTCTTCAAGTTCGCCCATCCAGTCTTCGACATTCTTGTTATTTGGGTCAAGGGGCTTCACGAATCCGACTCGTTCATTTTCCGCAGAAAACATAGCATGAATCTTCTTTTTCTCGTCGAATTCTAATAAGAGAGATATTTACCGATGAGATGGATAGCTTCAAAGACCTTCTTCAAATGGGGCTGCACTGCAGTGGGTTCTTTAGTTTGCGAGAGTATTTCTAGCAAATCGTCATTGCTCAAGAAATAAAATCTGGAGAATTTCTCCCTTTTTTTCTCCAAATAGTTGTTCAACTCTTTCTGGATAAGCTCTAAGTTCTTATTGGCTTCTTAAAGACGCTCTAAGAGACCTTCGCTGATGCACACTTTGAGAACGTTCTGGATATTCTTGGCCTGCTGCATGGTGTGTCGCCAGGTGGTGTCTACCGTCTTGAACTTCTTTGTTTCTTGAGGCAGTTCTAAATAAGATAAATTTACATTTGGCAATATCAGGGGAGTCGAAAATTGGCTGTAAGTACATCCACTGTCCCTGACATTTCATCCACTCTTCCAAAACGTCGCTCATTAATTTCAGCTGTTCATTCCAGGTGATGATTTCCTGCTCGAAAGGCTTTTTGAAAGGTGAAAATTACATGGCCTGCGTATTTATGATGTGTTCATCGAGGGTCTCCTGTATTTTATCACACCCCCTGATTATATGGGTGGTCTCTTTGTAGACGGGCAGTTCGAAATTGATCTTCTCCCAGATAGAGAACATGTCATTGAGCATATTTTCGATATTGAACTCTTTTTCTGCGCGTTCCCCTATATCGCAACAGGACTCGCTGAAGGCCAACAGTCCCATATCGATTATATCTTGGAAACAGAAACTGTCTCCCGTGGGCTTCACACTAAAACCCACTTTCTCAGATATTTACTGCCAATGCCTATCTTTCATGCCGGCCTTTCTGAGAGCCACCATAAGAGGGGCTTTCGGTCTGAACTCCTCAATTTATTTCTTGACGATTTCATTGATTTTGCACATGGGTTCTATCTCTTTGTCCTTAAAATAGCGCTGGACCCCCGCAAGGGTCTTTATGCTGTCTTCCACGAATTTTTCAGCGCCTGCAGCGTCGAGTTCATTGAAACTGCCGTTCAACCACTTGGGACATTCGGTAAACCACTTATTCGCGGCCAGCCACAAATTGCTGTAGGGCTGGAAGTCTTTGACCATCTGATTCAACTTGGTGTAGTCAGATGTGTTCTGCATGTCGAAAAGACTTTCCTGCATGTTGAATTTCCTGGCGTCATCTTGGTACCTGAGGAGTTGTTCATTGACGGATTTCACGTCCTAAGCGATGTCATTATGATTCTCTAGTTTCTGATGCTAGTGAAAGTTCTGGATGGTCCTTTCTAGATTGTCGATGGTGGCCTTGAAGTCCTCTTGTAAAATCTTCATTTGGTCTAAGAATTTGACTTGGTCCTTGTCCAGGGTCTTTTTCCTCTGTTCCATGAGCTGGGTAACTTCTTTTGGTCCGCCGACTATGAGCCACTTTTTGTTCATTTCGTCTTTGGAGAACTTGTAGTTAAAGGACTCTAGGATTCCATATATTTGAGTGGCTTTGAGAATCTCCAACTGAACTTTAAGGAGTTCATTGGGGAGGTTGGTCATATAGTCTTTGAGTTCGGTGAGCTTCTCGATGTCCACGGGAGTCTCTTTGAGTTTCTGCTTGATGACTTCGAAACTGTTGAAGATCTACGAGCTGGTCTCCCTGCCCTTCTTGGCGATCAGCTGGATGAGCTGTTTCTGGAGCGTGGAGAACTTCTCCGTCAAGTAGTTGAAGAGGTCGTTGCATTGTATTTTGAAGCACGACACGTGGATCGACAGCGGAATCTCCTGCTTCAACTTCTCCTCCTGCTTCTGGAACATGTAGATCTCCTGTTAGATCTGGTCTGGCTCGATCGCAGTCTCCGCATTTTCTAGAGCCAGGATGTAGTCATCCGGCTTCAGCAAAAGAATATCTTTGAATTTCTCGAACTTCAGAATGTATTCGTTCAGGGGCACTATTGCCTGCTGCAGCTTCTCCTTTAATTTCTCATGCAAATCGTGGATCCATTTGTTTTCATCCGGCACCTAATACATCTTTAAATCTACCTATCTAAAACTTTCAGGTTCGATCGGACTTTCACGCGGTTTCATCGGAGCCTTAATGAACATCTCATTTTTTTGTGATTTATAGAGATCGGCCAGTATTTTGGGCTCCAAATCTGAAATCTTTGCGATTTCTTCCAGACCTTTGTCAAATATTTATAAAAGAACACTGATATACTATCATAATATAAAATAAACTTGGCTTGGATTGGTATTATAGACGAAGGCGTCGTCGTTTAACGTCTTAAATAGTTCGATAGTAAATAGGGGTTTCTTGAACTTTTCAAAGAAGTTCTCCACATTATTAGAGTCGTGATTTATAGTTTTGTAAGGGATAAAACTAATGATGAAATCGTAGAAATTGTAATACGATTTCTGGACCAATGAAAGCAAGGTGTCCTGCATGATAAGTCGCACCATCGTCAAAAAGCGTTTGAGCTTACCGAAATCGTAGGTGACTTTGGAGGTCTCTTTCATGTTGAACCAACCCTTGCCCACACTTGAGAACTATTGTTTTATGATCTTAATAAGTTCATTGACCCAAGTGCCTTTCAAAGTGTAGAGAATTTAAGAAGTGGCGGAGTCCTACATGTGTTTGAACTCTTCGAGTCTCATGACAGGCGGCAGGTCAGTCAAATTGAACATACTGTATTGTGAGACCTTGTTGCATTCCACTGTAATGTCTTGAAGAGCTTTTATCACTTCTTCTTTTATGTATAGAGAAGCGAAGCAGAAGTCCTGGAAAATATCTTGGAATCCCTTTAGTTCACTAAGATTATGAATTATTACCCGAAACATATCTCCTTGTGATTTGACATGTAGGCCTCTTTTTAGAATTTGTTTAGCTGTTGCATTCCGAACTAAGGAGAGTAGGTCTCCTTAGCCTAAGCCGGAAGATACAACTATTCCGGGAATATATTCGTGGTGTCGTTATCTTCCAAGAATTTATCAAAGATTATTTTGTTCATGGTTCTGGTGTAGTCATTATTGACTTCCTGGAGCAGTCCTGTTATATCCTTTAATTTAAAATTCACTACCTCACTATCTAGCTTCTTGGTTCTACAGGTACTTTCCAGCCTTTTTTTTTGTTCGGAGTCCAGTTCGTTAAGGTCCTGCATAGGCATATTGTCGATATAGTAGTTGTATCGTATCATCGAGTCGTAGTACATCCTTTGCTGAAATAATTTGAATTTACTTAGTAGGCTTTTTGAACTCTTTGAACGAACTTTCGAGGGTCTTCCGCGTCCAGGCAAAAGTTTATTCTTGAAATTTGGAAATCGTTTAGTTGGTCCCATTTCTTGGCGTTCTTAGCATTCTGGGGGACTGCCGTGAAAATCTCAGTCTTATAATTGTAACTGGTTATTAGAATGGCCTTCCATTCTTTCTTTTTAGTTTATTAATTCAAGATCAACCCCTTTGCTGTTAATGCATGGTGTAATTCTTATTCTTCTTTCGCTCTTTCCATCCATTCTTTAAATTTTAAGTTTAATTATTAAAATAATTATTATTTAAAATCTATAATATAACAAGATACATTCATTTTTTTAAGATATGGTATCCCAACCCTTCTAAGTCATTGTCAATATATATAAGATACATATATTTTCAAAAATTTTAAAAATTTTATATCTTAATCATAAAATATTTTTTTAAAAACTTTAATAGATATCAAAAATATAAG
>Ga0164294_10003892_pt1 | contig 13182 bp, 13 predicted proteins | sample GEODES005metaG_FD_111479 | JGI IMG/M metagenome (GOLD analysis project Ga0164294, IMG submission 111479) | Oligotrophic lake water microbial communities from Sparkling Lake, Wisconsin, USA - GEODES005 metaG | ecosystem: Environmental > Aquatic > Freshwater > Lake | place: USA: Sparkling Lake... | reverse complement strand
TTTCATGTTTCTCCTTTCTGCGAGATCCGCGGGGAATACCACTTCCGCTTCCTATTTCCCAATGAGAGTAACTCTGGCCGCCACTCTGTTTACCGTATTGAACTCCATGAAGATGGACGCCCCTTGATCAACACCAGCATTAGTGGGCAAAGCCGCCCTCTTAGTCGTGCTAATCTCTATCTAGCTTTTATAAGATATCCCTTAATGAGCTTGGGTGTTATTTTCCGCATCCACTGGCAGGCATTGAAACTGTGGCTCAAAGGTGTACCCTTCATCTCGAAACCTAAACCTCCTGAATTTGAAATTAGCCGATGAATCGCCCCGGACAATCATTACTCTCTCGTTTAAATTTTGCTCGACCAAAAGCAAAGTCATCCAAACAATACCGATTTAGCGTTCAAGCTCTATTGAAATTACTGTCACAGTTGCGTAGCGGCCATCTGAAAATCATCTTGCCAAATAACGAAAGAAAAGAGTTCGGCAACCCTTCCGATGCTCTACATGCAGAAATTCAGATTACAGATTGGTCAGTATTTAAGCAAGTCATGTCTCATGGCGATATCGGCTTTGCTGAAAGCTATATTCGCGGGCAATGGAATACTCCCGACCTGAAGGCTCTACTAGAGCTCGCAATTCGCAATCGGACTATTCTAGAAAAAGCCATTTATGGAAACTGGTATGGCTCGATTTTCTATCGCCTCAAACATTGGCTCCGAGATAACTCCAAATCGGGTAGCCGCAAGAATATTCAAGCACACTACGACTTAGGGAATGCCTTTTACACTTTATGGCTTGATCCCACGATGAGTTATTCGAGTGCTTGGTTTTCCGAAAGTGAAAATCAGTCGCTTGCAGAGGCACAGCGAGCAAAAATTGGACGTATTCTCGACTCAATTGGTTCAAAAGAATCAGAGCACATTCTGGAAATCGGGTGTGGCTGGGGCGGGGTGATGGAGGAGGCACTACATAGCAATATTGCCATCACAGGTTTAACCCTTTCTACTGAACAAAAAGCGTTTGCGGATTTACGCTTAAAAAATATTCAAGCGAGTCGTGAACAGGCTCCAGCATTTGAAGTTCGTCTACAAGACTATCGAGACTGCCAAGAACAGTTCGATGGAATCGTCTCAGTTGAAATGTTTGAGGCCGTTGGCGAAAAGCATTGGCCAGAATATTTTCAAACTATTGCTAAACGCCTAAAAGCTGGCCGTAAAGCTTGTATTCAAACTATTGTGATTGCTGAAGAATTTTTTGAACGCTATCGTCATAGCACTGACTTTATCCAGCAATACGTATTTCCAGGCGGAATGCTTCCTTCACGAGCCAGCTTCCGAGAAAGTGCCGCGCAAGCTGGCCTTAAGGTAGAAGCTGAATTTGCTTTTGGTACTGATTACGCTAAAACGCTCTGCATCTGGAGAGATGACTTTAATCGAAAACTGCAAGAGGTACGTCAACTCGGATTTGATGAAGCTTTTATTCGACTTTGGAATTTCTACCTCATGTATTGCTCCGCAGGATTCTCAGAGCGTAGTATCGATGTGGTGCAATTCACTTTGAGCCATGACGCTCCCACAAACTCGGGCAACGTCCTAAGCGCATGAAACAACTAGGTATCGATCACTTCTCTGGCAAACGCGTTTGGATCATTGGCGCTTCGAGCGGCATTGGTGAAGCATGTGCCAAGGCTTTAATTCAAAAAGGGGCTAAGGTAGCACTTTCGAGCCGCAGGGTTGAGCGCCTCCAAGAGATAGCAAACCTTGCGCCCGCAGAGCAGACATTAATTCTTCCTGTCGATGTAACCCAAGATGATCAAATCAATACTGGCTATCAAAAGATGATTCAAGCTTGGGGTAGCATTGATTTGTTACTTTTTGTTTCGGGGGTTTATGTACCCTTGCGTGCCGATAACTTTGATATCAAAACTGCCGAGCAGACGATTGATGCTAATCTTTTAGGCCCCATGAGAGCGGTAGCAGCCGTTCTACCTCGCATGCTTCAAGAGCGCGCTGGGCACATTGCTATTGTAGGGAGTGTTGCTGGTTATAGTGGACTACCAAAGGCCTTAGCTTATGGGCCGAGCAAAGCTGCGATTATTAATTTTTGTGAAACCTTGTATTACGACCTATTACCCCAGGGAATCAGTGTACATATGATCTCACCGGGGTTTGTTGCTACTGAAGCCACTGCTCAAAATGATTTTGAAATGCCAGCATTAATTACTGCTCAAGAGGCTGCAAGTGAAATATTATCTGGCATTCAAAAAGGTGAGTTTGATATTCACTTTCCGAAACGGTTTTCAGGATTCTTAAAATTTCTCAGAATTCTGCCGTATCCACTGTACTTTTGGATTATCCGTCGCTTTGTAAAAATCTGAGTAGGCTTGTAAGTCAACAAGCGTTACTTGTATTTATCTTTACGAATCTTTTCTTCAAGGAAATCCATCACTCCAATAGCTTTAGCCTTAGTGCCAGCAATAGATGGGGAAGTAACGTATTTACCTTGCATCACCATGGTTGGCACGCCATCAATGCGATAGGCGTCAGCTAACTGCCTAGCCGCACGGGCTTTTGAAGTCACTGCAAATGAGCGATAGGTGGCCAAGAAAGTATTGCGATCAATGCCCTGAGAAGCGGCCCAGTCAGCAATTTCTGATTCTGTTAATAAACGCTTATTTTCTTTATGCATGGCGTACATCACTTTTTCATGCAGGGCATCGCCTTTACCAAGAGCTTCCAGCGTATAGAAGAGTTGGCTATGGGGCATAAAGTCATCCCGAAAAGCAACTGGAACTCTTTTGAAAACAACATCTTTAGGCTGACGTTTCACCCAACTAATCAGCTCAGGCTCAAAGTCATAACAATGGGGGCATCCATACCAAAAGAATTCAATGACCTCTACTTTTCCCTTAGTTTCAACTGGCTGAGGAGTCGGAAGAATACGGTAATCAAAACCTTCTTCAATTTTTTGACCTTGTGCAAGCACAGCCCCACTTAAACAGATGAAGGCGAATAAGGTAAAGATTCTTTTGCTAAATGAAATCATGGTTTACTAGATTTAATAAGGGTTGGTTTGATACCCATGCCATTTAACTTATCACGCATGGAATTTGTTTCTTCAGAACTACCATAAGGCCCAATACGAACTCGCCACAAGGTATTACCTTCGCTCGTGACTTCGCTCAACAGAACCTGAATACCTTGCATTGCCAAAGTCGCTTTTTGTGCATCAGCATCAGCTCGCTTCACAAATGCGCCAATTTGAAGATAGTACTGCGCATCTGATTTTCCTGCTGGCGCTGATGAAGTCTCAGTTGACTTCTTGCTGTTGAGTAAATCGCTAATAGGATCTGGCCCAGAATTGGTAGAAGGCTTGCCCTGCAAAGGCTTATTCAAATCTATAGGTTCCGTAGGAACTGAAGTCTCTCCTTCAGCAGGAGGAGGAGCAGGTTTAATAATGTTAAGCGGCAAATTAGGCGCGCGCACCCCAGGTCTTTCTTGGGGGGTATTTTTAGAAAGATAAAAAGCAATCACAAAAGCAATTCCTAAACCTACCCCAAGGCCTAGAATAAAACCCAAAATAGTACCGCCGAATTGAGTATTACTACTCACGTGCTTACTGAGGCCATTTTGCTGATTCGGTTTTTTCATAATTTCCTCATCTTACATGTCACTTCATAAGCAGTCACTACATCTTAGCTGGTGCGGATACGCCTAATACTTTTAAACTATTTTGCAAGACTTGGCGAGTCGCTGATAGAAGGGCTAGCCGCGCTAATTTCAAATGCTGATCATCAACCAATACTCGATCAGCATTGTAGAAAGTGTGGAAATCACCCGCCAAATCACGCAAATAGAATGCCAATGCATGTGGCGCTAGATCAGCAGCTGCATCAGTCAGTAGTTCTGGATACTCTGCTAAACGTCTTAATAAATGGTCAGATGCTTTACTATCCAAGAGCGATAAGTCGGCCACCGCCAAATCACTTGTTTTTCCACCCCATTGGCTCAGGATTGAGCTAATACGAGCATGAGCATATTGCACATAGAAAACGGGATTCTCGTCATTTTGCTGTAGCGCTAAATCAATATCAAATACAAATTCTGTATCCGCCTTACGAGAGATTAAAAAGAAGCGTACAGCATCACGGCCTCGCTGCAATGCCAAATCTCGTTCTTGCGGAGTCATCTCAGGGGTGACGCCACCTGACCACTCAACTAAATCTCGCACAGTCACATAAGATCCTGCACGTTTTGAAATTTTGACTTCCTCACCGTGACGCATCACCGTCACCATCTTGTGAAGAACATAATCTGGATAAGTTTTCGGAATATCCCATCCACGCTTTTGGGCCACTCCCTGTAAGCCTGAGCGAACGCGAGTAATCGTGCCATGATGATCGCTACCCTGGACATTAATCACTTTTTCAAAGCCGCGCTTCCACTTACTTGCGTGATAAGCCACATCGGGAACAAAGTAGGTAAAACTGCCGTCAGATTTGCGCATGACGCGATCTTTATCATCACCGTCAACTGTCGTCTTTAGCCATAAAGCACCTTCACCTTCATAGGTTTTCCCGATACTCTGTAGATCTTCAACAATTTGAGCAACACTACCATCAGTGTACAAAGAGGACTCTAAGTAGTAACAATCGAATTGGACACCAAACGTTTTTAAATCGATATCTTGTTCGTTGCGCAAATACGCTACTGCAAATTCACGAATCGCCTCAAGATCATCCTTAAACTGAGGTGATGATTTAAAGGCAGTAGCAATCTCAGCAATATATTCACCGTTATAGGCCTGCTCTGGCCATGCCGTATCGCTAGGCTTCAATCCATTTAATCGAGCCTGTACGGATAAAGCTAAATTAGCGATTTGCACTCCAGCATCGTTGTAATAAAACTCACGATGCACTTTGATGCCTTGGGTTGCCAAAAGATTGGCTAATGCATCACCTAAAGCAGCCTGTCTTCCATGCCCCACATGCAAAGGCCCAGTTGGGTTTGCTGAAACAAACTCAATCATGGCACTAGTAACAGGACCAGCCCCCTGAGATATTTCTCCATACTGAGAACCCGAGGACAAAATTTCTTTTACTACTGAAGTTTTAGCCGCATTGCTCAGTCTGAAGTTAATGAAGCCTGGACCAGCAATTTCACAAGCAACGATCAGTTGGTCAAAGCCAGATTGTTTTTGTAAGCGCTCCACAAGCGTCTGAGCCAACTCTCTTGGGTTCAGTTTCCAAGCTTTAGAAAGCTGGAGAGCGATATTACATGCTACATCTCCATGATCAGCAGCCTTAGGACGCTCTAGCCGGACTTGCGGCACCTCACCCAAGCCTCGCTCATCAGCTAAGCCCTGTAAAGCCTTAGTCAGCATCTCAATTAGGTGATTTTTATTAGTCAACAACATAGAATAGTGAGTTTATCAGGTGGTAAGCTATCAAAATGATCTATCAATTTCGATCCAAAGCAGGGGCAGATGTCATCATGCTGGCAGATTTAAGCAAGCGAATTTTTGACATCTTGGGCCGTCCATTGGAGCCTAGGGGAATTTTGACAATCGAACAACTTCCAGGCCTGATTAGCACCCTAGAAACTGCCATCCTAAAAGATTTGGAAGAACGGTCACAGATCAAGATAGGAAATCAAGAAAACTCAGAAATACCCAAACTGGCAGATCGGCTAGGCCAAAGAGCGTATCCCTTTCTTGAGCTTTTAAAGCAAAGCAATGCCAAAGGTGAACCTGTGATGTGGGGCGTTTAATCCAGAGAGCTAGATAATTGACGACGCACGTCGTCAATAGATTCGCCGCGACGTTGGGCCAAGTCCTCTATCTGGTCAGTAGACAACTTACCAACATTAAAGTAACGAGCTTGCGGGTGAGCCAAATAGAATCCGCTCACGCTCGATGCAGGGTTCATTGCCATCGACTCAGTCAAAGTCATCCCAATATCCTCTGAGCCTATCACGCGTAACATATCCTTTTTGACTTCATGTGCAGGACAAGCAGGATATCCCGGCGCCGGACGAATGCCGCGATATTCCTCATTGATCATTTGCTCATCTGTCAAAACCTCATCAACCGCATAGCCCCATAAATCTGTTCTGACACGATGGTGCATCAACTCAGCAAATGCCTCGGCGAGGCGATCGGCCAAAGCCTTCAACATAATGGCGCTGTAATCATCATGCTTTGCTTGAAATTCTGCGACCTTTTTCTCGACGCCATGGCCTGTTGTCACTGCGAAGCAACCTAGATAGTCAGACACTCCAGATTCCTTTGGAGCAACATAGTCTGCCAAACAACGATTCGGTCTACGGACGCCATCAATGACTGGACGCTCAGCTTGCTGACGTAAGTTATGCCATACAAATAATGGATGCTCGCGTGCTTCATCGCTATATAAAACAATGTCATCACCGACAGCATTCGCAGGGTAAAAAGCAACTACCGCATCAGCTTGTAACCATTGGCCCTTAATTAATTTATCTAGCAGGGTTTTAGCGTCTTCAAATACCTTACATGCTTCTACGCCCACCACTTCATCATCTAGGATGGCCGGAAATTTCCCAGCTAAATCCCAAGTCTGGAAGAAGGGGGTCCAATCAATATATTTAGCAATATCGGCTAAGGCAAAGTTTTTAAAAACTCGGCGGCCAATAAACTTTGGCTTCTCAGGAACATAGTTAGCCCAATCGATTAACTCGCGATTTTTACGTGCCGCCTGCAGAGAAATGGTAGGCGCTGCTTTTTTATTAGCGTGTTGCTCACGAATACGAACATAGTCGTCACGAAGGTCCTGAATGAATTTTTTGGCGCTCTCATCCGAAAGCAGACTGGAGGCAACCGAGACAGAGCGGGACGCGTCAGGTACATAAACAACTGGACCATCGTAATGGGGAGCAATCTTTACAGCAGTATGCACACGAGAGGTCGTAGCGCCGCCAATCATTAACGGAATTTGTCGCTCACGGAAATAGTCATCACGTTGCATTTCTTGGGCAACGTAAGTCATCTCTTCAAGGGAAGGTGTAATTAAGCCAGAAAGGCCTACGATATCGGCCTTCTCTTCCTTAGCGCGCTTGAGAATTTCAGCACAGGGAACCATCACACCCATATTAGCTACTTCAAAGTTATTACATTGCAACACTACAGTCACAATGTTCTTGCCAATATCATGCACATCGCCCTTAACGGTAGCCATGATAATCTTACCTTTGGCTTTCGCCTCACCGCCGCCAGCAATGTGTAAGCGCTTTTCCTCCTCAATATAAGGAATGAGGATGGCAACAGCCTGTTTCATTACCCGCGCACTCTTTACTACTTGTGGCAAGAACATTTTGCCCTCACCAAACAAATCGCCAACCACATTCATACCGTCCATGAGTGGGCCCTCAATCACCTCAATCGGCCTACCGCCTCCACCCATAATTTGTGCACGAAGCTCTTCAGTGTCTTCTTCGATAAAAGTAGTAATACCATGCACTAAAGCATGCGTTAGGCGCTCACGCACCAACTCTTCACGCCAGACTAAGTTTTCAACTTGCTTGGCTCCGCCACCCTTAAATTGGTCAGCAATATCCAATAAACGCTCTGTTGGTGTTTTTCCGTCTTTTTCTTTAAAACGATTCAGTACAACGTCTTCAACGCGCTCACGAAGTTCTGAGTCTAGATCTGCATAGACTCCAAGCTGTCCTGCATTCACGATACCCATATCCATGCCGGCCTTGATGGCATGATATAGAAATACTGTATGAATCGCCTCGCGGACACGGTCATTACCGCGGAAAGAAAAACTAACATTAGAAACGCCACCACTTACTTTGGCGCCTGGAAGATTTTCCTTAATCCAACGAGTGGCATTAATAAAATCTACTGCATAGTTATCATGCTCTTCAATTCCCGTGGCAATAGCAAAAATATTCGGATCAAAAATAATATCTTCAGCTGGAAAACCGATTTCATTCACCAAGATTTCGTAACAACGCTGACAAATTTCTGTTTTGCGCTTAAACGTATCAGCTTGTCCAACTTCATCAAAGGCCATTACTACTGAGGCGGCCCCATAGCGGCGAATGAGTCGAGCTTGTTTTTTAAATAACTCTTCGCCTTCCTTTAAAGAAATAGAATTAACAATCGGCTTACCTTGAATACACTTTAGCCCGGCTTCGATCACGGTCCATTTAGAAGAGTCGACCATGATCGGTACGCGAGCAATATCCGGCTCTGAGGCAATCAAATTCAAAAAGCGCGTCATCGCTGCTTCTGAATCTAACATTGCCTCATCCATATTGATGTCAATCACTTGGGCACCATTTTCAACCTGTTGACGGGCCACTACGAGCGCCTCATCAAATTGGTTATTCAGAATCATGCGAGAAAACGCTTTAGATCCCGTAACGTTTGTACGCTCGCCAATATTAACAAAGCCTACAACTGGCGTGACATTAAATGATTCAAGCCCAGACAGCTTCATTGCAGGTTTAGGCTGTTGATTTTCTATGATACTCACGCTGCTGCCCCCGCATCTTCACGATAAAAGGCACGGGGTTTACGCTTAGAAACCGCATTTGCAATTGCACGAATATGTTCGGGTGTGGTACCGCAGCAGCCGCCCACAAGATTGACCAAGCCATCTTTAGCAAATCCATCTACTAAGCTCGAAGTAATTTCTGGCGTCTCATCAAAGCCAGTATCACTCATAGGATTTGGTAGGCCTGCATTGGGGTAGCAGGAAACTGCTACATTACAAATACGTGCCAGTTCAGCAATATATGGGCGCATGAGTGCAGCACCTAAAGCGCAATTTAATCCAAAAGTAAGTGGCTTAATATGACGCAAGCTATTCCAAAAGGCCTCAACCGTTTGGCCAGACAGAATACGGCCCGATGCATCTGTTACTGTTCCAGAAATCATCACTGGCAAACGCTCACCTGTCTCTTCAAAAAATTCATCTAAAGCAAACAGGGCGGCTTTAGCATTGAGCGTATCAAAGATCGTCTCTACTAAAAATAAATCTACGCCACCAGCAAATAGGCCCTCAATTTGCTCACGATAAGATGTTCGCAACGCATCAAAAGTAATGTTTCGTGCGCCAGGATCATTTACATCCGGCGAGATGCTTGCAGTCTTTGGTGTTGGTCCAATAGCGCCGGCAGCAAAACGAGGCTTATCAGGCGTACTATATTTAGCGCATGCAGCCTTAGCTAGTTTTGCCGAAACCTCATTCATCTCGCGAGCTAAGCCGGGCATTTTGTAATCGTCTTGCGCTACGGAAGTAGCACCAAAGGTATTGGTTTCAATAATGTCTGCACCAGCATCTAAATATTGTTCATGAATCTTGCTAATAATTTCTGGCTGGGTCAGTACTAACAATTCATTATTGCCTTTTAAGTCACCGGGATGATTCACAAAACGAAGATTTCCAGGAAGACCTCGGTAATCTTCTTCTGAAAACTTGTACTGCTGAATCATGGTCCCCATTGCTCCATCCAAAATGAGGATGCGCTGCTTCAGCAGGTCAGGAAGTGCCTGTCCACGGGTATACGGCTGGGATAAACCATTAAATTGCATTGCTTAACCGGGAATAATCTCTAGAATCCCTTATTCTATTGGAAAAGCCACTTTTTATTTACTTGGAGCCTTATATGTTTGGAACTATTCCTGAATTTAATCAAAGCCTTGATATGTTCAAAACCATGTGGGGACAAGGGGCAGCAGCTCAAGCTGGGCAATTTCCTTTTACTACAGACGCCTCCAAGGCTGCTAGCGGCTTTACCTCCGCCTTTCCAGGCCTAGATGTAGAGGAATTAGAAAAACGCATCAAGGATCTCAAGAGTGTTGAAAACTGGTTAAATCTCAATCTCAATATTCTCAAATCAACCATTCAAGGTTTAGAAGTGCAGCATGCCACCATGATGGCCTTGAAGTCTTTTGGTGAAGCTGTTTCTGCCGCTGGTGCAGCAGCCTCTAATAACGGTAAAAATTCAGAAACTAAAACCAGCGCTAAACCACGGAAAACCGCAACACGCCGTCGTCGCAAAGCTGGCGATGCAACTTACCTCGACGAAGTAGGTAATTCAGATGGGCAATAGCCTCGCCCATGGCAAAAGTAAGCTGATGAATATCTAATTCGCGCTTAAACAAAACCGGCACAATCTCTCTAGCATGTGCCGGTTTTTGACATGCGCCCAAGGTATCAGCTAAACGCTCATCATGGTGCGTTTTGAGCTGAGTAATCCGTATCTTCATTCCTGTAAAAGGCTTGCCGTGCGAAGGCAGCACTAAGGTGTCATCTGGCAGTGGCAAATATTCATCTAGAGAGTCTAGATAGAGCCCCAAAGGATCAGCATCAGGGTCCGCATCAAAGACACTGACGTTAGTGGAAATTCGTGGCAACAACATATCTCCAGAAATTAATACTCCAAGATCTTTGCAAAAAAGCGAGGCGTGCTCTGGTGCATGACCGAAGCCCATAATGACCTGCCACTTTCGGCCATTGATCAGAATGTTTTCACCATTAATAATCCGCCGATATTGTCTTGGAACACCGGGGACCAAATTGCCATAGTAGTTAGAACGACCCCGAATCTTTTCTAAATCCTCCAGTGTAGTCAGACCATGTTTTTGAAAATGGTCTGCAGACCCGCCGCCGCCAGCCCTTGAGCCAATCGCTGCACCACCCTCTTTATTACTTAACCATTGAGCAGTTAAATAATCTGTCATCGAGATCCATAAGGGCGCCTTCCATTTTTCACATAACCATTGTGAAAGCCCCACATGATCTGGATGCATATGCGTCACAATGACTCGCAAGACTGGCAAGCCATTTAATTCATTTGCAAATATTTTGTCCCATGCAGCCTTAGTTTCATCATTGGCTATACCGCAATCGACGATGGTCCAGCCATCCACACCATCAATTTCATCGCGCAAGAGCCATAAATTAATATGGTCTAAAGCAAATGGCAGTTTCATTCTGAGCCAACGTACTCCTGGCGCTACTTCAATGCTACTACCCAACTCTGGAAGCTGATCTCCAAGGGGGTAATGAAGAGCGCTTTCAGAAGCTAACGGAGGTTTATTGTTCATATATTTATCTAACCGATTATTGATTTACGTTGACAATCACCCGCCCTCGGATGTTACCTGCCATGAGCTCTTGTGCATATTTTAAGGACTCCTCCAAATTAATTTCATGAGAAATCTCATCCAGAGTTTTTAAATCAATCAGCTTGCTTAGTTGCTCATAAGCAGCAATTCTTTTTGCACGTGCCACGGTAACACTATTGATGCCATATAAAGTGATGCCACGAAGAATAAATGGTGCCACACTAGAAGGAAAGTCCATGCCTTGCGCAAGGCCACAAGCAGCAACTGCGCCATCACTCTTCGTTTGGGCGCAGGCGTTCGCCAAGGTATGGCTTCCAACGCTATCAACTACAGCAGCCCAACGCTCTTTTGCCAAGGGCTTTCCAGGGGCAGATAAGGCAGTGCGCTCAATGACCTCTGAGGCACCAAGCTGCTTTAAATAATTCTCTTCGGATAAACGCCCAGTACTAGCAACCACCGTAAATCCCAATTTACTTAAGAGCGCAATGGCAAAGCTACCGACGCCACCTGCCGCACCAGTGACTAAAACTTCACCATCAATTGGCTTAAGACCATGAGATTGCAGCGCCATCACACATAGCATGGCGGTATAACCTGCAGTGCCAATGGCCAAAGCCTGCTTGGCTGTAAAGCCTTTAGGCAATGGAATGAGCCACTCGGCCTTGACCCGTGCCATTTGACTTAAACCACCCCAGTGGCCTTCTCCAACGCCCCAACCATTGAGAAGGACCCTATCGCCAGCCTTAAAGTCAGGGCTACTACTCTCTATTACTTCCCCCGCGAAATCGATCCCCGGCACCATCGGAAAGTTGCGTACGACAGGGCCTTTACCAGTAATGGCTAGACCATCTTTGTAATTGAGGGTGGAGTAAAGCACCCTCACCTTTACATCACCTTCGGGCAAGCTAGCCTCATCAAGCTCTGCCAGCTCAGCGCGATAGCCCTGATCATCCTTTTTTACCAAAATAGCCTTAAACATGCATCTTCCTTTTAGATCGAAGCTTTTCCCCGCAACAAATGCGTAATAGGTTTATCCTAGCGAGCATTGATGATTATGGGGGTTTCCATGAAAAAAATTCTACTATTAACTGCGCTTTCTAGCTTACTACTAGCTGGCTGCTCCTCAACCCAACTCGGCATGTCTATGGGCAATATGCGCCTGATTAATTCTAGCGCTCCCCCTCAAGAGGTAATGGACTTTGCTACAAACACTTGCCGGAACGACTTTTACCAAGGAGCAAGCTTTCTCTCCAAGGCTAACAAGGAGTATCGCTTTAAATGCGTCAAAGCCGAAGAGAATGAAATCTTGATGCCTATTCCTGGAACCACTATTACTCCTGTAAGCAAGTAATTCATAGTCAATGGCCCCATTTACTTCCCAGGAGTTACGCAAAGGATTCGCCTCATTCGCAACAGGGGTTACCGTCATTACTTGCCTTGATGAACAGCAGCAGCATCATGGCATCACCATCAGCTCATTTAATACGGTTTCCTTAGAACCCCCACTGATTCTTTGGAGCCTAAAAAAACAGTCGCGCTTCATGCCTTGGATGGGGCTTGGGAAAAAACATCTGATTCATGTACTTGAACGCGCACAAGAAGATTTAGCCATGCACTTTGCAACTGTTAAGCATGATCAGTTGATCGGTGTGGATCATCAAATTGCTGATAGTGGTCTTTGTCAGATCAATGACTGTGTTGCTTATTACGAATGTGAAACTGTTTCCGTCCATACCGGTGGGGACCATAACATCATCGTTGCCAAAGTAATAAGCCTAACAAATCATCCAGAAAAAGAACCGCTCATTTTTGCACGCAGCAAATTTGTTGGTCTTGATTTCGCCGAACTTAAAACAATTTAATTCAAGTAAATACAAATGAAGGAAAAGTCATGATGCGTTTATGGGGCCGTAAAAGTTCGATCAATGTACAAAAAGTTTTGTGGTGTCTCGCTGAACTTGGAATGCAGGAAGGTAAAGACTTCGAGCGAATTGATGCAGGACTACACTTTGGACTGAATCGCACTCCTGAGTTTCTCAAATTAAACCCTAATGGACTTGTCCCAAC
>Ga0164294_10003891_pt1 | contig 13183 bp, 10 predicted proteins | sample GEODES005metaG_FD_111479 | JGI IMG/M metagenome (GOLD analysis project Ga0164294, IMG submission 111479) | Oligotrophic lake water microbial communities from Sparkling Lake, Wisconsin, USA - GEODES005 metaG | ecosystem: Environmental > Aquatic > Freshwater > Lake | place: USA: Sparkling Lake... | reverse complement strand
ATACGTATTTAAAAATTAAAGGTACGTATTTGTGATAGAATTCCAAATATTTTGCATACTAACTACCTATTTTCAAATCTAAAATGCTAAGGTTAGATATAAAACCTAAAATGCACGCTATTTTGCGCAAAAACGATCTACGCCAGCTTAAAATGGGTTATAAAGGTTTAAATTATCTACAGACGGTATGGGTGAGAAGGGCTAATTAAAGTTTTTAAAACAAAGAATATTAAATTTCCCAATGAAATTTCTTCAAAAAGATTCGAGCATGGAATTTTAAACTTCCCCCGCAGCGTCCCCTAAAAAAAAGCCTTGCAAATTTTTAATTTACAAGGCTTTAGATTTTTAAAAGTACTCGGGATGGGAGTTGAACCCACACTCGCCTTACAGCGAACAGGATTTTAAGTCCTGCGTGTCTACCAGTTCCACCACCCGAGTGTGAACGAAATCGGCTTTGAAACCGACGGTAGAAAAAAAATCCCGACGAATCGGGATCAATTTGAGCGAAAGACCGGGCTCGAACCGGCCACCCCGACCTTGGCAAGGTCGTGCTCTACCAAATGAGCTACTTTCGCTTGTAAACAAGAACTTTTTTAAGGATTGCAAAAATAGGGATTGTATCGACAATACAAAACTTTTATTTGTACTGAGGATTGTATAAAGTGTTTTCAGGAACCTTTACCTCAGGCTTGCCTTTATAACGATGGCTATACATAGCCATACAGCTTCCCAAAATAAATGCTACCAACACAAAAATCTGACAAAAAAATATAAAACGTGAGGATGATACCCAATTGTGAGCAAAATCTTTGTGTTTATTGTCTATTACTTCGTATTCCATAAAATTTTATTTTCAAGTACAAAAATAAGTAAAGTGGCTTAAAATAAATTATTTGTTGGTAACAATTTCTGAAAAGACAGTTTTCTTTTTTATAAAATGTTGCCAAACAATCGATCCTACATATTTTCCATGAAGTCTACCCTTTCTAGAAATTGGAAATACTGATTTTTTACGATCTATTATCACCCACTTGAAAAAATATAAATGGGAGTGAAATATTGAAATGAAAAATTGGCGGTCACCAGTTAATAAACCCCTGTAAGCTGCTAATGCATCTAGTGCAAACCGAATAGGGAAAATAAAGATTGACTTGTAAAAAGGTAGGTTTTTAGCCAGCATCACCAAATTATTGCGGAAATTCAGGTAGTTTTTAAGCCTATTGCCCTTTGATAATGTACCGCCCCCTAAATGATAGACCACAGATCTGGGCTCAATACATACTTTATATCCAGCGAGTTGAATTCGCCAGCAAAAATCTATTTCCTCTTGATGGGCAAAAAAATACTCATCTAGTCCTCCCACCGCATTAAATATATCCGCTCTTACAAACATACTAGCCCCACTAGCCCAAAAACAAGGTTGAGCAGTTTGATATTGACCCTGATCCTCTTCCAATTGCTCGAATACCCTGCCTCTTGCAAAAGGATATCCTAGCGAATCAATCCAACCGCCACAGGCACCGGCATATTCAAATTGCTTCCTATTTTTATAATCTAATAATTTAGGCTGGCAGACGGCGATTTCTTTATCAGCTTGCATCAACTCAATTATTGGCTCTATCCAACCTGGCATTACCTCTACATCATTATTTAATAAAACGTAAAAATCACTTTTTACTTGTCGCAAGGCTGTGTTATATCCTTTAGCAAAACCTTCATTAACAGGACTAACCAATAATTCCACCTGTGGAAAATATTGTTGTAAAAAAATAACAGAATCATCTGTGGAGCCGTTATCGGCAACGATTACACGTTTATTGGCATAGGTAGAAGCCAATACAGAAGGCAGGAAAGTACGAAGATGCTCCTTGCCATTCCAGTTCAATAACACAATGGATACCATCGGAAGATCTAAAGTGGAGGAATCTTTCGTATTTATGGTATTTTCACCTTTTAATTCCATCTTGTTGCTGCATTCAATTAAGGAATGATTGTATTTTGTACAAACATACTCCATTTCTTTTTTTCAATTCTTAATTCTTACTTTACATTTGATAAAATGTTGAATCAATTATTTAACTGGAGAACGACTATGGCAATCATTGCCATTGCCATAGTAACAGGGACTGTTTTCTATTCCAACTATCTATCTAAAAAAATAGCTGCTGATGAAAGAGAAAAAGTAGCCGTATGGGTTCAATCTCTCAAAACCAGGGCAGAAGTAACCGACCAGGCTTCACTAGACCTCACCAATGCCATCGCTTCGCACAATACTGCCATTCCAATTATAGAAACTGATGAACGCGATAACCCATCAGGCCAGGTACTAAATATCGATACTGCATTGTTGAAAATTGACAGTAATTTTCTTCGGAAAAAAGTGCAAGAATTTAAAGGGCAAAACGATGCAATTGTTGTTGAAGTAAATAAAGACCCACTGATCATCAACAAATATTATTTTGGCGATTCCAAACTCTTAAGAGAAGTGAAATATTACCCAATCATTCAACTACTTATTGTAGCACTTTTTATAATCATAACACTTATCACCATAACTACCCGCCACAAATCAACTCAAAACCAGGTGTGGGCGGGGATGGCAAAAGAAACCGCTCATCAATTAGGAACACCCCTTTCATCTCTTCAAGGATGGGTAGAATTATTGAAAGAAATGCCGGGAAGCGAAAAGCTGGCTAAAGAAATGATAAAAGATGTAGACCGATTAAAACTAGTGAGCGATCGCTTTAGTAAAATTGGAAGTATCCCACAACTAGAAAGTATCAACTTGATTGAACAAATAGAAAATATGGTAGCCTACATAAAGAGAAGGGCACCTGAGCAAATTAGTTTTAGTGTTGATAGCCATGGATTAGAAAAAATCAATGTAATGGCCAACGGTCCTCTTTTTGACTGGGTTATTGAAAATTTATTAAAGAACGCGCTAGATGCCACTGCTGGCATTGGTATTATCCAAATTAAAATTAAAGAGGAGCCCAACTCAGTAATCATAGAAGTCGCTGATTCTGGAAAAGGAATCAGTAAACAAAATTTACGAAATATTTTTAAGCCTGGTTTTACTACTAAAAAAAGAGGTTGGGGACTTGGATTAAGTTTATCCAAAAGAATCATTGAACAATATCACCAAGGCCAATTGTTTGTAAAAAATTCTGAACTAGGTAAAGGAACTACCTTCAAGATTGTTTTAAAAAAGTAGACTTCTTGTTATAAGACTTACTTATTTTTTATTTGTAAATCAGAGAGACTAAAAGTCAATGGTTGATTTTTATAACCTCAAAGTTTTTTACATTTGCATTCCTCATCAGTAATCAGCTCCTTAGCTATTTTCTGATTAAAAAATGCGGCGATGGCGAAATTGGTAGACGCACTACCTTGAGGTGGTAGCTCCCGAAAGGGCGTGGGAGTTCGAATCTCCTTTGCCGCACAATTATTTATAAAGGCAATTCTAAATGAATTGCCTTTATAGTATTGAATTACTTTCCCTTCTTTAACTTAAATAGTTGGAGGTTGAGGAATTGTAATAAAAGAAAAACTATTTTTACTCAAGTGATTTTTTATTTATTCCAAAACTTTAAAATAACTAGATTTCTGAATCTAATTTAACTGAGTAGGTGATTTAAAATATTGACTGATACATGAATAAATTTATAATCAGCTGCGATTGGGGAACCTCCGAATTTAGGCTTCGAATAATCAATATAATCGAAGCGTTGGTAGTGAAAGAAATCGTTTCTCCAAACGGTGTTTTAAGCATTCAAAATCAGTGGGCTGCTGATTCCAAAAAAATCTCCATAAAAGAATTCTATCTACAATTTTTACTAGCACAAATCAAATTATTGTTAGTGGATAATTCGGAAAATTTTGAAAACTCTCCACTCCTTATTTCAGGAATGGCCTCTTCTAGTATTGGAATAGAAGAACTACCCTATGCTAAAATTCCTTTTGCTCTTGATGGTGGAAATACGGTATCAAAATTTATAAAAAATAGTGCTGAATTCCCTTATGATCTATTTTTAATTTCTGGAGTTAGCACCCAATCAGATGTAATGAGAGGAGAAGAGACTCAGATGATTGGTATTGCTCAAATGGAAAAATTGATAGAATTTTCAGAAGATGCTATTTGCATTTTTCCTGGCACCCATTCCAAACACATCAAAATAAGCAATGGTAATATAATTGATTTTAAAACTTACCTAACGGGCGAATTGTTTGAATTGCTTTGCTCTAAAAGCGTTCTTAAAGGATCTGTTTCTAAAGAAAGCAATCACAAAGTGATGGATAAAATGAATTTGCAATCCTTTTATAAAGGAATCAATGAATCTCAAAACAATGCTAACCTACTCAATAAATTATTTTCTGTAAGAACAAATGCTTTGTTCAACCTTCTCTCAGAACAAGAAAACTATTTTTATTTAAGTGGATTGTTAATCGGCTATGAAATTAGATCACTCAATCAGGAAATGCCCTGTACCATAATTTTATGCAGTGGAAAGAGTCTTTCTCAATTGTATCAACTAGCTATTGAAAAGCTTAATTTTAATAAAAGAACAATTTTTATTGAACCAGCAATGATGGACAAGGCTGCCTTTTATGGGCAGATCAAAATATTCCAATCTTATCAACAGCATAAATAATATTTCGTGAACAAAAATATTTTTTCTTTACAAAAGTTTTCAACCCTTCCCGTCATTGGTATCATCAGAGGTTTAACATTAGAGGAGACGCTTGGTATTCTACCCTATTACATCAAAGCTGGATTTACTACTGTTGAAATTACCATGAATACTCCCCATGCCGAACAAATGATTCGTGTGATAACAGATCAATATGAAGGGTTACTCAATATTGGAGCAGGAACAGTTTGCACTGACAAAGAATTAGACTCAGCACTTGAAGCTGGAGCTCAATTTATTGTTATGCCAATTATAAATGAATCGGTAATAAAATCTTGTGTTCAAGAAAAAATACCTGTTTTTCCAGGGGCCTATACTGCTACCGAAATATTCCAAGCATGGGCTTTAGGTGCAACGATGGTGAAAGTATTTCCAGCAAGTTCTCTTGGTCCCGAACACATTAAGGATTTAAGAGGGCCACTCAATCAGATAAAACTAGTTCCAGTGGGAGGTATTAATTTTGACAACTGTCTAGATTATATGAAGGCAGGTGCTTCAGGACTAGGAATTGGTAGCCAATTATTTGACACCCAAAAAATTCGTGATAAAAACTGGGAGGACTTGTCAAATACTTTAGAATTATTTGCCAATAAAATGAAGAAGTATTTAGAGAATAATAATATTCATTGAGCTCCAATTTTTTTGCACCCTAAACCATTCTTGTCTAACTAAAAGTTGTATGCTTTCCAAAAGAAAGAATAAAACAACAGATTTAATTCAGTATTCAGATACGCAATTGACCAACCTATATCCTAGAAAAGCGAGTTCTAATCTACTTTTACAGCTAGCTCCAACAAGATTTGAAATTAGTGTAATCCAATGAAAGTTGTACCCATTTTTAAGCCGAACTTAGGAATATAAACTAGGCAGATTTACTTAAAACTGGACAGTATTAAAAAAAATCTTCCGTAACTTGAAAAAAATTGCTTCAGACCATGTCAGTTCGACTTGCTATCATACATAGGGCTATCTTAATCATTGGAGTCCTTTTATTATTGAGCTATGGATTCATTGGCTGCAACCAAACATTTTCTCCCCCCATTGCCGACAAGGTAGATTTCAATTACGATATACGTCCAATCCTTGTTCAAAAATGTTATCTCTGTCATGGTCCAGACCCAAGTAGCCGAAAAGGTAACCTGCGATTAGATACCTATGAAGGAGCCACTTCCCTAACAAAAGATGGTAATAAAGCGATTGATCCAATTCACTCCGAAAAAAGTATGTTGCTTTTTCGAATTAATCACAAGGATCCTGATATCATGATGCCAACGCCAGAGTCGAATTTAAAATTGACAGATCGTGAAATTACCTTGATAAAAAAATGGATTGAGCAAGGTGCTGAATGGAAACCTTATTGGGCATTTATACCCCCAAAAGAAACGGATGCACTCAAAAATTATTCTGGCAATACAATAGATTATTTCATTGACAAAAAATTGGCAGAAAATAATATCAGTGTGTCAGAGGCTGCTGATAAAAATACGCTCATACGAAGAGTTTCTTATGTGCTAACAGGACTTCCTCCAACGCCAGCAGCGATACAAAAATTTTTAGAAGATAAAAGTCAAAGTGCTTACCCAAAAATGGTAGAACAGTATTTACAGTCGCCTGAATTTGGTGAACGTTGGGCAAGGCATTGGATGGACCTAGTAAGGTATGCCGAAACAAAAGGTCATGAATTTGATTTCACCATTTCCGGAGCTTGGAGGTATCGGGATTACTTAATACGCGCATTTAATACTGATGTGCCGTACGATCAACTAGTACGTGAACATTTGGCTGGCGACTTACTCGAAAACCCAAGGATTAATGTGGCTGAAAAAATAAATGAATCACAATTAGGGACTGCTTTTTATGCAATGGCAGAAGGAAGCCATAGTCCAGTCGATGTTAGAAAAGATGAATCAGACCGCATAGATAATATGATCGATGTTACCGGTAAGACTTTCCAAGCATTAACCATTTCATGTGCCCGTTGTCACGATCATAAGTTTGACCCCATTAGTACAAAAGACTATTACTCTTTTTATGGTCTGATGGAAGGAACCAGATTTTCTCCGATCCCCGCCAACCTTTTTGAGACATCCAAAAAAACGCAACAATTAAAATTGATTGAAGATTCCATCCGTATTCAATTAATTAGTTCTTGGTTGAAAAAACAAAGCCCCTCCAACTCTTCAAAAGCGATGGTTGCTGCTAATAATTTAAAAGGCGCAAAAGAAGATTCCGTCTTGGGAAATTTTTCCGAATCAGATTTAGATGGTTGGAAATCGGATGGCTTAGCTTTCGGAAATAGCAGCACTTTGGGAGATCCCGTATTTAATGACAAGCATAAATTGGTGTCGCTTCAAGATGGAAAAGCATCCAGCAAGAAACTAGCCATTGGAATTTTTGGTGCGCTTCGTTCACCTGACTTCACTATCAATAAGAATTTTATTGGCGTAAAAGCAGCTGGGAAAAAGGCTACCATTAGAATAGTAATAGATAATTTTCAACTTATCCAATCTCCAATTTACGGTGGAATTGAGCAACGCGTGGATACTGCAAATTTGAAAAATTTTATTTTTGACCTATCCCAATGGAAAGGCCACAAAGCCTATATCGAATTACTTCCAGGTGTTTATGATTCGCATGTTTTTAAAATGAAAAAGGAATCTTACATCGAAGTGAAATATGCAATTGCTTTTGAAAAAAAATGGTTTGAGCCAGCCAATTCAAATCATTCATCCAATAAGCTAGCGCAATCGCTTCAATCAATTTTCGATAACAATTTATCTTCTACCGATGTGCATTTGGTAAATTCTATGATCCGATCAAACCATTTAGAAAGAAAATTACCAGCCATTGAAAACTTACTTCAAAAAAAATCTGAACTTGAACAATCTTTAACCGACTCTACCGAATTTTTTTATGGTGTAGTTGATGGCTTTGGAAAAAATAGCCCCGTTTTTATTCGTGGCAATTGTGCTGAGCTTTCCCCCCAACCAGTAAATCGTAGTTTTTTACATGCCGTCAAAATATCTAACCCGGATTTAAATGTAAAAGGAAGTGGGCGTATGCAATTGGCTTCCGCTATCACCGATCCCAATAACCCCCTCACCTACCGTGTGATGGTAAACCGGATCTGGCACCATCTATTTGGCAGAGGCATCGTTGAAACGGTGGATAATTTTGGTATGCAAGGGAAACTGCCTTCTCATCCTGAATTGTTGGATCATTTAGCCATCCAGTTTCAAAAAGACAATTTCTCCATTAAAAAAACGATACGAAATATTGTATTATCAAACGCTTTCAAAAGATCGGTGGTGCCCAACAGCAAGGCTAACAAAATAGATCCGTCTAATGTAATGCTTTCGCATTACCCTATCCGAAGGATCGAAGCTGAAGCAATACGCGACGCTATGCTGGCTTCTTCCGAGCAGTTAGATAAAAAAATGTTTGGCAGATCTGTTCCGGTCCACATCACTTCGTTTATGAATGGGCGAGGTAAACCATCTAAATCGGGTCCACTTGATGGAGAAAAAAGAAGAAGCGTTTATTTGGAAGTAAGAAGGAATTTCATGGACCCCATGATGATGACATTTGATCGGCCTAATCCATTTAATTCTTTTGGAAGAAGGACCGTTACCAATGTACCTTCCCAGTCGCTGATCCTTTTGAATGACCCTTTTGTCATTCAACAAGCTGAAGCAATGTCTACCAAACTTTTGTCAAATAAAATCAGCAGTCCCAATGACCGAGTTAATTGGGTGTATCAGCGTAGCCTTTCTAGAAATGCTACAGAACAAGAAATAGATGATGCGAAAGAATTTATTTCGCATTTAAAAAAAACCTATGCGAAGAGTGGAATAAAAGAAAATATTGAATGGATCGTTTGGAAAGATTACATTCATTCTGTGTTTAACTTAAAGGAATTTATTTATTTAAATTAATATGTCAAAGCATCTACCACCCAATCACCAACCGCTTTCCCGAAGGGAAATGTTAGGCATCTGCAAATGCGGCTTTGGTTCACTTGCAATGGTGAGTTTATTTGGAAGCCTATTGCCATCCTGTTCGGACTCTTCAGACAAGTCGGCTCTATTGGATTATTTATCTCGTGGACCCAAGGCGCCTCGATTTTTACCAAGAGCTAAAAATATTATTTTTCTTTACATGGATGGAGGTGTATCACAAGTAGATTCTTTTGATCCGAAACCAAGACTTGAAAAAGAAAATGGAGAAGACCCCAGCAGTAAGTTCAAAGTGGACGCTACTCAATTTGGTAATGTGGGTAAAATTTTAAAGAGCCCTTGGTCTTTTAAAAAATATGGTGAGTCCGGAATGGAAGTGAGCGAACTATTTCCTCATATTGCAACCTGCGTTGATGATTTAGCATTGATTCGATCCATGGTTTCTAATTTTCCAGAACACACCAATGCAAATTATTTTCTTCATACCGGCAGTGGTTTGCAAGGACGCCCCAGCATGGGCGCCTGGATGAATTATGGATTAGGCAGCGAGAACAATACCCTTCCTGGATATGTGGTGCTCGATGGCGGGCTTATTCCACCGGGGGGACTAGATAATTTTAAAAATGGTTTTCTCCCTGCAACCTTTCAGGCTTCGCTTTTACGCGCCGGTGCAGAACCCATAGCCAATATCAAACCAATTGATTCAATTGCAGGAATACAAGATGAAAAATTAGCCTTTTTGAAAAAAAGGGACAAGCATCTATTAAGCTCACTGGAAGGCGCAGACGAAATGGAATCGGCCATTCGTAATTATGAATTGGCGTATAAAATGCAATCATCCATACCAGAACTCACAGAATTTAAATCAGAACCAGAAGCTACTAAAAAACTTTACGGATTAGACTCAACTAATCCACATACAAAAAGTTACGCAGCCCAATGCTTGCTTGCCAGAAGACTCGTTGAAAGAGGGGTACGATTTATTGAACTTACCTGCCCCTCCATCGGAGGCTTTGACCGTTGGGACCAGCATGCAAATTTAAAAACCGGACATGAAAGCAATGCTCAAGCAATAGATCAACCTATTGCAGGTCTTTTAAAAGATTTAAAGATGCGCGGCCTACTAGAAGAAACTTTAGTCGTTTGGTCTGGAGAATTCGGACGCACGCCATTTGCTCAAGGAGAGGATGGGCGTGATCATAATCCTTCCGCATTCAGTATGTGGATGGCTGGCGCTGGTGTTAAAGGAGGAACCATCTATGGAGCCACCGACGAATATGGCTATCGCGTAATAGATAAGCCGGTTACCATACATGATTTACATGCTACCATGCTCTACTTGATGGGTATAGACCACAAACAACTCACCTTCCGTTTTGGTGGTCGTGATTTTAGACTGACCGATGTACACGGCAATGTGGTAAAAGATATTATCTCTTAAATAAAAAACATACTATGAAATTATTAAGCCGCCTTTTTTACTTTCTACTACTCTGTTTCCAAATTTTGCCTGCTGGAATAAATGCACAAAATGTAGCAAAAACAGTTGCGGATAAAACAGAAACTCGTCATTCTTTTTTTATTGCTGGTCCAAAATTCACCGGCATTATTGGTGAGAATGGAGAAGAAATTTGGAAGGCTGAAAAATCAGGTGCAAGAGATGGATATGTATTACCCAATGGCAATATTTTAATTTGTTGGGGTGATGAAGTGAAAGAATATAACAGCGATAAAAAAGTAATTTTTAATTTCAAAAAATCCGCTGCTGAAAACGAATTGGGCACAGCGGTACGTTTAAAAAATGGCAATACATTAATTACAGAATCTGGAAAATCACCTCGGCTATTAGAAGTCGATCATTTGGGACAAATACAAATAACTATTCCCTTGCAGCCCGAGACAGATAACATTCATATGCAAACTAGAATGGCGCGAAAACTTCCCGGAGGTAATTATTTAGTACCACATTTACTGGCATTTAGTGTAAAGGAATATACCCCTAGCGGAAAAATCGTTAGCGCTATTAAAACTGACATTGCAGAATTAGGTGGAAGAGAAGCCGAAAACTGGCCTTTTACAGCTATCCGTTTACAAAATGGAAATACATTGGTTACCCTTACTCATGGACATAAAGTAGCAGAATTTAATCCTCAAGGATCCGTTGTGTGGAAAATATCAAATGATGATTTTGAAGAAAAACCTTTTAAAGATCCCTGCGGTGCTCAGCGATTACCCAATGGCCATACGGTGATTGCAAGTTATGGTGCAAGTGAAGGTATCCGATTATTTGAAGTAGACAACAATAAAAAAATAGTATGGACCTACAATGGCTATGGTGCACACGAATTTCAAATATTGACTACCAATGGTAAAAAAATAAAAGGTAGTCCACTAAAATAATAATGCCATTAACGGAACTTATCTACTTATGCAACTAGCTGCTGACTTTACGATGTTTTTCGGAAGATTTCATCCATTATTTATTCATCTTCCGATAGGCCTTTTGGCTTTTGCTGTTTTTATGGAGCTGCTTCAATTTATGAAGCCACGTGATTCATTTGCAAAAACAATTTCATTAATATGGTTGGCTGCTGCTGTTAGCTCAATTTTTTCAGCAACAGCTGGCTATTTTTTATCTCTTGGTGGTGGCTATGAAGAAACAACACTAAACCTGCACAAAATAAGTGGGATAACACTTGCTGTAATTTCTACTGGCTGCTATTTACTAGCTGCTTTCCCCTTGCCTTTTTTTACGAAAGGCTTCAAGATCATTAGGACTGCATTGATGGCATTTATTTCAGTATTGCTAATACTTACTGGTCATTGGGGTGGTTCACTGACCCATGGTAGTAATTACCTAATGGAATATGCACCAATAGTTGGAACAGGGAGTCAAAAAAATCAAGTAGCGCACACAAAAATTTCAGGACTAGATTCTGCAGATATTTTTAATGACGCAGTAATGCCCATTCTTCAATCCAAATGTATTAGCTGTCACAATAAAGAAAAGAAAAAGGGAGGACTTCTGCTTACTTCCTATGAAGAAATTTTAGCGGGAGGAAAATCAAGAGAAGGTGTTATTCCTGGCAACACTTCTACCAGCGAAATTTTTAGACGCATTACCCTTCCAAAGGAGCACAAAGAATTTATGCCTTCCGATGGCAAAATACCGCTAACCGAATCACAGGTTGCTATTTTAGAATTTTGGATTGAAACTGGAGCGCATCGCAACATAACGATCGCTAATCTAAAACCTAATAAAAAAATAGAGACTGTTTTCGGAGATTTCTTCCAATTAGGACGCGCTGCCATTCTTTCTTATTCCGCAAAGCCAGCTGCAAAAAACGATCTCGTTGAATTATTGAAAGAAGGATTTCAAGTATATGCCATTAATGAATCTAATAACCTGCTAGAAGTTAAATTCATTGGCCCATCCACTACCAAGCCAGATTTATCAGTGCTTGAGTCAGTAAAGGATCAATTGGTTTGGTTACAACTCGCCAACTGCGGAATCACAGATGAAGACCTCAAAATAATTGGAAACCTGCCGAATCTTTTTAAGCTAAACCTAAATCGAAATAAGATTACGGACAAAGGCATTACAGCCCTTTCAGGATTGAATAAACTTGAATTGTTGAATTTATATGGCACTGCAATTACAGATAGTTCTATTGGTTCACTACAAAATTTAATGAGCCTTAAAAAATTGTATGTATGGGAAACAGGTGTTGATACCACGCGGATAGAAACGATGTTGAAATCAAAAAAGGGATTAGAGATTGTTTATAAACTACTGCCTTAAAAATTCATTGAGTAATTAGAAAATGATGGGGAAAAAATCAATACTATTAAAACCTATACTTGAAACATGTGGCCTGTTTGTTTTATTATATTTTTTAAATCAAAACATCTTTGCACAAAAGATAGATACCAGTGGCAGCCGGGTAAAAACGGATATCAAAATTACATTGCCGCTTATTGGTTCGGTAAAATACAGAAATGCAAATACAATCGAATCATCTAACTGGTTGATTGGCTGCGAAACATTAGACAGAGATTTTGCTGATTACAACGAGTACAAAGAATACCTTAATCCCCTTGGCATTAAATTATTACGTTTCCAAGGAGGCTGGGCTAAAATAGAGAAAGTAAAAGGCCAATATGACTGGGTATGGTTAGATAACATTATTAATGATGCCACCAGCCGTGGATTAAAACCATGGCTGCAAACATCGTATGGCAACACATTATACAAAGGTGGTGGTGGGGCAAATCTCGGTGCAGGTTTGCCTATCACCGAGGAAGCTTTGATTGCCTATAATAAATGGGTAGCCGCCATGGTTACCCGTTATAAGGATAAAGTAAAAGATTGGGAAGTATGGAACGAACCTAATTTTGGAGACAACACGATTAACAGTCCTGAATTGATTGCAGATTTTAATATCCGTACTGCAGAGATTATTAAAAAAATACAACCCGATGCAAAAATTTCAGGACTTGCATTAGGTCATATTGGTTATAAATATGCCGAACGTT